>Ga0126338_10000603_pt1 | contig 20228 bp, 13 predicted proteins | sample OrbCmetagenome_2_FD_92529 | JGI IMG/M metagenome (GOLD analysis project Ga0126338, IMG submission 92529) | Coral microbial communities from Petempiche,Puerto Morelos, Mexico - Orbicella C C metagenome | ecosystem: Host-associated > Invertebrates > Cnidaria > Coral | place: Petempiche,Puerto... | reverse complement strand
TTCGATCTGTAAACAGGGATTCCTTCGTAGGTTGAAAAATGGGAAGTTGTTACACTAAGGAACACTTGCTGCAACAAATTGACAACTAAATCCTATAAGTGACGATACTTGCATTGAAATCTGAAAAGCTACATGTCTATCAACCCTGGTCCATGGACAAATCGACGGAATCGTTTAAAAATATTTTAATGTCACCCAGAGGAGGTGTGAAATGAATGCTGTGTCATCTGGAAGCTAAGGTAAGCCTCCCTGTTGTATCACTTTTTTCTTTAAAAACTGTGCCTATGAGAGCACTTTTGAGTACTAGTAATTAGATCCTTTCGTTCGCAAATTGCTCGATTCTGAAAATACTCATTATCAAAGCACATGGAGAGCAGTCGTTTGCCGTTTTGTGTCATTGTTGGGTGCTGTCTTCACAGAGTTGACTTCTGTCTGTTGGTGATTTATATGCTCAATCGGTGCTATGGATGTAGTTTGTAATGGAAATGCTGATAAGTCTCTCATGTATTCAGGGACAAAAGCATTATCGCAATCCTCGACTGGCCAGGGTATTAAATTTTGCTAGGCCAGGAGACATGCAGCTTCATGTAGCTTCGAAGAAGCTTAGGTCAACTTCCCCTCTCACTGGGACTTAAATGCCACAATTGTGGAAAGCGAGATTGAGAGAGAACTGTCAAATACTTATCAAACAAATGCCATACAAATGTCAAATAATCTATACCAAATACCAAATGCTGAACAACTGCAAAAGAATAGAAACAGCTCATTCTTAATTTGAACAAAAACAAAATAAAGGATAGTGAGAAGGTTAAAAGTGAAATGAGCAGACTAAGAACACAAGCAAACCTTGTGCCTTTAGCAGTGTTACAGACTGACAAGTCACCCCAAACAAAAACAATCTTGTTTCAGAATGTTAGATCTCTCCACCTCCACATAGATGATGTGCAAAGTGATTACAACATTCAAAAAGCTGATGTCGACACTTTTGTTCAATCAAAACTTTGCTTGTCAGATAGAGATGATGCATATCAGCTTCTCGAATTTACGCTTTACAGAAATGACTTTAGTCAACCTAACATAAGAACTTGCTATGGAACTGCTGTGTACATTAAGAATTATTTGAATTGTACTAAAATTCCATACAGATGTAACTCTAATAATTTGGAAATTACTGTAAGTTGTGGTTTTAAGCTAACCAATTCCAAATATCCATGTCACTGGTATCTATCGTTTGAAAACTAAAGTTACAATCTCACAGTAAATTGATGTTCTTACTCATCTTCGCAACTCAATATAAATAGAACCTACAATTCAAACTGTACTGCTTAGGGATTTCAATATTGATCTAATGCAGGCAAATACAGAACAAAAGTCTCTAACAAAACATCATATAATGGTTTCAGTTGATTAACCAGTATACTACTAACTACCATACACAGATAGATCATGTACGACAATGTGTACAATCAACCCTTGAGTCCTACTACAGTGATCATAAGCCTATTTATATAAATTTCCATGAAAGCTGTTTGAATATTTGTTTACAAAAAAACCACTATGTGTATCATATGAGATCATTATAATTAATTTAGCTGAATATGAAACTTTACATACCAAATAAATATCTACATGTATCAAGCAACTATTTGAATCACATATAGAGAACAGTCAGAACATTTATTTGCGAATTGCAGAAACAAAGAATGGTTTGAATTTCCCATGCTTTTCATGTTTCTAAATTCCTAGTCCTCATAGAGATTCAAAATTACATGTAACTCTATCAGAATTTGCAGATGCTGTACATAAGAATAAAATGTTCAGGTTAAAGGAATTATTTTAGCTCCATTGTTTCTTGAAGCAAAGCATGCAACTTAAAACTGGCATTTTCTTTCTCAAAGTTCCCTTTTCAGAAAAGCAAGAAATATCACTTGGACACCACATTTAGATAAGTACAGCTGTAGCTTATTGTTATTGGGGTTGGTTAGGGGCAGGGAAAGGGCAGCAAATTAAAAATATACATGTATAACTTTTCTGCATTCATTTTTATACCCTTTTAAAATATGTGACTATCTTCGTAAAAACTGGCTTTAAAAACACAAGTCACCCTTAATACTTCATGGAATTAATCTGAGAATTACAGATGGATGTGGAATACTCCTGCTTACGAAGAGAATAAGATGTTTTTAACACTTGTGTCAGCTGCCACTTGAGTTGTTGAAACTCATTCTTTGCAAAAGACATTGGTTACAAGCATATATTTAAAACTGCACACATAATTAGAGTTGGAAACATTTTCAAACTTCATGTAAGTTTCAGTCAAGAATGTCAACAAGTGAAATCCACCTGAACTCACTACATGTGTCAAAACTCAGAAATGAACCTATAGCTTAACAGTGGAATACAGAAATACAACTTCAACTTAAAATTAGCAGCTCCATATCATGTTTATATAATTACATGAACATAATACATGTAGAGTAACATCAGTCATTTATATTGGGACTACAATTAAATGAAACTACTAGAATCCATCATAAGGGAACACAAAAATAGAACGTGTTAATCTGTCTCTATAAATTAAATACAAATCTTGCAATGTTTATTTGAAGTATAAGCTATCCTTTAACTGTTCCAGTTTATACCTGTTGAATTTTCATTCAGTTCTTAAAATGGTGGTTATCATGCTGTACTTCTACTACATGTGTGTCTTGCTTCAGTAAAGATTTATGCTATTTATAACTCAATAAAAAATGTATAATCTGCATGTATAGGAGATTGTTAGACATTTGGAACCCCAGGGGGAAACTCCCATAAGAGAAGGTCATATATGAGAAGTATAAGCTATCCTAACTGTTCCAGCTTATGCCTGTTGAATTTTTATTCAATTCTTAAAATGGTTGTTATCATGCTGTACTTCTACTACATGTGTGTCCTGCTTCCGTAAAGATATAATTAAGTTATTTATAACTCAATAAATAATGTATAATCTGCATGTATAGGAGACTGTTGGCTACAATGTCTCTTCTTAGCTTTTATGTGTTACATTATGGTACTCAGTATTTCAGTGGACTTAATAAGAAAGAAACTGTTCCTATTAAAAGCAGTGTTCATCTTGATTTTTGTTGTTTTGTCTGTTGAAATCTATTTTAAATATGCAATAAATAATTATTTATTATAAAATGATTTTACCAAAGAACAAATTCAGCCACACAAAGAGTTTCAATAAGCAACCATATTTGGACATCAGAACCTATGCATCACATTTGACCAAAATATGTTTATTTTCCTGTTTTTCACTGCAGTACCAAAAAGAACTCCACAATGATCAATTTCTATTCTCTTTTTATTCCACTACCTTTTCTACATTCCTCCAATAGGCCATTTCCGAGTTGCCTTTTGCCTCTGTGTCAAAATGGGTCTTAGTGCAAAACCATTCAACATATGACTTTCACCTGAAGGTTCATTTTCATGCAAATCACACTCAGTTTTGCACAAAGACTCGTTTTGAAACTGAGGCACAAAGAAACATTCATGAGCTGGCTCACAGGAGCCTTTGATTCAAACTTAAATATCTCTGAAACTAATACAGATATTTGCAAACTGTAAACAGCATTTACATTTTGCAAATATTTTGCAAATATCTTTTACGTTCTTTTGTAGAATTCTACGTGATACACCTAAAAAATCAATGGGGATAAATTTGATCATAGTACCACTTTAAAGACAGAGCAAGACACATGTACATTACTATAGAGGCAGGAAGAGGGGGATGATTATTTGAAGGAGGTGATTATTTCAAATATTTCCACTAAAGAGAAAGGTTTTATATTCTTGGTTAAAATCTGAGTAGAACAAGAAATTTGCAATTTGACATACCTTAGCTAGAGCTTGGGCAGCCTTAGTACTCTTTGCTTGATATAGAGCTGACTGGTAATCTTCAGCATGATCAGAAGTGACCTCAACCAAGTGTGCACTGGGATTGCGAAGTGCCTCAAGAGTGCTGTTGGCATCTTGGTGCTCAATTGCATCGTTAATTGCTATCACTGCTGCATGCACTGTACAGACAGACAAACATTGCACACTGAAATATTACTTTTATTACCAAATGATAAGCCTTCAATCCACAAAGTTAACAAAGCACACCATCATGCCCTTTTTTAAATGCCTTTTCTTTGTTTCTTGTTTCTTTGTTATTTGATAATAAAAAATGTGGGTCACCGAGCTACTTTTTGAGTCATAAGCGCCTCAAGCTAAAATTAAGGGTGTTTTAGCAAGCCATACTGCTGCTATGGTAAACTATTTTGCCATGAAATTGACACCAACATGTTCACCAATGATTGGGTAATTTTTCTGATACCATGATAATGGCATCAACTGATATAGAGTGGTTATTATGACGCATCAACATCTCTGTCTTGGAACGTGCTGGAAACTATTTTGAACCACCTACATGTATAAAGATTACTTTGTATCAGTATGTTTACTTACAGGCTGCTTCATCCACTGGCATCTGAAACATGAAAAAGTACAGCTTTCAATGGAAGATGGAAGAAAAGAATACGAAGGAGAGAAAGGGAGGGAGGGAGAGATAGAAAGAGAAGAGAAAGAAGAAGGGAGGGTCAGGAGTCGGATGTAGGGAGAGAAGGACAAAGAAGGTAAAGAAGAAGGAGAAGCAGGACAAAAAGGAGGAGAGGGAGAAGAGAGTGAAGGAGGAGAATGGGGAAGACAAGGAGAAATAGAGGTACTTCGATCATGGAGCTTTTCACCACAGTCCTGAGTTTGACTCCCACTCCACTTGCACAACATCCACCTGGTCTACCTCTTTTCACTTTGGATTCTCATTAATGCCTACCCAAATTAAAAGGCTTAAGGTATCATGGTAAGTGGATTGACAGTGTTTGGAAATCACACTCTTACGCTGGCACTTTGAAAGACACCCCATCAACCTATACATTTCCTGACAGCTTAATGGTTATAGAATACAATGAAATCGCTCAGGGCCAAAGATCTTGTTTGACGCCGAACCTGTGGGTTCCACCGGATTTTCGCCCAACCTTTCGGCTTCTTCAAAGATGAAAACAGGCAAGTTTGCTTGTGTTTTCGTCCTGACATAATCAAAATTTGACAAGAACAAAAGCTAAGTTGCGATGAAACAAAAAGATTGAGAACAGTTTGCGTGCACAACCGCAATTCACATTTCAAGTGACAACTGGTTGTGAATTTTAATTGGAGGTGTCAACACACTGTAAGAAGTTAATAAAATTCAAAAATAGTTTTTCCCTTTATCTTTTAAAGTAAAAAAAGCTTTTTCTCTCATTCTTTTTGCAAAACATTTGTCTCAGTCTTCTCAATTTGAACAGCAAAAAAAAAAAGATTTTTTGTATTTTTCGTAAAAATTCACCTACCATGATGCCTTAAGAGCATCTTTTATGTAAACCCTCAATTTATTTTACGTCTCAAGTCCAGACAGGTTTTATACCTCGCTTTCCAAAATTCCTCCAATCTTGCTAAAAGCTGGCATCTGAATTCCATACTTTTCCAGTTCCTTCCTCATGGCACTGATCTGCTCGTCTGAAGGCAGAAACATAAATTGATTTGTAAAACAGCAAAAGGAGATCTTTACAGGCAAATACACCTAAACAAAAAGCCAGTGCAGGCCATATCGTATTTTCTCATTACATAGAAGCAAACCTACCAGTGAATTTAGCCTTGCCATAGAGATCCTGTATCTGAGGTGCTAATCCTAACTTGAACAGGAACAAACTAGATAAAAAGAACACAATAAACTGTTTCTTGGTCTTTATAATATAAAATTCAATTCAAAGTGTCAGTACTTGAGATATTTCAGTAAGAGTTATGAAGCCTCCATGGGCAGATTAGTAGACTAATTAATTTTAGTTCGCATTGAACAAAAAAGCAAAAAAGCAAAAAAGAAAAAAAAGAAAAACAAACATATTAAAATAGTATTAGAAAAAACTTGGAAATATTTCAATCAGCTACATTTCTGTTTTTGCATTCATAATTCAGTTGTCAGCATGACTGTTCTTTGTAATCTTGTATCAGTCATTTAGCTTTATCTTTCTTTCAGTGATTTCTCATCTGAATTTGTTTTAGATACATTTTAATCATAAAGTTGTTTAGATGTACAGTACTCTGATTACTGCAGGTCCATATAAGCCCTGTGGCTGTCTTTCCTATATTTAACCTGCATTATCAAAAAGATTGATCGATTGATTGAAACAATACTGGTCAAAAGTCTAGAGAAAGTTTACCTTTGTCCCCGCCTAGATCCCTTTGCACCCTTGACAGTTTGTTGACAGAATTTTGATCATCTCTTATCTAGTTCCATTATTCCATCATTGCTTTGAAGTGGGGCAGACAGTGAAGAGGAGTTTTAAAAATTGAATAATGGCTTCACGCTTCAAAAGAATTTGTCACAAGTTGGTATTTTGTCAAGTGTCTGAGGGACTTTTGGCCTAGATTGTGGCTATTGATCATGAGAAACTGGTAGAGTACTTGTAATGGCAGAGTCACTCTTATCATAGTTCTGTCTTGTTCCAATAACTTCTTGCCTATACATATTTTTATATAAAGCATAGTTACCATAAGCTATCATTTCTATTTTTCCAATAGAGAGACAAATTTGGACATAAAATAATAATGTTTACTGGGATTTGAAACATTTGCACTTCATTTTACCCGAGCAAATGGATGACAATTTAACCCTGTGACCAGCAGGGTCGACGTGATCCCTAGTTTACATGCCACTAAACAAAACAGCAATTAAAATAGACCTGGGTATCTTCCAAAAATTACACAAGACAAGGGTCTTAAAAAAACATGTAAGATCCTAGAATTACAACGTGACTCACAAAGAAAAAATGTGCACTGAAAGCAAACTCATGCAATACATATATTGTTTTGTCTTACGGGTTTTAACATCCCTCGACCATTCTACTTTTAATAATCATATTTTCCACAAAAAAGCAATCATGAATTCATTAAGCATTATATGAATTTGGAAGAAGACAATTAAATAATAACAATATTTCTCACCTCAGTGCATGGATACAATATATCAGCTTTGGCATATTTTTCCTGTCATAAATATCCGTTGTTTCAGGGAAGAAGACCTTGCGACAAAACACAGCATCTATTATTAGCATATTTTAAGAAAACGTTTAATCAGCGTTTAATACGCAGCAGTCGAAGAGTAAAAAGTTAAGTTAACCTCGTGCTTGTAACTGAAAAATTTTCAGATAGAAATATAAAAAGCCCCAAAGTTGGCGAAATTTTGCAAATAAATTCAAAACGGTTCAGCGTCACGCAAGTTAGAGGGTGCATACCATTTGTAAACATCGCTGACATTAGTTTAGTTCGAAGTACACAAAACGCGTACGTGCTAACAACAAATAAAGCCGCTTAAATTATATTTTGAATAACAAGTGCAAACCTTCGGAAGTCCAACTTTAGCGCAGCTGTTCATGAAGTAATTAATGTTATCGGTATGGCGAAAGTGAAGTCCACGAGACTGCAAAACAAATGTGAGATTTAGTTAATTAGTTGCAAGCTTTAATTTTTGTTTAGAACTTGGATAGGAATTAACCTAACAAAACAAATACGTTTCAAAAAGAAAACATAATATTCTGCCCGATGTAGCACTCACGTTCAACACTTTAAACTCCTTATCAAATATTTTGCGAAGGGGAACCGTCTCAGGCGAAAAGAAATTTCCCAACTTTGCCAAGAACACCCCATTTCTGAAGGCCTCTTCTAATTCAGTTGTGGCTGGTAATTCCTCCTTCAGACATGCTTCCATCCACCTAGACATGGGACATAGAGTCGTGATTATTATTAATAAAAAGTGTACAGCATAGAAATGGATGTTCTCCCATTAATACAACTCTAACACTGCGTCACTGGGGTGGGGAGAAGGCAGTTTGAGTAGAACAAATTTAAGCCTAGCTTACACTTTTGCCTCTTCCAAGTGGCATAAATATTGGTAAGCCATCTGTTGTTTTCGTTGTTCGTCCATTTCAGAGCCTGAAGCTCTTTCAGGACTGGCGTCTGCAAAACGAATCAGTACAAAAATTGAAAGATAAACACCTAAGCTCGAGCTAAAATCGTCGAAGAACATATTTGATCGTAAATTAACTCCAGGTTGGAGCGCGAATGTGTTTACCATCGCCCGTGTAGACTCCTGAAGATTCATTCCAGCGCCCATCTTCTTGTTCAACACCGATTTCTGAGGTTGCCATCCTTCATCGAAGAAGAACTCGCTCTCCTAAAAAAAGAAAGTTTTAAGGAGTAGGGGAGGCACCTGATCGTGCAGTATCTTGCGCTCTGTGTTCCTGCGAAAATGGAGGGAATTTCGAAAAACAAGGCGAAATTATGGGATGAAATATGTTAGAACCCAAACCTCCTCCAAACTTGCCCGCACAGAGTTAATAAAATTTCCATAGCGATGAATAAATTGCGTGGCGGAATGTTGAATGATCATTTCTAACTTTGGCCCGTAACCAAAGTTTAATCCTTTCTCGAAAACAAGCGGCTACTTCCAAAAGTCATGGAGAGACCTTACTCCAAAGATGAAACGACGCTTCCAGCTATCGTTAATAATAACTCAGATGAAAGATTGAGTCGTATGGAGAACTTGGAAGATCGCTTGGCGCATCAGGAGAAAACTACAAGATCCCTTGTTGACAGGGCGCTTATGGTAAAAGAAGATATTATTGAGAGTCTAAGCATCGCTCAGATAAGCTGGCAAGGAGAAAAGAAAGCGAGGAGCTTGTTGCAGGAACACATACGAACAATTACTACTGTTGTCAAAAGATTGAGTAGAGAAATTGAAGCGTTGGAGAGCCAGATCAGGTCAAGACAAAGTCAAGTGGAAGGACAAAGTACAGCTGTTAAAAATTTGGAACTCCACCATGTAGCTGGAGTCACGGATCTGAGAGGTCGTGTAACAAGGTGTGATGGAGCAATTCAGAGGCTTGTATCTGATATGAGAAGCAACAATGAAGTAATTAATGACTTCAAGCAAAAGCAAGAACTGGCAATTAAAGATTGCCGTGATCAGATAACATCTCTCGAGAAGAGCATTTCTAACCTGACGCTGAAAATAGAAAAATATGTGATGGATCAGTCAAACAGCATCCAGAAATTAAAAGGTGATTCGGATCAACTCGTTGTGCAACTCGATTCTAAGACAAAAACTGTAGTTGAAGATATTCGAGGTTCAATTTCATCAAATCGTTTGTGGGCAGAATCTGAATATTTCAAACTTACCCAAGATTTTCAAACAAGGCTTGAACGGTTCGAGGGTCTTATGGTTGAACGACAGGAAAAATTAGAGAGAAGAGTTGACCATTACCTTGCAAAGGTGGATAGACTTTTGGAAGAGGAGAAGAGCAAGTATTATAATATATGGGAAGTTAGACTTAAGGAGGTCAGATCTGAACAGGAGAAGACTATGCAACAGTCCTTGGCACAGATGAGACATGAATACAGGCAAGGATTTAACAATGTGCATGAAAGTATTTCCAGTCTTCAAAAGGTGTTTCATGCAAAATTGAAGTTGTTGGAAGATGACTTACGCAAGGCCATTAACAATGTGTTAAGAATGGTAGTACTTGTTTGACAAGTGTCAAGAGTGGGGTGACTCACTACTGTGACACAGGAACCTGAGAACCTTGGGGTTTGGGGTGCAGAATTTTTTTCACATTTCACAGGTCCTTTTATTTTCATGTTGGCCTCTTCTGAAAGACTAGTTCTTTTGCAGAACTAAGGGTGCCTTCCTTTGCGTGATCTGGATCCAAGACCAATCAAATCATGGTGTATCAAAAGAACCAAAGAATACACTCTGTACAAGGATTCATCAGTTCTTTTAATGTGCCATGATCCAAATGATGTTGGATTAGTAATACTGATCTGGATCATCCTAAAAGAATGCATCCTTAGACACACTGTCTAGTAGTCTTAAAAGGACTATTCATCAGATGTATTAATGGGTGATAAGTCTGTTGTTCTGAGACAACAGTAAATATTCCAGGAATCCACAACAAATCTGGAATAAAATATAGGGCAACAGGGAAAAAATTTGGGCACCAAACTCTGCGCTAGCAATGTTTTCTGCAATTTGTGCTACAATATTCTTTTGCCGTTGTAAGTGTGACATCTCTAGGTAACCATGAAAAGTTTGGTGTAGAACTGCTGCTTTCTACTTGGTAGAAAGTTATGCTTGCTGGAAAGAACAATGTTGTGAGATGTGCTGGCAACTGGCATAATTGCAATAAACTTGTGACATAAAATTTTACTTTTTATGCATTATTTGGCATTTTCCATGTATATTAGGCTTTGTTTCCTGTTGCCATGAGTGTGAGTGCCAAAAGAAGAACAACAAAAATCTGTCTATTCACTATTTATTAAATTTCTTAATATTGTTTTTACTATAATTTTTTTTGTCTTCCTCTTGTCCTTGAACCATGCTTGCTTTTTCCCTACCCTCCCCCAAAGAAATTGCCCTTAGTTATGGCCTAGTCCTATTTCAGCATGGTTAACTCTTTTGTACTTAACAGAGAGCAAGTTCCAATTTCTTTTAACCACACATGCAGGTTAAGAGAATGAAAGAATTTATCACTTCAGAAACAAAAAGAAAATCAGCCCACCAAAATCAAACTGTTCACAATGTGAACAGACAATTAAGAAGAATAAAGAGGTAGTCTCTATCTGAAGTAAAATATTAAAAAATACTAGTGAGAGCATGTACTATTGACAACTCTGTATTGTTTCATCTTACACTTAACACTTTTGAGCCAGTATTTTGTGAATAATTTACTTCAGATTGAGACTAATACAACATTTGGGTTCTCACTCTTTATGCAGCAGTCTTGGTTAGCTTGAAAGTGGACTATTTATCATGTGAAAATGAATAACAATGATACAGATTTTGTGAAACTCTAAATGTGAATGGTTATGCAAACTAACATAAACTATTGGTAATGTAATAACATAAACATAATTATACTAAATGTCTACCTGGTTATTTTTAGCCCATTGAATGAATGAAAAAAGCAAAAAAATAAGTGAAAGTGAACCAAGGGAGAGAAGAGAAAAACTGTCCTTCCCCAGTTTCCCTTGGTTTGCTTCAACACATCCCTGTGATTTGCGTGCAATTGGACTATACTCGCAGTTTAAACACGTAAAGGTTATGTCGCAAATTGTAAAACTCAGCTTAAAGTGTCTTACAGAGCATAACAGAACCAAACTTTTTCCTTTTCAGAAAACACACTGACTTACCAGCAATTGGCTATTTCACAGCCAGTCAGAAGAATTTTTCATTTCGTCAAAATATTGTTCATGTTTCTATTAGTTCTATATACACTGGTCACTTAAGAGATGAAAAGAGGGTTGGAAAAAAACAAAATAAGGCTCAAAATCGATGGGCTACAAAAGCTACCCTCACATAAAAGGGGCCCTACTGAACAAGCTAGACATGACTGAGTGTGTTTGGGTTATTGACTGCAAAACAAGCTGCATTGCACAACCATTTTTTTCTTTGTCTTATTTTGGAAAATCGTTTGTTAGAGAGTCTGACTCAATTTCATTTTATAGAGGCTGATGATAGAATTTCTTTAAGGACCTGTTATACTTGACCAGCTGTGCTAGGAAATGAATGAATACTGGTCATAAGAAACTGTTGGACATTGCACCCATGGAAAAATATGAATCTAGAAAATATAAACCAGAAAAAGAACATCCCTTTCATTGTCCACATTCGTTGTAAAATTAACTCCAGCATTACTGCAAGGCTTGCTTGATTTCTTTAACAAGCATGTTGCTAATAGCCATCTTTTCACAGTTCACTGTAATTGAGCTGCCTTGTCCATTGGCAGGCACTTTAACTGTCACCAGAACATGCGTCCCTCCAGAAATTGTATGTGCTGCAAATCTGTATGTGGATGCCTCTTCAGCAAGGGCTGTGGCCCCAATGTAAGTAACAGCTGCTGCCTCCTTCACTTTGGAACAGACAACTTCTTCAGAAGTAAGGTTGCCAGGAATGTCTAATTTGCCAGAATTCTCATTTAAGCCTCGTAGTTTACCTGCAAGGGTATGTGTACAGACATAATCCTGTCATAAATATCATTATAAACAATGTGCAGTTCCAGAAATTATCCATACTCCCCCACCCCCAGCCCCACAGAAGGGATTGGAACTTCCTGGAGGGGTGGGCAGGGGGGGGTCTGTAAAAACAAAACATTAAAGAAATGTATGAATGTGAAGTTACATGTATTTGGGGGAGGTATGGATAATTTCTGGAACTACACAATGTGAGTATTTATACATACACAACAACAATTAACATTCTAAATACAAGCCAAGACCCTGACCACAATTGAAAGTTATTTTTCATTTTAATGCATTAAATGTAGCCAACACACCTATTGTTTAGTGCACAATCATGTGAAAATGCAACACAACAGAGTCCATCTGGTGGAGGGTGGGTTCTTTACTATATAATTACTATACACAGAAGACGTCAAAACATGATGCGGTCAATGCATGGTCATGCCACTTGACTTCCTGTGACATGTCCTTGTTGGTTCTTATTAATGTGTTGAGATCATCTGTGAATTGTTACAGTATGTACAAAGGTATGGCTAACTGGAATCTATTTGTTAAATACAAACCCTGTTTGGCCAGAAAGTCAGCTTCTGTCATGGGACAGCCTTGTAATAATTCACCAACTGGAGCCTTGATACTAACTGGAAACTTGCTGGTCTGTGTGCTGTAAAATTAATGACAATTGGGTCAAAATTTGTTATCGTACCCTTGAAAAATAAATTATCCTCCAATATTAATGAATGAATGAATGAAAGACTTTACTTTAGTGTCATAAGTAGTTAGCTTTTAAAAAAAAAACTAATTGGGGACACTATTTACACTATAAAATTTAGCTCAAGTTAATGACTGCCTTAGCTAAACTTAATATCTGCATTAAGCGTGCAAGAGGCAGGCAGCCCAACAATCTTTGTCATAAAAGGACAATAACAATCATTGGACAGCAACTTACAAGACAGTTTGCTCAATACAATCAGTAGAGATGGAATGCTATTACAGAACTTAATGTCAGGCATCAAAAAAGTGCTAACACAATAATTATTATTGATTTTCACCCAATATGCTAAAACATCAAAGCCATCACTTATGACATCAGGATTGGCCTTCAGTCTTGCCAAATGTTTGCGGAGTTCACGACAGCAAGATTCTGTGCTATTCGTTGGAAACACAGTGGCCAAATGGTTAGCCCTCGGGACTCTGGATTGACAGTCAAGGATTGAACCCGGCCAGAGTAAGTATGCTGTGTTCTTTGGCAAGACACTTTACTCTCAGTGTGCCTCTCTCAAAACAGGTGTACCAAAGGGTACTGGTGAAATTTAATGCTGAGGGTAACCCTGCAGCTGACTGGTATCCCACCCCAGGGGGGAGGTAAAAATACTTCTATTCCCTTTAATGCTACAGAAACTGTTGGTGGTATGGTTGTCATGGCCCGATGCAGACTTTACCGAGTACAAAAGTCAATACAATTTCACACACAAATGCCATCTGAAGTTAAACCTGTTTTAAAGTTTATCACCATTCGAGAGATCAACAGTGCATCAATTTAACTGAACATGACCGATGCTAAATGAAAGTTTTTTTAAACACAAGTAAAATTTTCTTACCACAAGTTAAAGCTAGCTGGCTGGGTTGTGTCATTAAAATCAATTCCTACAGTTACTGCAATTGTTGCGCCAGGTGCCAGTGATGCTGCATGACAAACAGAGAATCACAGTGTCATTTTTATTTCACCCTCAAGAGTGTCTTTCTTTTCCCTAATCCCTAAAAAACAGCCTTTCATACCAAAACTCATGAGTTGTTAATAACTAATTTTATCCAAAAAGTCCAGAAATTTGAGAAGGGATGTTATTTTTTGCTTCTTACACCTGGTTTGACCACTGGTGCCTGTACCACTTGAGTTTTAAATTATTTGATTGGGGATGCAAGGGTGCACATTTGTTATATAAACAAAGTTAATTTGATTGTTTGGACTGTTTAACATAGCATTAGAAAATTGTTAATGCAGCAATGACCCTCGCAATCTGACTGTACAGTATTAGCAGGGTGGTCACTTACATGGCCTTAGGTGTCCTACAGGGCACAATAAGAGATGAGAGAGGTCACTTACAAACTGTATGAAACTAATAATATAATGGCAGACTGAGCTTTAATCCTTTTGGATGTAAGAGTTAGGGTTGCAAGGCACACTTCATAATGCAGAAAACAAAACAGACATTCACCAACTTACCAACTGGTTGAAATTCATGCATAGTCATTCCTGTTGCTAATTTCTGTAAAACAATAATGACAGACAGAAATTCAGTAAAAGTTTCATAGAAATATACTTGATTTCCAATAACTTGAAAAATGGAATTTTGCACTATATTCTAACTAACTCACCTTCTCACCCACACAAATATTAGAAATAGGAGCTTCAGAGTAGTTGACCAACGTTACTTCTACAGCCACCATTGAGGTAGAATAAATACAAGGGCCTCTAGTAAACTTGTAACTGCCACTAAGCCCTTTGCCTTGCATTCGGTGGAGTAGTTCGTGTGATTTTGCTGTTGAAAAGCTTGGACTAAGCTGTTGAAGAAACAATAGTTGCTTTGTTAGCCAGAAACAGGTAGTAATGACTGTTTCTAGAGCCTATTGTCCAAGTGAAATCTACTGCTTGTTACAATTAGTTCCAGTCTATGATGTACTTTGAAGACTGGTATAACACTGAATGCACAGTTAGATACTTATTACAACAAAATACTTGGTTCTATTAATTTCATTGACAAATACCTCACATTTTATCATCAATTTTTTTTAAGAAGATAGAATGTATGTAGTCATAATTTTAGCACATGCATATAAAGGAGTGAAGGGGTGTATGTGGTATAATGAAAATCTCACAAATTCATGCACAATGAAGCTTCATATCCCACAAGAATGTCTGTCTGAGTAATTATTGTCAAATGACATGTGATAACTCACTGGAGCGATGACAGTAGGTACATCCTTTGCAAGCGATAATGATTCAATCTCAGAGGCCAGGCTAGGTGACAGAATTTTACTGGAACTTGAACTAATGCTAGGAGTGGCTGGTTCATTTACTACAACAAAAAACAGCATCACTTAATAAACTACTGTTAACAAACAAGAGCAATAAGTTGAGTTGACATGAAATGGGTGTGAACTACACACCACAGTACCAGGTGAAGGTGATAGCATGCCACCTGTATTTGAGTAGCTGAGTAAATGCAAACAACAATTATAACGATATAACTAATAAGACCTAACTAACAACTCACCAACACTTTGCAGACAGACAGCTATCCATCTGCCAACAATCAGTAAGTTAAAACATTTTTGCTAAGATTAAACAACTACATGGCAAACATAATTTAAATTTCTTTTGTTTCCCTTCACTGATTATTAATGAGTTCGATACACAATACCTCCTTACTAACTAATAGCCATGAGGTCAATATGGCATGGCCAAGACCAAACATGCAAGGTAAATAAGTTGTTTACTACATGCTTTTTCCTTCGTTTTTGCAAGTCCATAGTCAGTCCATGGGTATTACAGGAGAATGTGGCCCTAGAATTAGCCAATCAGAGTGCTTGTTATATCGGCTATAAACACAAGCCATATAATAAGATAAAATAACAACTGACTAGACTTACAGTCATCCAGAATCAGAAGAGTATTTCCCTTGTCTGTCTCTGCTGTTTCAATGGATGGTTTTGCTGGCTTGGAAGCCTTTATTGATACCTTGACAGGCTTCTTAACTGGAGTCTGACAAAAGATTTAAAACTAAGCTATTATTAATAATACCTTTTTTGGGTCAAACTTGACTTTGCTCGAAAAAGTTTTTACTTTTTAGGTGCTTCAGCTTTTAATTCTTTACCTTTAAAAATCAAGCAAATTAACAGTAGGGTACTATTCAGGGAGTCTTTAGATCAATTTTATGTATAGTGTAGTTAATAATTTACAAAGTTATTCTTAACTTATTTTAGTTTTTATCCTTATATTATGTTATTTAGACAGGAGCCCTTTGATAACAGTACTCTTGCACTGAAGGGCTATCCTGTATAAATATTTGTTATTATTATTATTATTATTATTATTATTATTATTATTATTATTATTATTCACAGACATTATATGAACTGTGTTCAGTCCAGTATATTGTGTTTTGTATGAAGTAAGTATGGAGTCAAGAGGTTTCTGATGAATAATTATCTGATGACAACAATGTGTAAAGATCATGGTACTAAACCTTTTCCTCTTCAGATGATATCCCTGAACTTTCCTCACTGCTTTTCTCTGTCTCTGACTCAGAGGATGATTTCTCTTCACTTTCACTTTCATCACTCTCATCACCACTATCACCTGTACAGAATCCAACAATTTAAACATTTCTTTGTCAGGAAGAATTCATTCAGTTCACTAGATAAGTATATATAACAATTCAGAGCATTCTGAAGTGCTGAAATATGTTTTTCTGGATTGACTGATATCCACTAACATTTGAAGACAGGCAAATGACATGTAACAACAAGTCAACATTTGATGTTTAGTCAAGCTATGAGTGACAAAATCACGTATCATCATCTACATGTAAGTTCTCCTTGAGCAAAGAAGTTTCAACATCAAACTAAGTCCATATGTTACAAGTATGTATGTTCACCAGGACATAGCATTTTCTCTTTCACTGAGTCAAACATGAGGCACTAAACCTCAAACAAATAGTGAGGTTATCATATGTACCTTTACAGGTATCTTTCAAGAAATAATTATACTGAATGCATACACGACTTTTTCTACGATTTTTATTGAAACTTTAAGACAAAATAAATGTAACAATGTGAAACCTGCATCATGCATCTCTGCTGGGTACTGTTTTACACCAACCACTGATAGTGAGTGTTCTACAAAGCTTTGGTATGCTTAAAAAAACAGCAGCCTTGGGAGAAAACAATAAGTACCTGTTTTAGTTGATGCCTCAGATTCACTTTTGCTTTCATCTTCATCCTCTTCAGATCCACTGCTACTTTCACTTCCTTCCTCACTATCACTTCCTGATCCTAAATATCCAAAGAAGTTGATGCAACACAATAAATGGGAAATACAACTAAAGGCTGTGATGTCCATGTCTAGCATTGTAGCCCATCAGACAGCAATACTTCATTACATTACATGCTTTATCACAACTCTTCTGGTTCTTGTTTTTACTGCCAATTCACTGCTTAAGCTTACAACTTACACTAGATATGGCTCAGATCTAAATAACATACCACAGAATTCCAGAGCCAGCACAATCTGCAAGTAGCAACTTAGTGCAGTTTTGGCACCATTATAATTCCTGAACGTAACAATCCCTCAAAAGGAAAATGTGGCATCAAAGATGTTGATTTTGCTTAAAAAGCAAGGTACTGCACTTTAAAAATACACTTAAAGTATTAGTTGATAGAGCCAAGCATCATATCGCTTTCCTAGTTTGATGGTATTTCCTTTGAAGCTTGATAGATCTCACGTGTTGTGTTCCACATCACTATAGCTGATTTAAACAACCTGTTTCCCAAATTCCCGCTCTCTCTCCTACTTTCCCTTGACTTGCGAGGCAAACAGTCAAGATTCTGAGAGATTTGATTATTGACTTTGAATACTGACAGGAGCTACAGTTATTCAATACCACCATTGTTGCTTCAGAGGAAGCTATCTTAACAGGTAGATTTTCATCCAAGAATATGGAAACGAGTGAAAAAAAATCCAGGTCAGTGTTTGAAATATAATTTGCAGTCAATTTCAAAGAAATGGAGCAAATGAGGGCCAAAAGAGCCTAAAGTTTGAAAAAGGACAGTAAAGCATTCAGCGCTTCAATTTTTTGGGGAGACTTTTTTTGAACTTATTGTAATTCAGAGTAGTGCTCAAGGTCAAGGTTTCATCCTTACCTGATTCCGAGCCTGATTCTGACTCTGAGTAAAATGTAGATTTCTTTGACTTGACATTCTTCTTTGATGAGCTAGTTCCCCAAACTGGCTGAATCTTAAAAATACAAATAAATTAATGTCCAATCAATCTGACAGGAACCACAGTGCTGTTTTTATATCACTCAACTGATGCATGATTCAAGGTATGTTAAGGAATTTCTGAAATTGTATAACCCAAATGACATCTTCCACAAAATTGATCAATGTGAATAGAGAAGAACAATTTTGTTAATAATCTACAACACATTTGGACATTAATTTTTGGAAGCCACATCAGCCTTCGCTGGTTTTCCTGCAGGTCCTCTGTCCTGGACAAATTGGAATTTAGAGATGTTGGTTTTTGTGGAGGGTGGAAAACCAGAGTACCCAGAGAAAACCCTTGGAGCAAGGCGAGAACCAACAACAAACTCAAACAACATATAGCACCAGACCAGAATCTGACATGCAGCACAGTCAAGTAACTCCATGAGCTAAATCTGCTTGATAATACAAAATTTTTAAAGGTCATTACAAACAAACTCACTTCTACATTTCTGACAGAAGGATCTGGGGCAACCTCTGGAAACTCTGGCAGTTCCTGATAACCAACAGCTTTGAGGTTAATCATATGGGACAAGGAACCAACTTGAAAACCTTGACGATCTGAAAGACAAACAAGTATTGGAAACTGAACTTCCTTTAGTTTTAGGGTTAATGACATAACATACATGTCCTTTCTTAATTGCCTTCAGGAGCAAAATGTTTGATAAAAAGGTATGTATTTTTCCAGTCTCTCAATGACTCCAATATTGTTTGAACGAGGTTGAACATGGCTAGGATTCACTGAAAGAGTCTGGTCATTTGAAAGTCATGAAAAATGAGAAGACTAATGATGCAAAACTAAATAACTGTCAAAACTATTACCAAGGACAAGGTATGTTAGAACATAATAATTCATTTCTCACATCACAAATCTCACTGCTTCTACAAAGAAGCACAACTTACAGTAATACATCATACCTTTAAATACTGATTGTATAACTGGCGGGGGCTTTGATGCCAAAAAAATTTTCTTCACATGTTTACTCAGATGACCACCCTATCCAAATGGAACCATATTTAGTATTAAATTAATTAAAGTATGCTTCAAGGTGCACAAAAAAGAAAATATACCAAACCACCAAAAATTTAAATAAGTGTATAAACAGCAATTAGTAATACCTAGTATGAGCATTAATTTTGAGATAGGCCTGTATAAATATTTAATTGTGTTCTAAATGCAATCCAATCATAGCAGGGATAAAAAAGGTTGAACTCCAGCTTGCCCTTTGGACAGGTAGCTCTCAAATTTTGCTTGTCTTGGGCAAGTCTGAGTTTGCTATGCTTTAATTTAGTTGGCCGATGACTCGCCCAGGCCCTTGCCTATTGGGCAAGTGAGAATGAACAGTTACTTGCCCGCCAGGAAAATATACTTCTTCCAGACGGCCAGACGGCACTTTTTTTGAGCCCTGCATAGTTAACATTCCTGTTATAGATGGTACTGCATAATCAGCGAGACTAGCATAAGACAGTGCTCAGTAAGATTGAAGTCAAAATGTTGCAATCTACATCTCAATTGACTACATCATGAGACAAATACAATACTTTATTATAGTTGTATTCTACCACAATGAACAATATTTAAACCTTTTTTCAACAAAACACAGAAGGTAGGTGAGGTGGTCACCAAATGAAACCTTTTATGTCTGAACACAAAAATCACAAGTCTACCGTGTCATTTGGAATGAGAAGTTGCCGTAGAAATCTTGCTCTGTCTCTGACATCATAACTCTGATCATACTTTGCAAGGTTCAAGACATACTGGCACAAAAGTTTCGTCTACAAATAAACAGAAAGAAAAGGTCATCAGAGGATCAAAATGTAACTAAGAGTATTAACTTGTGTGGGATGTCAATCAATACATATACTAACTTGTATGCCCCTGGGAGTGGGGCAACACTGTGAGAGTCAAGTGTCTTTCCAAGGACCACAATACAAGGGCCTTAGCCTTATGTGACCCAGAGTTTGACACACTAACCAGTAGGCTACTAGGCCATTATGCACCCCCCCCCCCCCCCCCCCATACCCCACTGGGGACGACTGACAAGGCCAGACAGATATGTTTT
>Ga0126338_10000602_pt1 | contig 20249 bp, 10 predicted proteins | sample OrbCmetagenome_2_FD_92529 | JGI IMG/M metagenome (GOLD analysis project Ga0126338, IMG submission 92529) | Coral microbial communities from Petempiche,Puerto Morelos, Mexico - Orbicella C C metagenome | ecosystem: Host-associated > Invertebrates > Cnidaria > Coral | place: Petempiche,Puerto... | reverse complement strand
GCGAAAACACTCGTGCGAAAGGGAGCTGTGAATGTTGCTGGCCATAATGAATAGGTTACGGACACTTGTTGAAAAGCTTTGTTATTTTTTTTTTGATTTTAAAAAAGAAAAAAAAAAAAAAAAAACCATCAACAGCATAAGAATCAATATTTTCTTATGCAAATCACCTTGAAACTAAAGGAAATCTGGAAGGTGAGAACAGGGCAATAGAGGTGAGTAAAGTAGTCGTCCCGGGTGTGAAGCTACTTTGCTGAAGGCTTGAAACAGAAGAAGGAAGTGGAAACAAAAGATATTTGCAAAGTGGCTGCTTTAGTTTGCTCACCTGTTGCGTGTGAAGCAACGAAACAAAGCCTTTGATTCCCAACACTTCATTGACAGGACAAATAATAAAGAAAAGATGGAACAAAGAGGCAGCTTTGTCAACATATATTATTTTTTTCAACGTTAACAGCGAGGGAGTTTATAAGAACGAGGGAAAGTAAGCATACGTATGTATTTTTCACTTCATTTTCTTGCTTGATGTCTTCTTTAATTTGCTATCCACCGTACTCCTCGTGATACTGAAAACATGGCCTGATTATCTCTAACATTTTCGAAAAGCAAGAAAAAGAAATCGACTAGTTCTTAACTCTGTTCCTGTGACTCTCAGGCCAAGAGTTCTAACCCACCTCACTGATTACCTTACCTTTCTTAATTTAAGATCTGAGAGTTTGAAATTTTTGAGACAGGTCACGAGAAATTTGTACTGGAAGCCTAATACCTTGACATTCTTGATCTGGGAGGCAGGGGTATAGCTGTTCTACACGAGAGGTCAGCGAGCCCGCCCTCTACTTCCTCATTTTTCCTATCCCCAGAGAAATTGGAATTTCAATGATCTGTTTGTTTCCTTGTAAAAACGTAGTAGCATCATACGTCTCCGAATTACAAAATTTTTAGCACATTGATATAAAAAAAGCCACGCAGTCGTCATAACTCTTATTTCAAACGTACGGTAGGATTCAGCGGGGTAGCGACGCTTAGTCAATTCACTGCTTTCATTGGCCAGACATTCGTAATAATGTTTTGTTTGGTAGCTCAGCAAATGAGTACATAACAGGTCGATTTTGATGTGCGTTTAGGTTAATTATTTTTTCCACGTAGGACACACCAAGGCTATATTGAAACGTCGTGGGCTGAAAACGCTCCAGAAAATAATAAAAAAAGGAAACGTTGGTGTGGGAGGGAGAGGAAGGCAGGGTGTTTATTTGAGGGGGGTATTCTTTTGTAATTATTATTATCATATTTGCTGAATTACACTACTTTGAATACGTTGAGAGGTAGTGTGGCGATTATTACTTATATTGCCTAAGAGGACAGAGGTTTGTTTCTAAGGGGTTTATTCGATCAAGGAAAGTGCCTGTTAGACGATTTACCGAGACAGAAGTTTTAGTTTAATAGAATAAAGCAATTACATTAATGTGAAAAACTCAAATAATATAAAGTGTATCACTTTTCCTACGTTTGAGAGGAGAATAACGACAAAAATGACTCAAGGGAGCTGGTGTTATTGTCAGACGGTCATAACATTCCCGTTTTATTTTCATTATTTCTCATGTATTTTCCAATATTCCACACAAATCAGTTACGCCTGAGCTAAACCAAAGCTTAAATTACTTAACTTAAGCTGCGCTCTCAAAGTGAAAGTTCCTGAAACATTGAATTCCATTGAAGAGACTAAAATCGCCCTCTACGGTCACAGTACTCTCTCTACATTAATAATGAAGATAAATGGTCTGTGCTGTTAGGAAAAAGTGAACTTCCCGGGTGGAAAAGCTTTGTTTTGTGGATGCTTTTAGAAAAAGACATTCAAAGCAATGATCGCAAAACTGATGAAAAAGAAAGAAGATCGCGTTTGATCGACACCACCCGAATCCTTGCGCTCAGGAAAAACGTTCTCTCTGTAATCGTTGTTGAAATTCCCAGCAGGAGAATATCGAACCACCACAACTACAAAGCCATCTGTCGCGGTAGCGTAAGCTGCTCCGATCTCTTTGGTATTTTTCCACACGAGCTGAGGAAAGACAGCAGACAAGTCCAATTTAATTGATACCACAGGACACTGACTCAAACAGGCTTAAAGCTGGACTACTGGACCACTTCAGTTTAGGATTGTGGCCATCGCATAAGTGAAACTAATTCTACATTATGGCATCAATTAACAAACGAGATCATGGCATTTTTTCGCAAGATCGTCTCAGCCATTATTGGCGTCGGGTTGGGTGTACTGTGATTTTAAGATAGGTTGGATAAAGTGTTTTTTTCATCCATGTTGAAGTGAAGCTTTGCATAATAACGGTTGGCACAGGATTCCTAATAAAAAATTTACCTGAGTGAAGTGTCCTGTGTTCTTTGAAAATCCTGGTTTGTTGAAATCATAATTTGTAACCTCTCCATAAAACAGTTTTGTAGCCTCGGTACAAGGCTCTTTAGGAGGTGGTTTGCCCGACAGATAGAGATTCTCTCCTGGCTGCAAGTTTGGCGCGTGTTCAAATGTCTTGTTTTCTGCCAAATAGTCGGCCCAACGTTTTGCTCCGTTGGCCAGCTCCTCACTCCACGTCACAGGACCGACCTTTATTTTATTAAAATATATTTGCGTCATTGATACTTGTAAAAAACGAAACGTATAAAACGTGTTGCAACATAACTCAAGAGAACGTTACAACAACAAAACAACACAACGTAAAGCACGCTATCGTAACGTAACGAACAATATCGTAACTTACCGTACAGTGTTGTAACGTAATGTATCGTAACGTAGCGTATCGTACCGTATCGTATCGTAAACTAACGTAACGTAACGTAACATAGCGTAACGCGATATAACAAATAGCAATAAAAATTAAGAGATTTTTATGTCGCAGTTGGTGAGTGAAAGGAAGCATGCAATATAAAGCTTACGGCAGTTCCTTAATAAACGTTTATCCCACTGGTGTGAAGAATGTCCATGTCTGCATGCAGGGTAAATACTGAGGTATATTTACCTGATGTTTCTTACGGAATTCATTGTGCCACTTCAAACATTGTTCTTTGAACGGCAGGGTAGCTGCTTCTGCAAATAATTCAAAGAAACCCAAAATCGTGAAATAATCCTCGCCACAACCTACCTCAAATAGCAAATCGACGTCAGCTTATCAATCCGCTCGGAATACTTACAAATAAGGAGCTTAGGTTACCAATATGTTCCGCATTGTTTTCGACACTGCTTTTAACTGTAACTATCGATGAGCGCAAAATACAATGAGCGCAAATATTAAGAACGTCACGAACTGGCTAAAAGGTTTCAAAGAGATATCGACAATGACGTATGTTTTTTCTTTATCTTAAACCCTTGATATCGACAGTAGCTTATTGAACCAAAAGACTTTTAAAGACCTGACTAATTCTCAACGGTTAACAAGTATGACATCATCGGGATCAAAATTCACAAAAAGTTAAAATCGAGTCTGCATCTCGTCTCATACCCTCAGATATTGTTCTTGCTCTGTATAACATTAAGAGAATGAAATTATTTAATTTTGTCACTTCCGAGTCCAGGAAACACGTCTAAATGGCTAATTTTACTGGGTGAATCCACGGGAAGCAAAATTATTTCGCAAGGACAAAAATGAGACCGCCGTCTCAGTTAAAAATGGAAAATATATTTTATTGTTTGCATGCTACGCGATATTCTGATTCGCTCTAATAAAATATACATTTTAGACCCTTCTTGAGAAAAGCTCACATTTGACTTGCAGGATTCAGATTATTAATTATTTACTTTGGTGTGAGGAGGTAAGGCCACTCACTTCGAAGCTCAGGCTGGTTTATTTCATGTAACTTTGAGGAATAAGTTTTTTTATCCGTGTTCTGAAAGTTGAAAATGAAGTAGACTCAACTGCATCCTGAAAGAGTTTACCTAGACAATTTTTGTCTTAATTTTTTGATGATGTGTTTTAAAGCAGAGACTAATCTTAACTCGTTTTGTGGTAAAGAGAGATGACTATTCAGCCAACCGCCACCGTAAAGAAAAACAAGCTTTCTTGCTTCCTTCATTTAGCACTAGATACCCTTCAACTCACCTTCAGCACTGAGCGCTTTGCCCAAAATAACAGACATGATGGAAAAGAGAGCCCATGAAAACTGCATCTTCCAACTTTGGTGGCTTACAGAGGTCTAAATGAAACCATCTTTGAAATAGAAAACAACTTTCGGCCACTTATCATATCCTGTTTGCGACAAATAGTGAAGTATTTTATTAGGGTCACGTTAACCGCCTTTGACGTAGTAGCTACAATACCATTGGCTGGTCTGAATTTTTATCTCACTGTGAGAATGAATACAAGTTTTTTCCTTTTTTTTTCTGAAAAGTCTGTGCTAATGCAATGCCCTTATTCATGGAAATGATAACAGAAACCGACTTTGCTTACTTATTGGTTCAAATAGTTGAAACACCTTTAAAATTCAATGACATAACAAAGCTGTGTATCGACGAGCCCTAACAACGAAAGCTTTTATTAATAATAAGATTATTTCTCGAGAATCTATAAAATATTCAACTTAGACCTGGGTGACAATATTGGTTAGCAGTTGAGAAAATGTAATTAGAAAAACAGAAACTACACCTATAACTTTCTGGTTAAAAGATCATTGCTTTTCATTGGCTTTCATATATGTATGACGTACTTTTTGTCAGCAATAGAGATGAGGATGTCTTAATTTTCACAGATTAGCTGTCTTTTATCGTAGGGTAAAACGTAGACCCTGCAATCTTGGCCAAAACGTGAAACAAAAAACAAAAGACAGCACAATACAGACTGAAGATTTTCAAGCTGTGAAAACCCTTTGTTAGTACTTTTTCCAACAGTCCCAACGTAAACTATTAACCAAATCCTTTTGGTTTCTCATTTAAAGGTGTATCAAACCATATCACCAACGTAAACGTTGTTCAGCGATAAAATATACCTTTGTATTCTGACCCGGTAGTTATCTGGTTCAATTCTTGCACAAGCCACGATCAGTGACACAACATAAAGTAAACTCATCCAGTTTGTGTCCCAGAAAATAAAAGAAGGGAAGAGAGCAAAACGCTTGTATCAAATTTTCGCGGGCTTTTTTTGGGTAGGAGCTTGTTCGTGGATCTACGGATGTTTTGCTTTATAAAAGCCACCCATACAATAAAATTTAGTCTGTCCACAGATACTCTACTTTGCCTTGAGTTCGTCGAGATCGCAAGCTTAGCGAAATATTAACCTGGCGGGTGGGATACACGCGCTGAAACGCATGCGGGTGATCTGGGCAGACTAAATAAAACTAGAACAATCGGATTATTTATTAGCACATCAAAATGACTTAACATTTCCAACATAAGAGATCAAACGGAACAAGCTCAACTCCACAACCATTCTTTGCAAATGAGCATTTGAAAAAAGCAGTTATTAGGAGATATCAAAATTTTGTACTTCTTCGATCTATCCTATGTTCTTAAGAGAGTACTTTTCAAAAGAAAAGATCCTTTTTTTCAGTCATCCGATTTACTCTATGTCTATTTTATGCCATGTTTTCAGTGCATTAGACTTCAGTGACTAGCTAGTTATAACAGTGGAAACTCAACTAAGGGTTCGTGAGGCGACACGCACATGTTTATATAGTCTACAAAAATTGCCTATTCTATTATTAAAAACCTATATAGTCAAGTGATAACAGACATGGACTATTAAATTAATTAGTAAATGTCAATTTCGTATTAATTAACATGACATATATTATGAAGCTAAAAATTATATAGTTACAAAAAGTGAAAAACCCTGGCTAAAACCTTATTTGTTTTACAGCGTTGTTTTGCGAATCCTTTTCAGAAAAAGGTCTTAAAAGCAGCTCCAGTAACAACAAGAAATCCGACGAAAACAAACGAAAAACGAGTTTGACCGGCCCCACTGAGTTCTGGCAAGACATTTTCCTTGTATTGTCCGACGTAATTTCCTGCAGGGGAATATCGAACAACCACCACAAGACGGCTATCCCTCCTGGCAGCCTGTGCTGCTCCGATCTGTTTGGTTTTTTTCCACACGAGCTGATGAAAAAAGTAAAAAGCAAAAAACAGATAAATTTCATTAATACCTCAGTAATCGGTTTTCACTTGATTTTCGTAAAACTAAGACCAAGAAATCTCTATGCTCTGGACAATGTCAATCTTCTACGCAGACACCCGGGGGGGGGGGACGGGGGGCGGGGACGGAACTCCCATACAAAAAGGACGGGGTTGCTCGCCGTACCTTTTAGGGGTGAAAACGCGGTTTTGGGAGGGAGTTCCGCGGCCTCGAAAGGTCCACAGCAGGAGCATTTGCGGTACCTTTTAGGGTATTGAAACGAAAAAAATTGACAGGAGATGATCTGCTATTTTAGAATTGGTACCTCTTAGGTGTGAAAAACATTTCAAGCCGCGCCCACAAAACAGGATCTTGGTACCTCTTAGGGTTTCTTTACAAAATTTCCGACGAGCAACCCCGTCCTTTTTACATGGGAGTCCCCCAACCCCGGACGAAGACAATCTAGGGAACCAATCAGAACTCTAGGTAACTACTTTAGTTTCGAGGATTGTTTATTTGATTAGATTGTTCAAACTTCTTTGTGGTTGGTCAGAGTGATTTGCTTCGGCGGAAATGCAGAAAAAACAAAAACAAAAACAAAAACAAAACAAACAACGACAAAAAAAACTGTCTCTACGGTTTCTCTGGTCATTGTTGGGATCATTGTTGTGTTCAGACATGACAGTGAACTCGGTAAAGCCACTCTTAATCTGCGGCTGGAAACCTACATGTATAATTGAACAACGAATAGAGTCCTAGGGCTGAAGACAAGTTAGTCCTATTTGAGACAGGCGAATGAAGAAGTACCCCGATAGAGCATTCAATCTCCCACGGAGATGGTGGTTACGACATACATCTGTAGCAAAGGTTAAGTCTGCACGCATACGAGCCAAGTGGCCCATTAGGCCGGAGCTTATCTCGGTCTCTGTAGCATGAAGCGACTAGGAGTATTTGTACTTCCCCCTGGATGGGATGCTAGTCCATTGCAGTGTTGCCCCCAGCATTAAATTCGCCGGTACCCATTTATACACCTGGTGGAGAGAGGCACTGTGAGAGTAAAGTAGATTACTCACGAACAGTACATTACACGAGGATTCGCAAAAATAAATTTACCTGAGTGAAGTGCCCGGTTTCCATTGAAAATCCAGGTTTGTTGAAATCATACTTTTTAATCTCCTCGTAGAAAAGTGTTGTGGCCTCGGTGCAAGTCTCTTCGGGAAGCGGTTTGCCTGATAAATAAAGATTCTCTCCAGGCGCTATACCTTCCGCATGTTTAAATGTGTTGTTTCGTGCTAAAATATCAGCCCAACTTTGTGCTCCTCTGGTGAGCTCGTCGCTCCAAGTCACGGGATCCACCTACATTTTGGTATAAATGATAAATAAAATCGGAAACTGATCCTTACGGTAGGGAGAGGAGATGAAGGTAGAAGTAGAGCAAAACAATAGCAGTGAAGATTTTTTTTTTCAGGCTTAGTTTCACAACTGCTTAAGTTGCAACTGCGATGATCAATCATGTCTTGAAATGAAAATCAGTACTGCAAGATAAATTTTTCCTGGATAGTTCGGTTTGGAAAACAAACCTTTTTGAGGGGCCGGAAGAGAAAAAAAAATGGATTTAATAGGTTCAGACAGAACGTGAAATATAATTAAAATGGCACATCATGTTATTCTATCGTAGCGTGTGTCGCGTTGTGTTGTGTCACGCCGTGTGATTTCGTGTCTTGTCACGTCACGTGAGGCCATAACCGAGCAAGTAATTTCATATCATGCCATGTCATGATTTGTACGTATCATTTTATGTCATGCCATGTCAGGTCAGATGAAGTCAAACCAGCTCAGTTTAATGTCACTTCAGGTTAGGTCATGCCATTTCAATAATTTCAAGCCAGATCTTGTCTGATCAAGTCATCTTGTGTCATATTCATGTCTCGCCATGTCTCACCATGTCATGCTGTGTTGCCCTGTGTTGTCATGTATTGTCGGATCACGTTATATTGCACCATATAGTAAAAAAAAAATTCACTTGATTGATTGAAACAAAATGTGCCATGTGATTGGCCATAGTTTAAAAATGGGGAAGTTTACACCACAATCGTAAAGTTCGTAAATCTGCATCGTCGGTAAACACTCAGACTTGTTTAGGCCAATATCTGCATGCTCGGTTTCTCAGATTTGTTTACGTCAGTATCTACATGCTTGGTAAACACTCAGATTTGTTTACTTCAATATCCACATGCTCGGTAAACACTCAGATTTGTTTACCTGGTGTCTCTTACGGAATTCATTATGCCACTTCAGACATTGTTCTTTAAACGGTGGGATAGCTGCTTCTGTGGTTGATAGAAAGAAAAAAGAATCATTACATCAATCGCATTGCCTTTCTACCTTAAACGTAACAGCACACTAGCTGAATCATTTGAGTAAAAACAAAGGAAAAAATAAGTCAGGGCAGACATGCCCAATTATATTTGCAGTTATTGTAAACTGGTTAAACCAGTTTACCCAGCTACCAGTATCAACAAAAGATAAAGTCAGTAACACTTTTTACTTTAGTTGAAAGTTAATTTTGATGATGTTATTAGCCTGTGAACACTTTACAAAGGGTTGTGTGACATCTTTTCTCTAGTTTATTATTTGTATTTTTTTACATCAGTTAAGTTTAACCGTTTCTTTGTATGAACAAAATTGTCGTTGGTTTGCGGCCGGTTTTCGACGACATGGCGGCTAAAAGTAACCCTGTCCACGAAGTTTTAAAATATGGCTAGTCATCCTTAATAATACTGCTGCCCGCCAAAACGTTGATAGCGAAACATTGGATTCCATTCTGCCTGGGAACAGCAAAAGAATTACAAGAACTTTTTGGGATGAAAGCAAACACCAATTCATAGAAATAGCTCAATCAATGCAAAATAGTTTTCAAAGTCTTTTTTTTTTAATCGACGGCTGTTAAAGACGAAATAGAAACAAGTTAGAATATGACATTGACTTCATTTAAGCGTCAGCGTACTTAATTCTACTGCGATAATTGCCACGAGCATAAATGATGGGAAGTTAAGTGGTTACAAAAAAGGAAGCGACCTTGGAGTAGAACTCGGACAGAACTACCGAGAGCAAACCCAGACAGTGTGAGGATATGGAACAGGACCTTCACATCTGAAAATCCAGTTCTCTAAATCACTCGGCCACGCGACCTCCTATTGCTGCCTCTTTCTATGTCTCCGGTGTATCTTAGATGTAGTTCTCTGTTGATGTGCTCTAGTAAGAAATGAACTGATGTTTTGTTATTAGGGAAATCTACCACAAGCTCAGTTTACTCTGATGAAAATTTTCATAAGATTCATGTTAGGGAAATGCCTCATTCAGCCTTTTTACCAGTTTTCTCAGTACTAGGAAGTACTGGAAATGCTAAAGTACACTGATCGTGCCACTCCATGCAAATGCAATAACAGGGCTCGACATACTAGCTTTCAGAATGTGACCTCTTTCTCATTTCTTTCAGTGTGTTTGGGGGAGCTAGTATTTTCTCAAAGCCACGGGGGCCAAAATAAAAAGCAGACCGAAATTCACCTACTCATCATGGAAACATCGATTTCCAAACCCTATTCTTTTAGTTGCATTCTAATCTTTAAATGTAGTCTTGAGTCTTGCGTCTAATTAAATAGCACTGGAGTCAACTGGCAGCTAAATAACATTTCGTTTGTACATAAAACTCATTTCCTTAAAAAAAAAAAAAAAAAAGCCAAATGGGATGTTTTCAGATCCTTGTGGGAGAAACATTTTAACCATAAAACCACGAGGTGTTTTGTAGTACTCTTAAATTAACGACCACATTACGATCCGCAAAGTTACAAATTCAGCCATAAGTCAACAAACAAAATTCGAAAAAGAAAATTCCGAGAACTATCGCTAGTCTCTGCGAACTTTTTGATTCATTTCGATAATACGTTACGTCTGCGCCCAATTGTTGTCAGAGTCTTAAAATATTTTGCAGTTTTCTTCCTCTCACATTTTTAAGTTCTGCTTTGGTTGCTTAAAGGCTATTTTACGACGTTAACTAATATTTTGACGGCCAGTTACCTTCGTCGACTGTTAGTCAAAACTTGTGGAAACAGCTCCAAAATATCAAGAACTTTACATTCTTTCATTTTGCATTGAGTACAGTGTTGACAAAAAAAAATTATTTGATTGACTTTGGAGACCTCACTTGCTTTGTAAACATGACTTGTTCCAGGCTAGAGATTATTAAAAATAATCTAATTATTCAAAAATGTACAGCAACAGCAAAAATTGCCCAAAGGAGAAGGCTTAATCTCAAAATTGAGAAACGTATAGTGAACAAAACAGTTTTCCAGTTGCTCTAAATTTCAGAGCCTGTATTGTTTCTCCTTTAGTTGAACCTGTTTTAACCTTATGCTCTTTAAATCTAAGTCTTGCTTTGTCAGTAAAGATGAAACTACACCTTCTACGAAGCCAGAATCACCTTACGAGCAACGAAACTTAGTTTTCAAATTTGAATACAAACGTTTCTTAATAACTTGCTCGAATCTTACCTCCGAAGAATGTCCTGCAACCCAAGATAGCTGATACAAGGAAAATTAAAGCAAAACGCACCGGCATTTTTGAAACTGGGCAAAAATCACTCTCTAGGATACGAGTTCTGTCAAATCACCTACTGATATCATGTCCACAACAAGCACTTCCTTTATAGCAAAGCAGGGATAATAAAATATTTATGTTACCTGTTGTACAAGTCCAGTCAAAGCGGAGCAGAATATAATTAGAACTATGGTAGACATAATAAAGCTTTTCTTCACCTAATATGTGTGCGTAATTGCAGGTCTTCTGCTACTACTGATTTGAGCGACTCGGGTTTGAATTTTCAACAATATAAATGCAACAATATAAAGGCATTGCTTTGGAGGAAAATATTGTTTATCTTCGAAGTTGGGTGCTTACCGCTAAGAAACAAAATAGAAACAAACCGCAATTTGTTTCAGCAAGCAAAACAAAACAAATGCAAAAAAGTTTGATTTCTGTAGGACTAAAGGAAACCAGACGAGCTCAATGTGTACACCAAAAAACATGATTTGAAATGCTCAAAAATCGTTTTTATTTCTTATTTAATAGCTCGGTTACTTTCTTACTAGTAGCGAGGCCTCAAGCTGACATAAAACAAAGACTTGAGAGTGTTCGTGAACATTTTGAGCGCGGTGAAATCCACCTATGTTTGTGCATTGCTGGTTGCTGACCCAGCTTGGTCGGGATGACCAAAAAATCACCACTACACCTTGTAACACAACTTTGTGGGAAGAGGCGCTGTGAGAGCAAAGTGCATGTTTTTCCCGCGAACAGCACCAACACTATGGCCACTGTCAGTCTCCCGCTTGCAATTTGAAATGTCGGTTAACAAATTCCACGTCATTTAATCACAATAATCACATTTGACGAATGTATTAATTAAAAGTTACTGTTTAGTCCACTTTCTGGAAGCTTGAATCAGTACTTCTATGTCAGAGCTGGAAATTAAAATTTTGGCTAAGCTCATGAGACATACGCAATCAAAACGCGCCTATGTTTGTTTGCCTGCTTGTGCATTTTAGGAGTCTTTTAAAGGACGAACGTAAAGCGGTTTTTGGACGTTAGTAAAAAGAAATGCTCTCATTGTTTATACAATGTAATGTTTTCTTTATATAATTCGATGTGTTCCGACATCACTCATTGCATGTTTACAGAAGCGCTCTTCTTTTGTCGGCCTCAAACAAAGGAAGTTGGTCAATATTTTTTCAAATACGGACTTAACGCTCGGTCAATAACTCCGCCTATCATTCCCAGGCAGATTTAATTGACAATTAACTCTTAAGTATTTGATAGACCGACTAAGTAAACTTAGATGCCGGTAAATGATCTGGGGATTATTGAACTGAACTACTAAATTGTGTTGCATGGGTTTGCTTGTTTACCGTATTTGCATGATAGTTGTTCCCTTGGGTAGAAAAAGCATCTTTGTTAAACCCTTAAATAAGTGCTCCATTTAAGCCGCATTAACTGAGGCTTTTAAGTTCAGTTCTAAAGTTACTTGATCTAAAACACCGACACGAAAGCAGCAAAACGAGCTAACTGGCGTTATGAACTTAAGGAAATCCTTTTCATAATATTTGCTGTTGACCAAACGAACAACTTTAGTTATGAGAAATTAACTCCAGTTTATTATAATGGAGTCTCGCCTTTGTGAGAAGACTAAATATGAAATGCAAATGTTTGGACTATTAGAAAACAATTACACTGCTGTAAGAAATTCAGCAACAAACAACCTCTTCCTAAAATTTCAGATTTTTTCATCTTTTCTTTTTCTAGTTAACTTCTATTTATATAGTGGAGTCTCGTCTATGTGTGAAGAACAATTATGAAATGCAAACATTTGGACCACTCAAAAACGATTACACTGCTGAGGGAATTTCAGCAACAACAATCTTTTCCTAAAATTTCTGATTTTTTATCTTTTCTTTTGCTGCACGACTGAAAATCATTATCATTCTCTTGTGTATTTGAAATTTACAAAAACATGATATTGATATTGTAACAACATTACGAGAATAGGTTTTAGGGAAGGAAAAATTGTAAGGTCTCGTGAATGTGCTTTGATTTGTTGACTTCATAGATGATGACTTGAACAAAAAACCGACGCAGTGTTTTGTTTTACTGCAAGTCAGAATATTTGTGCATCTCAAAGTTTTGAAAACTTTGCTACGGGGCAAATCTTCTTCTACACAGCACTAGATGATAACTGTCATTTAACAGCAAATTAAAGAAGTTGCTCATTACGTTTTTGTTAACATACTTGTCAGAGAAAAGTAACGTCGCTATAGAGAGGAAGACCAATGTATCCAAAGTACAAAAGTTTTGACCATTTCGCGATGGATGCAATCAGGAACTATCTACAGAGTTCAGGCCGAAACAAAGATGCCCCTGTCATATGCAGGCCCCGCATTGTTAATCGGTCAATCTCTTGCTAAGGTTCATAAACAGTGAATTTATTGTTACTGTTCACAAATCTAACACAGAATCTACACACAATGTCGTTGGTTTCTTCTCTACCAACATTAGAATCATTTATGAGTTTTAAGCATCATCTGATGTTAACTTTCCTGGCGTTGCACAGATACTTTGCTTGGAGTTAATTTATACTTCACAAGTAAAAAGAGTGCAAGATTTTAAGCAGAAAGTTCGTTCACAAAAAATATAAGCACCGCAAAGTGTTGTGAAGAACTAATACAGGCCAAGATGTAGGTTAACTTTAAAAATCTTACCGTTGAGTTGAAGGAAAATAACCTCGATCAACAAAAGAACAAGTACAGCCATTTCTCACGAAGATAGTTTGCAACCTGTGCCGCTATCGATCTTTCGCAGCAGCCTCATTGAGTGAAACAAATGCTTTTTCAAATAGTCAATGATTTAATTCTTCTGGGACTTAAGGCCACTTACACTGTCAAAGTTAAAAAGACGTCACCGATATTTTTGAAACTGCTAATTAGGGATGCTTATTATACTTGATTTCTTGGCTATGGACACTGCCTTTCGGCAAAAATACGATTTACATGCAACTGAAGAATGGTCTTGATGGTGCCTAAGTTATTGCAAAACATACTGTAATTAGAGCTAGTTCAGTTATTAGACAATTATTCTAGCTCGCCCAGCAGTATTTCTTGGTCAGGGGACTGGTAATGATCAGTCGTGAACATTCCGGAGCCGCTAGGAGATTGGGCAGAGTACGATTAAACTCAACTGTCCCTCGGGCTAGAGTCGTGACTCGCAAAGCTCGGGTTGTCCCATGAAAAGAAATAAATAGCCATAAAGATCAGGCAATAGTGAACAAAATGGCCCTTTATAACGTGTAAAAGGCGAAAATAAAACTTAAGAGAAGGAGAACAGTTCTAAATCGAGTACTAAAACAAACAGAAAGCAAACAAATTCATTACCAAGAACACAAATGAAACACGACATCGAGGACCTTTTAAATTTCTTCTTTCATTCCACTGCAATGATTTAGCAAGCTTGAAGAAAATTTTATCAAGCATTTGATCTGTGTTGCTTTTTCATCCTTTCAAAACTGACGGATAAAAATTTTTTCGAAAGCGGCTGATCCAGCTCAAAGTATTTTAGAAGTTACACGGATCTTTCCGTCTTTTAAAGAAAAGTGAAATTTGAATGACACTGATAACGTGAACTTGATTAAAATGCTATATTTTAAATTCTGATGTATCATTTAGCCACATTAAAATGAAGACACAAAATAAAATGTTACTGTACCTTTAGTAGCAACTAAACCAAAGTAAAGGCCGCTTAATACCATCAAAACTCGTCTCATGATTTTGACTTTACGTCAGGAAAAACACGAATTGCCTGCAAGCTTAATTAAGAACTGTCCTTCGCTGAATGAATATTGTTGTCACTTGTAGTCATAATTGCAAATAATTTAGCCAGCTTGCGTCATACAAAGAGAACTGTTTTAATAACTGTCTCTTGCACCTTTTATTTATACAAATACCTGCTTAAACATAACACCACCGACTAAATTTGGTCGTCTCCTTATAACAAACTGCGTCATCCAAATTTGAAAATATTGACGATGTCTCAGGTGATTTTTCCGCCATATTGTCTGCAACAATATATGGAGAAAAGCCAAGAAGGTGGCACGTGAAAGGGAAGACGACAATCTAATAATTAATTTGACTACAAGGCTGACGGTTTGGCGGGAGTTGGCATGCATTACCAGGCATATGTTTAAGGACTGTGGATCTAAAATTAGGCTGCGCCTAATGTTAATTACAAAGATGTTCGTTTAATTTGGCAGGAACTTGACACCACCAGGCATATGATTGAGGGCTGTCAATCCAAGATTAGGTCAAGGTGAGTAGAAAATGAAACAGTCTCTCTCTCTGACATCATGTAAAAAGAGCTACGAAAAAAAAACGACACTTATTTGAACTACAAAAATACCGGTACAAAGTGCAGCACTAAATTTCATGTCATAACACTTCCAAAAGACTCCAAAATCAGCCCTTTACGCTAGATCTAGAAATGATTTTGGGTTGAAAAATTGATGGTTTTTTTTTTTTCAGGGATTGCTTCGATTCCACACGAGTTTCTGGCACGAGCCTTCCAAGTCGCCGTTTTCTGAAAATTCATGAAATACCAGTGTTTTTCAATGCTCAAGATCCACATGGTAGGTGAAAAGGTTTGGCAACATTTTGTACAAACCCTAGACTCAGGCACCGTTTAAATACGCGAGGCATGTTTTTAAATACAATTTCTTCTTCTTTATTTTTTTCCATTGCATTTGTTACTTATTTGCATATTGAGTAACATGTCCGTTTTGGGAATAAAGCAGTTTTGTTTGCCGACCTATAACTAATAATAGAGGTTCGCTGAAAACGGAACAATTGAGCTGAAATGGAAGAATTATTCAAATCATTGTTTTGACTGTCAATTTTCCAGAGTAATAGAGAGATGGCAAACTTCAGAGAAAGACTGAAACCCATTCTAGCCGAGGGTCAATCGAAAATCTCTCATTTTTTGAGGTAGAAAAAATGTTTGGGCAGCTGAAACTGCAAAGCAATATTGCTGACGACAAACTAATTTATGCTCCTGGGACTTTTTGGCTGATATTCAAACTGATAAGGAAAACAAAGCGAATATTTGGTCTGTCACTTTACTCAAATTCATCATCAAAAGGACGTGAGAAATACTCCGCTGCAACTACAGTTCTGGCCCGGGTTGTTAGAAAGGTGGATAATGTTATCCGCCGGATAAATCACTATCCAGCGAATAACGCGGTTTGTTTTGTAAACACTTATCCACTGGATAGCAATTTATCCGGTGGATAGTGTTATTCAGCCGGCCTTCCAATGACTGGGGCCTGATTTACCTGGTTGCTATTTTTGGGAAATTGGTTTTGGTTTTAGGCTTTGGGCTTTGAAGTTTCCGCTAACATATTTGGCTAAAAGGTGTAGAGAAAAATTATGCAGTTAAGCTTACATTAGCATTGTGGCCTTAATGTTTTTTTGAGTGGCTAAAAAGCTTCAAGGAAGCATTCCCTGTACAACATAGTCAGGAAACATTTTTGCGTCCTTTCTTTATTGGGAAGGCAAAACTTCACATAAGATAAACACAACGACTAGCACTTCTCATATAAAGTCAGTTCTTAGCTTCGTGTCCGCTTTTCGTTGATTCTCTAAACGTGATAGGGGTAATAAGGAGCAACTTAGCTGATACGACAGACGAAAATATAAATATATCGATATAAGTCCAAGATATTTGACTGGTTTGCAGGGTAGAACTATAGGCTAAAAAGTGTTCAGAGACAAAAAACAAACAAACAAACAAACAAACAAACAAACAAAAAATATTGAACAACTGACCAAAATAACTCAGTTTTATATTAGATGATATGAAAAATTGTGGAAGTGCTGCTCTCACCTTATCGGCGACTTTATCAGTCATATAAAGTCGCGAGGAAAGGAGAGAAAAATATATATAAAATATGGTAAAATAATGGGTTGCAAAGTTTCCCTTTCGTAGTGCATCGTTAAATAATTGAGGAATCCGGAAACGGCACGATAGCATAGACTTGTACCAATTTTCTAAATAGCTATCTCTTTAGTGCAGTTTTCAACTGAGTGTCGTAAAACCAAAACCAAAGTAATCACTCTAGCCAATCACAAAGGGCACAGACAATACGTTGAACCAATCAAAACTCGAAGTCATTACATGTAGCTGACGCATAGCGCGGGAAATCGAGTGGGAGTGAGTCACAAATGGTTTTGGTTTTACTTCTGATTGGTTGAAACAGTGGCGCGAGTTTTGTTAAGAAAATCGTGAAGCGTAGTTGATGCAAAAACAAATTACTTTTCGACATTCAAATGAAAACCGCTCTAATAAAGCAGCACCAGTAGTTTTGTTTATATTGCTAGCTATATAATATTAAAATAATTCAGCCACGGCAACACTTGCTGTTCTTTTCTAGGTTTTTCTAGGATGTGGCGAAGCATTTCATTCTTGCTCAATATATTAAATATCGTCACCTGAAACAAGCCAACACAAGCAGAAATGAACACATAAACACGTCCCCTCTAAAAGCTGGGATTTTTTTTGTATGTATTGGTCTGTCAATGAGTCATTATTTTACAAACAGATCAACAACTTACAAATTGAAAGAATAAGAAATAATTAAAACTGGGATCAAAATTTGACAAAAAATAAAACATTCAAGAAAAGACGAACGTTTTCACATAGAGGGCTTTTTAACCAATGATCACTGGTTCAAAATGCTTAAAGGTAGGCTAATTGTTAAAAGTGTTTTCGTGGTTAAGCCTTTTAAGATTTCCCCATTCTTCGATACTGAATAACACGAGTTTTTCAACGTCTGAACCCGGGAACCGTCAGATAGCTTGGTTGTTGAGTGCTGTTCATTTAAGAAGGATCAATAAAAACTGTCAGTTATTGTAAGAGAACTGATTTGTTGCTATTGTCAGCAGATGTGAACTAGAAAAACTATATTTTTCTTTTGTCCATGGAGCAGGTATTCAATAATGGCACGTGACACTTTTAATGAAAAAGAAAGCATCTTGTGGATTTTCATGTTACAGGTACCGTGACCACCAGACTTTGCAGTCATCACAAATAGATTAAATCGCTTCTACATATTACAGGAACTCAAACGAGAATTAAACTTGAAAACGCAGCTTTCTTTCTAAAGTTAGGCCTATCGTCCACACTAATCCGTTTTTTCAGCCGCTTCAAACCGGAGGAATTTGAAAACACCGGATTTTCGTTTTCGTGTGGACAAAAACGTTTTGAAAACGGAGCTTTTCGAAAACGATGGCGTCACGATTATAATGTGATTTCCCTGACCGAGGTTTTCCTCAAACACAAATCCGAATTAACCGGCGGCGATTGTTGCGTTTGTGGACGGGGCCTAAATTTCTGACTGCTTTAGTGAGAAACAGTACGATCGTACACATGCAGCTAGTAACAGGCAAACCATGGCACTTGCTTCAGTCGTTTTTTTCGTTTTTGTTGTTTATAGTCATTGGAAACGCCCTTAATACTTAGGACGAGAATTTCACCATGGACATCAGTCATAATTTTTCCATGGACATTGATATTGCCTTAGTCACAACTTTTTGCTGGCTCCTGCCCTGAACAGGGAATTGGTTTACCACGTGAAACAAAATTTGGCAGCTCGTGAATATATAATTTTAATTGCCTATATCACGAAGTGTATTAACGAAGCAGCAGCCCTGTGTATGAGTTATTAAAATAATTTAAAAAAAAATGATGAGAAAACCATGTGGAAGAGAGTATAAATTAATGGTTTTAGACTGCAGCAGGGGCAAAAAGTAATTCCTTGTTCTGGTACACTAAACTGAAGAAGGGTCTCTACGGTTTAACTACACGCCCACTCAGTTTTTCAATGAACAGTCACATCATTACTCGGGAGGTACTCGCCAGCGTTTGTCTACTTCGTCGCGGATTGACAACATAATTAAGATTTTTGTAGAAACGATGGCTGGTTGCTTACAAGACCAGAATGTTTTTTACACTTGAGTTATGATTAGTGATGGAGAGCAAATCAAATTAGAGACCCTTTTAATTTTAACTCTATGCTTTACAGAAAGCAAATATGGCTTACTAAGAAACGTAAACTATGTGACTCGACAACTTACACTACACTTTGGTTTGCAGCATTCTGAAACTGCGTTCACTAAAATACATTTTTGGCGGTATTTATAGACCTTTTCTTGTTCTCAAACGATTCAATTTTCTTCAATAGTTTTTTATTCTCGTAATTTTTCCACAATTGAAGCCCAATTTTTTCTCGACTACATGGGTAATTGTCTTTAGATAAGCAACACTGAACGAGGTTTTAAGCACAATATAACTATTAAAACGTTAAGTGGCACCTACAGCCTCATTCAAGAAACTAATTAGAAAAAAGTCATTCGCCTGAGGCAACATATGATGTGCGTAAAAACACGTAATTGGTCATTATTAGAAAAAAATCACGACTGTACATCATGTTATTCTCAAAAAATCAGTAAATTGAAATGAGCTAGTATGTGCGAAATACTGTTATCATTGTAATGGCATCAAGTTCGCATTTTTTGTATGGGGTGTTTCACCAAAGTGCTAGTTTGGTTTTTTTTTTTTTTTCACCTGGGAGGGAATATAATTTTGGTGTGATATGGTGCTTACTAAGCACCATATCACACCAATTGAATTGAATGATTCAATTCTTTCTGATCAACATGCGGGTTGTCATGTCAATACGGGGCCAGATGTGGCTGGTATCTTAACCATTGATCTCAGTGGTGTTATAATTACAGAGTTAAATTGCTTGATCACTTGTCTTTGTCACGTCATATTCTCGATTAATAGCTCAAGGTGGATTTGCCGACATGAAATAACGATGCGTAATTACCTTTTTATTTCCCTACTTTACAGTCATTACCGGTTCAGTTTATCGTTTTGATCTTCAACTCTACAATAAATCGAGTCGTTGATCTTTCTTTGGACTCAATAACTTCAACACACCCGAGAGATGGATCTCGAGCAAACTGGTCTTCGAGGTTATGTTTTTGTTCCATACTGCACCGAAGAGTGCTGTCAGAGCCAACTACAAGCTTTTCAGGCGGCTGTTCCTTCTTCGTACGCAACTTCTGCTTCAAAGTGTAATCCTTTTTTGCCGGAGCAGATAAGTTCAAGTAGCCTAGCTACGCACTCTTCACGATTTACATCGCTCAAGACTGGCGCCTACCGCGTGCTTTTTCCCGCCATTTCAAGAGAACTACCGAAGCCGTCTGAAGTTTCCCGCCATAAAGTCGGTGTAAAAAGTTTGCTGTCTACATTTCAACCAATTCAAGGTAGTAGTTTTCGCTTTTTACTCCATATATATTGTTACCTGTAGACTTGGCGTTGTGGCTCATCATTAGTACCTTAACTGTACTCCTTTCTCGACGGAGGGAGTTGTTTGTCATCTCCAAGGAATGTTCCCTTACTGCTCAGTCACTTGATCACATCGTCGACGAATTTTTATTTGGGGGGGGGGGGGGGTTTAATGACCGTTTTGGCATCCTGGGGTATAGG
>Ga0126338_10000601_pt1 | contig 20259 bp, 26 predicted proteins | sample OrbCmetagenome_2_FD_92529 | JGI IMG/M metagenome (GOLD analysis project Ga0126338, IMG submission 92529) | Coral microbial communities from Petempiche,Puerto Morelos, Mexico - Orbicella C C metagenome | ecosystem: Host-associated > Invertebrates > Cnidaria > Coral | place: Petempiche,Puerto... | reverse complement strand
TTTTGAAGAGATTTTTTTGCAACGTGTAGGTTCGGCGTGATTTTGTAATCTGAGATTTTTGTTGACCCTGAAGAAACAAGGTTTGGCGAGTAAACATTACAGATTGCGTAATTCAAAGTTGGCGGAGTGGAGATCTGCGTCTGGTCTCCGACAAAAAAAAAATTAAAAAAAATAAACCAAGGGTAGAACATGAACCGCGCTCGGCCCATGGCCGCGCAGTTAATCAGAGAAATTGTAGCTTTATAGTGAATATTTATCAATACCGTAGAGTCCTGATTATAAGATCCCAGGCTGCAGATGAAAAAACAATTACAGGAGAAACATGTTTGGACTTTAGTTTCCAGGAAATTCACTCCCTTAACGATTAGTTACACGGAACTCTTTACTGTGGTAAATGACCCTTTTACCAGTGAGTATGACCAATATTTCCGGAGGTAAATTTCCCATAGTTAATACCCATGGATACATCAAAAAGATCACACACAGCGCTCTTGACATTTAATGTGGTCAGTTGCATTGATGTTTTGACGTCTAAGGTATTACGAGCAAATCACGTTTCTCTGTTTGTCATTAATATGTAACCGAACAGGAAAAATGTTTTCCTCCATGTGCTATTTTTGTTACCTTGGCAAAATCCTGTGTAACCATTGTTTCACAATTCACAAAGTACATTAAAACCCAGCAAAAAACAAAAAACAAAAGTCAAGGGGGGGGTCATTGAAAGTGTCTGTGAAGTAAACACATTTTGCAGGTTAGGCTTGTTTTTCGCAGCAGGGGTGAAAACAAATGACATCATCGAAAAGCAAGTGCACACGATACGGTTTAGGTTTTGGTTGTGATTATGGACCATGCAATCAACAATAACGTGGCCTGTTTCGTAGGGATGCCAGATGACCTGCTACATAACTGAGATAATTAATGTTCATGAACACAACTTTTGAATCGCGTTGGCTAGGGAATGTTTACTGTGGGAACAGCTTTATTTCGTTAGCTACATTTGTCCTGGGATTTGTTGATTAGTTCCAGTTGAGACAAAAAGATTAGTTAGGCTTAGCTCTTATGCAGATGCTCCCCCCCCCACCCCGTCTCCCCTTCATGAAAAATTCAATCTGTATCCAGTCGAAATTGTTCGATAAAGTACTCTTAAGCCATAAGAGTAAGCCTGAACCAAGGAACAGTAATAGAAGTATTGTCTACTTTTATTCCTCAGCCGACATATTAGAATCGGTCGCTGGTTGCATGGAGTTTGTTCACAATAAATCAGCTCTGATTACAAATGTCAGCTAATATTTGTGCTTCCAGCTGAGAAAAGTGTATGTAAATTATACTTTTAGAAATTAGCTTTTGTGCTCAAACATCCCCAGAATATTTAGCGTGAAGTTTGAAGGCAAATGAAAATATTTAGTCCTTGTAAACTTGTGAGTCTACAGAAACTGCACCGTCACACAACATATCAAGAAATCATCGTTTATCAGTCAAGAGGACCTTAACTTGCTAACCATATATACACAGGAAAATACTGGGCTTTGTCATTATCTTATATCTGTCCGTAACACTTCGGGTGTTGATATAAATATGCTGATTTTAGCAATAGATGGGAGTTGAAAGTAATGAAATCAATCAAGTGTAAATTTTATTCTGACAGTTGCAGACTGTGCATCGCAACATATACAATGTTTACTAGAATTCATTTTCCGCAGAAATTGTCAGGATTTTAAGCTGATCAAAGGAATTTCAATGTGACATAATTTAAATATGTATTCGCAGAAAGTTCTGTCTGAGAACTGGAACTTTGTATGATTGTTATGATTGATTGATTATTCTTTATTCATCCAAGAATTTCACGCATATACAGAAACCAAATGCTTACCCACCTTATAATAAATGGCACGTCAAAAATAAATACAGCAGCGACTGTCTGAGAAACACTTAGACCTGAGGCCTAAGACTCCCTACGAATCTCAAAAACAACTTAAAATTTGCAAAAAAACAACACCCGGTAAGAGTAATCACACATCTAATGGCCACTGCTGAAAAACACTCAACCTTTTGCAAGTGGAACCCAGTCTACACGCCAGTAGTATATAGGGGGTCAGACAAATACCGTTTCGCAGAGGGAGGAGTATTTCCCCATTTTGCAACCCCCAGCTTTTATTCCGAAGCTCGCAAGCTCGCTTCGGTTAAACCACGGGGGTGCAAAACGGGGAAATGCTGAGTCCCTCTTTGAAACAGTATTTGTCTGACCCCCTATATACTACTTACAACAACGGGAGGGAGGGAGGGCCACATATTAGAAACAAGTGAGCCCGCTGTTATACCGCTCGAGCCACGATGTCTCGAGCAACAAACAAGTGCGTGTGACTGATGCGGGGCCGGAAAGAAAGCTGCGGGAAGCGTTGTTACAGGGTGTATTGGGGGCAGCACAACTACCAGCTGAAGAAAGGAATGAAAATGCCGGAGCTGTGTAGAGGCTGCGGAGTCGGCCTTCTGCAGCAATGTTGCAGTATTTTGATAAATTACTTTCAGAAAATGCGCCAGCGGCAAGAAAGGCTGTCCAGAATGTACTGGATGAACCAATTTCTCAGGAAACGCAGAAGAGTTTGCAAAACCCCTTACTTCCAAAGCCTTACCAACCAAGACCTCCTCCGCGCCAAAGAAAGTTGAGAAAAGCGCAAAGGCTTCTGAGGGAATACGACCCCTTCCCTGTGCAGAAAACCCGAACAGTTACAGACTACCAGAAGGAGATTCTGGATCTATTCGACGATGCAGAGTATGAAGGGGAAGAGAGTACAGCCCAGCGTTTCATTCAATGGCGCTTCATTGAAGGTCTGGGGAGAAATCTCCGTCCAAAATTTATGGCGAGGATACGAGAAAAAGTAAGCACGTCGTTTTATCTGAGACACATTTTCGCGTATCAGTTGCAAAATATTGAGGATGAAACGGTGATTGTGTACTACTCAAACCCCAAGGGCTCCGCTTGGTTCAACAAACAGGAAGATGCGGAAAAATGGCTTAGCTGCCAGGAAGAACTGCGTCTTGACCTTGAGAGAGTTGAAAGGCCCAACACAAAGTGGGCGTTTGAAGCCTTTTTCAACGTTGACCTGAAGGTTATGATTGACAGGCAGCCTTTGGTGGGAACAGGGCCTTTGCCTGACTGGCTGCGCAACCTTGCCCATAGCCGGTCGATGGCGGCGTTGGACACGTATAACGTCAACCTGTGCCTATGGCGGTGCATCGCTGTGCACCGAGGGGCGCGCACAGACCGTTGCACAAAAGAAGCCTGAAGTCTTGCCCAGAGTTTCTACAAACTCAACGCCATTCCAGCAAACTTTGCAAAAACGTCTCTTGATGAGCTGGACAAGGTGGAAGCCCATCTGAATGAGGGCACGCTGGTCTCAACTTGGGTTGGAATCCGGGCCTACGAGCCTGAGCGTCTTCCAGACGGAGAAGTGGTTTGGCACCTGAGAGTGAACCCGAACCCCAAACGGAAAAACGTTTTGACGAAGGGGTCTACGGAGGCCATGCTTTCGTGATTAGAGATCACGAAGCTGGCGAAAACCTATGCATGCACCCATTGCGGGCAGAGATTCACAAAAACCTGTCATCTACAACGCCATCACCAAACCTGCAGCGCGGGAAAAACGGTAATATATTGCCCGTGGACAAAAGTGGAAGCCCCGCAGACAGCTTTCGAGAGAGTGATGTACCCAAATAGCACAGCATCCAGACAAGCGCTGCTGTGGCTGGAGCGAGAAACGAAGCAACGGGGCATCCACATCCACCACGCAATGCGTGGGCATGGGGGCGAGAGATGGCTTCTGCGAGAAGGTGGAACAATGAAGAGATCGCCTGTTGATGGCTACAACCACGAAACAAAGACGGTATTCCAATACCATGGCTGCTCCTTCCACGGATGCCCAAAACGTTTCCCGTGCAATCGAGAACAAAGACCTGTCAGTAACGGTAAAACCCCCGAACAACTGTACCAAGACACTCTAAACCGTACAGCATTTCTGCGGGAGCGCGGCTACAAAGTAATCGAGGCATGGTCTTGGGCCTCTTAAGGGGGAACCCCTGAGGAAACAAACGAAAACTTACCCACACGCTATTTTGTATGATTTCGAGGCGTATGGCGACAAAAACTATCGGAAAGAGCCAACAGGAACGTTAACGATAGGAAACACGCATGTGCATCTCTGTGAGTGTTGGCGACACTCTCGAAAGAGAGCCAACCCATATCTGTGAAAGAAACCCCGCGAAGCTGGTCCGCAAGTTCATGAAAGAGCTGGAGAGATGCGAGAAAAACATCCAGGACAAGGTGCGAGCGGAGTTTGTGCAGCGGCTCAAAGACATTGTCCGGCCAGAGCTGAAGCAAGAATTTGGATGATCGCGCTCTGTTCGAAGTGCTATTACGCCGACGAAGGAGAGTGAAAAAAAGAAGTTTAGCACGAAGGGGATGTCAAAGAAGCAGAACGAGATAATGTGGCAGCGTTTTAAGGAAGCGCTGAAAGGCAGCAAAGATATGGCGACCAACAGAGGTTTCAGGATGCGGGATGGGCAGATGGTCACTTACGAGCAGCAGAAGCTGGGGCTGAGCGCTTATTACGACAAGCGGTGGGTGCTGCCCGATGGGATTCACACCGAACCAATCGAATTTCACATTTAGTTCACATCAGCCGGAAGAAGAGTAGTGTTTGGAGGGGAGGGCGTTAGCCAGTTGATAAATTTTGAGAGCGATCTTGTCATCTAGCGAGCTGTCCACGATCCAGTTGATAAGTTTTATGGGTTTGTTCTTGTATTGTTCTCAAGCATTTTGATACTCTGTGGCTGCGTCACCAATCATGAAAAGTTCTTTTTTGTGGTTGAGAACAAATTCATGGAAACGCTCTGCAAAATACTTGACTTCTTCGTCGTAACTCTTTTTTTTTTCTTTCGCGGAAACCTCAATAGCCCAGTAAAGAACATCCTCGACAGACACAAGGCCTCGCATGGCGAGATATAATAGATTACTTTTTCTTCAAAAGGAAAAAATGCCCAGCAGCACGGGTACATCAACATGGATAAATCGCCTTAAATTCACGGAAGATGAACTTAGAGATTTGGAAGCTGAAGTTTTAAAGTTCCTCCGGGGGTAATTGTGTGTTCGGAGGGACAACCAGCAGCTCTTCATGAATGAAGCCGTGCTTGGGACTGTCATGCAGGTAGTAGAGAATGGGTTGATCCAGTTTGGTGAAAGATCTTTCAATGCTGTAAGCTTTCAAGGACCAGATTGGGTCTGTGGCTCTTTTTACCCCACCTTCAAGCTCACCAGGCTGGTAGAGATAACGAACTTGGACAAGAGAGGGGAGGATTTTTTCGCTTTTTCCAACAGGCTTTGAGTAAGGTGTCGACAGCCTTGCATAAACAGATTTTTCTTTGATGGCAATGGCGGGTTTCTTGCCGATAAGGCTTGTGACCTCGTTGTTCAAAGCCGAAACAACTTCTGGAAGTCTTTTCACCCAGGCGGTGGACCGCTTGCCCTCAGGGAGTCGCATTTCAACGGTGTACTGGTGCCCGAACAAGCGCTCAGCCAGGGTGCGGTTGAAACGTTCAACAATGGCCTGGTCGCGGTGAATGTCAACGCGCCCGCGCTGGATATGTTTTGTGCTTTTCCATCTCTTTTGTGACAACGCCCATGAATTTGTGCCCGGGGTCAACTTGCAGCATTTCAGGCCATTTCAGAGGCGAGTGCTTGTAAATCTTCTGAAAAGCCTGGGCGACCTCATCAGAATTTTTCGAAGTCAGGGGTTCAGCCTCTTTGTAGCGGCTGGCCACATCGACAATGGTCAGCGCGTATTTGTAAACTTTGCGGCCACGAGGTCCGCCTGATGGGCCTTATTGGGTGTGGGAACGTCGAATTTCGGTGGAGGAATTCGCCTCGGCGTGGGGAGGTATATCTGCCAGAGCGCTTGCTGATCAGCCACTTTTTTGCGGTTTCTTCAGGTACCTTGGTGGCCTCGGCTAATTTTTTTATCATGGCGATTCCTTTCCAGTAGCCCCCAGGGCCGTAGTATATCTTTGCGAGTTTGGCTTCCATCGCTTTACTATAAGGATGTGTAAAAAAGTTTAAAGGAACCCGAAGGCTGCGTAACCCACAGCGAGCGCCCCGGCGCCTATGAACATGAGTTCACCCTTTTTCTCCTGCTTGCTTGGCTGATAGAAATCTGAGAACTTGGGCTCCTTGGGGGGTATCATCTGTTCATCAGGATGCGCCTGGTTGTAGAGTTTGAAGGCATAGTCGGTGTTGGTGAAGTTCTGCTTGGCCTGCTCCTTTACTTGCGCGTTTGTCGCAATCCAGTCGAAAAGTTTGGTGTGGTCACGCGAGTATTTGGCGTAAGGCACATTGTAAGCCTTGAGAGCTTTGTCGTGGCACTTTTTTTCTTCAAGGGCAGCTTTGTCGCCACCTCCAAGCGCCCTTGCCAGATAATTGCCCGCAATGAAAGAGCGGCATTTACCACAGCCCCGCCAACCATAATTGCGATACTCGCCATGGTGTCATATATCAGAGTCTTTTTTTCAAATCATTAATTTCAGATGCTGGTGGGAAGGATTTTTTGGTCCTCGAGGTACTGTTTGAACGCAATGCTACCCGCCATGACGGCGGTGAACTTCACGTAATTCATCGCGCTGCTGCTGGGATCAGAAGTGAAATTCTCTGTCACAACCTTTTTTGCGGCCCAGCCGATGCCCGCAGCTAATCCTGTGAGAGTTGTGGCCTCAATGACAATCTTGACAAGCTTGTTGTCGGACATGGTGCATTTGATATAAGTAAAGAACGAAAGTTTAAAACAAAATTAATCTGTCTTTCCCGCGGCTTCTTCTTCTATCCTTTTCTTCTCTTCTAGTCTTTTCATCTCTTCTTGTAGTCTTCTTTCTTCTTTTTCTATTTTTCTTCTTCTTGTTTCTTTCTCTCTTTCTTTCATTCTTCTTTCCTTTTCTTCTTCGGCCGTTTCACACATCATTATCTTGAGAAGATGAAATACTCTTTCATAAACCTTTTTGTTGAAGTCGTACCATACAAGCCCTATACCAAAAATTGCGGCTGTATTGAAGAGAAAATGCGGAACGTGAACTTTCGGCATCGTGATATACTTTGCACTCAAAAGTTTGAATTGTTTTTTTAAATCCTTTTGGCTGTGTCGCGTGAGCGGGTTCTGGCTCAACACGTGCGGGCTCAGGCCTTGAGCTCGTCATGTCACAGCAAGGCATTGGGTGGTGCTGACGCTGCTATTTTTTTCTCCGCTGCACTTGGGGCTTTTGCCTTCTGTAGTCGGGGCTGGCTCAGGGGGCAGCTGTGGCGGCATTCGCCTTATTTTCCGCGAGATAAGCCTCGGCTGCTTTCTTCTCTTTTTCGCGTGCCAGCCGTGTTCTTTCAGCAGCCACACGCTTTGGATTTTTTACGCGCTGCATGGTTGCAGTCGGAGTTGTCGCTTGCTGTGTGGCATCGACTGCAGGTGCTGCCCGGGTCTCGACCTGAGGTGAGCTCTGAGATTGTTCGGTAGACATTCTGAAACAAATGTGTATTCAAAGGAAATGAAAAATGTTTCAATGTTCGCCCGGAAGGAAGATGTTATGCCGGTCAACTTCTGGGTCAGCACCCAAACCCTGATGCCCATATGCTGAGCAGAAAAGGTGAGATTCAGCAGCTCACCTGTATGCCCTTTCACATCTTTGGAGGCTGCGCAGTCGTCTAGGATTATGAGTGTGTTGGCGTCCACGAAAAGCCATATCACGATCTTCAACCACATTTCCACCTCGTGCTGCTTGCATACTATCACATCCATTCTTGGACCATTTATACCAATTCTGTGGTAGGTCTTGTTGTGCGCGAATGTCGGGCAGATGAGCACGATGTAGTCGAGCTTAAAGCGGAAGGGGCCGTAGATCTGGTCAACCACAAACCTTGATTTTCCTGAATTCATCGGCCCCACAATGAGAGTGTTGAAGGGTATCTTGCTTGGAACCATATTAAAACTGTACAGATTCGAGCTGTCTGTCCATAACGTTGAACTGGGAGTCGGAGATTACGAATACATGGCATTTCACGTCGCCTGAGCCTTCAGCTTTCTGCTCAATTTCCAGCTGGATACCGTCTGTACTGTTCACAATGCGGGTGCCGCTGCCATGCATCGACTGCTCCGCCATGGAGCGCATGTCAATCACAAGCCCGAACTTATCACCGGTGTAAACCTTTGTCGTATTCATGTGCTCGGTTTTATCTTTTTCTTTCACGAAGAAGCGGTGGGCCTCATCCCATGTCCTTGCCTTCAATGCCATCGTTGAAAAGCCTGTTGGGCGAGCCGTTGACTGTGACGCTGACTTTCGTCAGATCCGGGAAGATGAATTTTTCTGAATCTCTGTCGCCCACAGTATACGGCTCTACACACAGGAGGAGGAAGGCTTTTAGTGATCTTCTTTGGGCTTTGACTTTGATGTTGATCCTTGTGTCAGTGCCTTTTTTGAAAGACACCTCTTTGTCATGCATCACATGGTCGTAAGGAAACTCTTTGGCGCTGGTGTAAACGCTTTGTGCCTCGTCCGCCAGAGTCTTGCTGCGGATCGTTTCGTACTCAAACTGGATGTTTGTCGGCTTGTATTTCAGCTGGGTTGTGTCGGAGCCCCTGACCACATGTTTAGCTTCAGCAAGTTTTACTTCGAACATGAGGTCGTTGTAAAGGCCTGGGGGTAGAAAACACCGTGGTTGGTTAAAATCTGGTGGTCAAGCCTGATCTGGTACTTGCTTCCGTATACCTTGTTCAGCTTGTTTTCAGTGTCAACACCCGACGTTTTCTTGTCTCCCATGTCTGAGCGGATCTTGCATAGATCCTCGCTCTGAATCCCTTCGAGAAGCATGCCATCTCCCTTTTCCTGTGAAAGGAAAAGGTCTTAGTCAACCGTGTCTTGCAGGATAGTGCCTGCAAACTTCACGACCTGCCTGTCAACGAGCGCCCACGTGACGTTCTGAACAAGGAAGTTGTTGGCGTGCCCTCCAGAAATGTCGATGTGAAAGCGAAGCGCTAGCGAGCCCGGCACCAGAACCTTGTTCTCGTACAGCTTGGGCACGGAAACATACAGCTTATCCCCGGGGTTGGCTTCGGAGCGTTTAATGTCTTTTCGTTGTACGTTGGGCAAAGGTTATCGGGAACTTCCATTGTGTATCAATACACCGGCGATTATTTTCTAATTGAAAAAATAACAGGCTTGAAATATATTGCTATGTCGGAAGACCGCGGCGAATTTGGTTACAAAGAACCGTACCTTGACGAGCAGCTCGACAACGACGATGACACACAAGAGGTTAACAGAACCCAAACTTTTGACCCAGGCACGACATCAACTCCCTACCAACCTGCCATCCCCTACCACGTGGGTGAACAAACGGAAATGCATACCATGCAGCACGAGCAGTCCGGCCTTCCTGACACTTCTTATCAGGAAGGAACCCCTTTGCTTCAAAGAACACCTTCAATCAGTGATCTTCAAAAAGAAAGCTATTTGCGGCAAAAACTCAAAAAAGCTGTGGATGCGATAAAAGTCAAATACCCTAAAGCAAAATTTGAAAAAATCAAAATTAGAAGAGCACTGAAAAAAATGAGGGAAAAATTGTTGCTGTGGGGTCTAGAAAGGGTGAGTACAAGATTCTAAAAGATGATGAGTCAGGTGTTATGAAAAATTTTTTAGACAGCTTTAAAGATGAACTTGGACCGAAGGCTGAAGAAATTATAGCTGAAGACCGCGACACAATCAGAGAACAACACCAAAGTTTAAGAGAGGCAGAGATCCAACTACAACAGGCAGAAACACTCTCTTCACAAAGAGAAGAAGAAAAGAAAGAAGTGGAAGTCCTGAGACGTAAAATCGAGCAAACTAATGCTCAGATTGATGCCATTCAGGATGAACAAGGTTCGAATCTTGAAAGTGAAGCAGAGCTCAGAAGGCTGAAACAACTGAAAAAGAACTATCAAAGCTATCTTGAAAACAAGAAAAAAGAATTGGACTCGCTAACAAAAAAAGCAATAAACAGAGAAAAAGAACAACCCAAGGTTGACAGACTCAGGGCCAGCCTCGCACCAAAAGAAAGTGAAACAAACACCATGGAAGAAAGGCTCAACCAAAAAAAACCTTTGGACGACCTGAAAGAGCAGGAAAGCGAGCTGCAGCGCCAAAATGAGGAAGACCAGGCAATCATCCAAGATGAGAATGCCTCGCCCTCCGACAAAGAAGATGCAAGAGAGAGGGTGGCAGAAAGAAACGAGGAGCTCACAGGTTTGCAAACTCAGATTGCGGAAAGGGAAAGGGGGCGGCCTCTCTTGGAAAGGGTAAAAGAGATCTTCAAAAAATATGGCGTGACATTGACTGCTATTCTTATCGCCGCTGGGACCACAATCGGAGCTGTCATCGGGACCCTCACCAGAGGTTTGAAAGCCACCAGCAAAGCTTTGAGAAATGGCCTCAAAGATATTGCCGCGAAACTTGGTTCTCTGCAGCCCGGGCTTATTGGCTCGATTGTGAGCTTTCTATTCAAAGCCGCCGGCCAAGTCGTCGGGTTTCTGGCTGAGCACACCTGGCTGCTCATTCTTGCCACAGTGGCATGTTTGTTTGAACAATATATTAAGAAGCGACGTTAACTTACTGCCAAGCCATGAACAGTAAAGCCGATAATCCAACTACACCGACAATTACCGCTGTTTTGTTTATTTCGTGTTGCGGTGTTTTATCTGGAGCCTTTGGCTCTATTTTTTGCGCCGTTGGTTGTGCTTGCTTAGTTTTGTTTGAAGATGATTTCCTTGATTCAGCTGTTGCGGCTTTGTGTATCGGGTTGGACGGATGGCTATTGGGAGGGTTAATTTTTGACAGGCCGCCTACCATTAGTTTGAGCCCAGCTTTTTTTGTGTCTGGATTTACCTCGTTGTTCACCCAGTTTCATCCCGGAGACCGCCTGCTTTAGCTTCTTGTTGTAACCAACCGTGCTTGCGGTGTTGATTATCATTTGCGCGGGCATAAGCCAGGCCATGGGGGCTATAGCGAGCTTGAGCCTGACCTTCGCTTGATCCACTGCGAGCTGGTACCTTTGCACGCTCGTGGCCAGGTCGGGCTGTGTGATCGCACTTTCCATCAGCACCAGGAACTCGTTTTGGGCTTCTTTCGCCCGGCCACCAGAACCGAGAATACTGCTGCGGACGTTGACTTGCGCACCCAGAACGCAGTAAACGAAAGCCTCAATTGACTGGTTTATCCTTGCCAGGCCTGCCTGGGTCAAGCCATTCGCGGCATTGGGTGCAAACCAGTCGAACTGCCGATCTCCAAAAAGATCAGGCCGTATAAACTCAAAAAGGTTCCCTTAATCAGTTTTCCACCATCATCGCTAAACTTGTTCCACCCAGGATACTTATAATCTGTTTTTGTTGGCAATTCCCCCTAAGGCTTAACATACAACACCCCCAAACCACTATTTGCACCCGAAGTAAACCTAAAGTCGCTTTAAAGGTCTATGCCGACCTCGCCGCATATCCTTTTGTACAAAGCAACGTCATAATGATTATTCATTTGGTTGAAAATCGGCTCTTCGGGCAAAGCGCTTATGCTCTGAATTCCTCCTAGCTGGTACAAAATGCACCTGACCGTGAAATACACGTGGAAGATATAAAAAGCTCTTATCTGCGGTGGGAGATTCATCCTGCTCTCAAAGATTTCGCGAGAAACTCTGCACCCCTGTGTTGTGCAGAAAACCGCAAAGTTGAGCTGTTGCAGCCAATATTTCATGTCAGGCCCTCCTAACCAGTGTTTTGATTCGGTTCCAGAAGTGTGCCTGAGTTTGGTTTCTTGAAATATTTCTCGGAATTTTGTCATGAAATATTGGTCAGGCGTGACATAGATTTTGATTTCGGCGTTGAATATTTTCTTCAAGCTTGGCGCTTTGCCATTGAAAGGTACCGCAGGGATTGGCAAAGAAACTTTTCAACCAAGTGGTGACAGCTGGTAAGGAAAATCCGCGCTGTCTCCCAAACCGAGCGCTTCTTTCATTTCGGCGCTCCAATATTTTCTGTCTGAACTGAAGACGCTTTGAAATGAGCCTTCGCTTTCTTTGAAAAACACCTCTGCGGTTACATTTTTTTCTTGTCGATCATTTCTTGTGAAATGAACCGGCTTTTGTCCGCTTTTGGAAAGCGGTTTAAAAAGTTTGTCCACGCCTTTTTCTTCGCAGCATCTTTTTTCAAAAACTTGGGGTCACCAAACCCGGGATCTTGATTGATATCGTCACACCGATTCGGCATTGTATTTGAACATAATTATTGTTAGTTAAATATAAAAATGGTTGTTCTCACTATTGTCACGCAAGAGAACGGCGCGACAATATCTTTTGACGAACTGATACCGAAAGTGCATTTCATGAAACTCATATCTTGAAGTTTATTCAACAGCTGGGACACTTTGAAAAAAGAAGGTTCGGCCTCCTTGGGAGATAAAAACAAAGATAGAGCTTTGTCAGTTAGTAAATTACCCCTAGGACATTATAATTTAGAAAGCTTGGCAAACAAAATAGACGGGCTGTTCGCAAAATATAAATATGACCTTGTAACAGAAATAAATCAACCTGTTGGCCAGCTTGTAATCAAAACTTTTGGGTTAAAACCGATTGAACTTGATCGCGATTTAGCCAATTTGTTTAATATTAGGCGAAATTTGGGTGTTATAACATTCGTAAAAGGTATTAAAGCTCCAACGACATATTTTATTCGTTGTAATTTGATTGACACAGAACGGAATCTGTTCAATGCAAAAGGTCAGATGTATTAGCCCTGTTTGATGTGAAAGGGAAGCCTTATGAAAAGGTGAGCTACCAGGGTTCTCCGCAACAGGTTTTGCAAGACCTCTCAGTACCCCCCAGTCTCCACTGGGCCGGGGCGGGTTCACCTGGGGTTGTCACCGTGGACGGTCTCACCCCATACCCCTGACAAGCACCTGTACGTGCCTCACCCTCACATCCGAAAGGACCTTCATTTGCTTGCTGTAAAGAGTATAATTCTTCAAGCTATATACATTGATCCAGTCACCTCCCCTTTCACTTGTGGTGTTGCTTCTCTGTCCTTTGCCTAAATTTCACAGTATACACACATACGCATGCACTTTTGGGTGGCGAGATGATGTCATACTTGAGCTGTATTTAGAGATTGGATGAATAAATTATATCCCAACAGCACTTCTGAAGGCCAAAATGATTGTGCTTTTCCACGCTATTTGCTTTATTTTCACGAAGCTTTCTACACCGTTTGGCAGAAAGAGGTCAGACAGATAACATATCAAGTCATTGAAGCCATGCGAGAAGCAGAGGAAACTTAAACCGGCTCGATTGAGTCCCTTGTTCAAGGAATATCACATGTCACAAGCGATCGAACGCTGCGATCAAATCTTGCTATTTTCTCGTTTCCTCCTGCTCGCTTCACTTCGGCAGCTTCTGTGGTGAAAAAATAACTTACAGCGTGTTGACTGAGCGTATTGTTTGGTAAATTCTGTTCTGGTTCGTTATTTTCGGCCCAAACAAAAAAATCTTGAGTTGTCCTCCATGTTTTTCAGTACTGCTCGTCCAAGGGCTTGGGAAATATTTGGTTCCAGTCTTTCTGAGAAAAATGTCACGCAACTCGCAGATTTCAAAACAAAACTTTTGCTTCGAACGAAGGTTAGTCGCCGCCTTTTTTCGCTAACGCTCCCTGCCAAAAAGGAACCACTCGTGCCAATTGTAACCATCCCAGGAGCATACTTCTAAAAAATTCTTGTACTCTGGGTCGGCTTCTATGAGAGGAATTAACTCCATCGGCCGGCTTAGCGATGCTTTATGAAGATTTCCCTCCCTTTCGAAACAGGGGAAACAACAACCCTCGAAATAGCAGTCCGGATATTCAGTGCAAATTATCATTGGTACAATCTGCTGCATGTGCTGGCAGAAAGGCAGTTTTGAAATATGCTCGTGGACCTTGTCCCAGCCCAAATCGGCTCGCTGGCAAAGCTTTACGGCGACATAATCTTTGTAAATTTTCTCGCGAAGCTCTGGAGGGAGGTTTTGAATGGCCTCGGAAAGTTCGCTGCTTTCTTTCTGGCCCTGCATCAGCCACGCACACTTGTTTGTTGCTCAAGGCATTGCGGCTCGGGTGGTATAACAGCTGGCTCGCTTGTTTCTAATATGTGGCCCTCCCTCCGTCCCTCCCGTTGTCGTAAGTAGTATATAGGGGGTCAGACAAATACTGTTTCAAAGAGGGACTCAGCATTTCCCCGTTTTGCACCCCCCTGGTTTAACCAAAGCGAGCTTGCGAGCTTCGGAATAAAAGCTGGGGGTTGCAAAATGGGGAAATACTCCTCCCTCTGTGAAATGGTATTTGTCTGACCCCCTATATACTACTACGCTAAGTAGAAACCATGTGACAAACGCTTTGCTCTCGTGGACAAATAAATAAATGAATATCCCTGGCGTTGACAAAGTGTGGGAAATCCCACACAAAAATCTGCTGCACTGTGTCACCATAATAAAAATCGACAAAACCATGCCAACACATGCCAAAACTATTGTGATAACAGAAAGTAAAGGCCAGGAACAGCTAAGGAATATCATAGGCAAATAAAAAATACTTTAGGTCTATGAACATCATCTAATGGCATCTCCAGGTTCTGCAATTATGGTGGCCAGCATAATGGTTGATTTCCAGCATTTTTCCTCTAATGGATCAATAAAGGTGCTGCACTAATAGTGTCAAACCAAGTAGGTAGGCCAGAGCATATCCCGGTTTCTGTAGCATGAAGTAACTAGGAAAATTTCTACTCCCCCCTGGATGGGATGTTAGTCCATCGCAGGGTTACCCCCAGCATTAAGTTTGCCGGTACCCATTTATACACCTGGGTTCAGAGAGGCACTGTGAGGGTAAAGTGTCTTGTCCAAGAACACAATGCAATGTCCCCAGGCAGGACTCAAACCTGGACTGGTTGATTCGGAGACGAGCGCACTAACCATGAGGCCACCATGCCTCCCACATAACCAAGTGCCCAAATATTATTAGTGACCATGTTAAATACATGGCCATTTTACTGGAATAGCAAGGGAAACTTAACGTACTTAGTTACCATAAGCTCTTTTTACAATCTTCCATCCTGTTTGTTGTGTGAATTGTTGCCTCTCTACCATCCATGATAATGGACCAGTAAGGATTGTTTTCTGTTTGTTTGTTTTTTGCACCTGGATGCATTTATTTAAGATAAGATAGGTTTTCATGAAGTTTTCTTCAATTGAATAATAATTATTTAAGTCTTGATTTGCCTTTATTTACATAACTAATGCATAAATAATAATTTATTTACATGCAATCAATATTGCTGTCACCCGTAACTATACCTTCTTGGGTCTTGGGAACCACGAGGGTAATAAATGAATATTACACTTGGAAGGAGTAGTCACTGACAATAAAATTGTCATCATTTTATTACTGTTTTCTGAGGCCAGGGAGGGTTGGTCTATACAACATTAATTTGTCAATTACAAGAGTAAAAAGTAAAGCTCACCTCAAATTTAAATAAACAAAGATTATCAAAGAGTAGACCAGTGTGATCAGATTTCACATCCAATGATTTGCGATCCATTGACAATGAGCAACTTCTGCACTCTACACCAAAGCTGTAGAAAAAGTTGAAGTAATACAGGGACCACCACTTGCTTGTTAACTTACATGTATTCTTTGATATTCTTATATTTTCAACTTTAAATGACACAATACAGCTGTATATCATAATTATTACTGCGTGAGTCAAAAGTGAACACTTTGATTTAATTCTGACAGGTTGATTGTGTACTGTCCAATCACAAAATGGTTCAGGACAAACCTCAAAACCACAAACTAATTACTGCTATTGTAATAATTATGCCATTTAGTTTTCTCATACCTAACTGGGTTTTCCTTTCTACACAATGTTCTATGAATATTTCTGGTGTTCGTGATTTTGCCAATTTCACAGCAAAATTAATATTTAAACACAGTCAATCAGAAGAACTTAAACAAAGATTCACTTACTATAGATTTATTACATACTTCAATATAAACTCTGCTATCATAATAACCAGCCCTTACATAAACATGTCAGTAAATCAGATTGAGTATATACCTTGTCTTGAGTGATGTTTGCATTTGCAGTTTAAACCATGAAATGTTGCAGGTAAAGTCAATTGGTTTGTTTCCTTTATTGAATAAAGAATCAGTGTGCGAACTTGTCACAGAGGTTGTTTTCAGCATCGCTGTGAATAGTACAAAGAAGTTATGGCAATTAATAAAACAGCAATAAACCAAGTCCAAGCAAACTTAATTTTCTATCTATTCAGACTATGTAGGGGAAGAGTAAAAAGTGTCCACGCTTACCATGTATGTTTGTAAATTACTCTTCAACTTTTTCAATTTTACTTAAAAGGGCAATTCCACATTAGTGGTTTCAGAATCCAGATTTCTAAAAAGAGGTTACGCATGAAATTATACCCTGTTCTACATTGGTGACAAGTTAAAGTACACAGAAAAGGTCCCTCGAGAAAACCATGTATTCCAGGGGGGGGCCAAGAAAGTATTTATTTTTTTACCGCAAACAACAGGCAAGAAGTAAATTTTTTAACTTGCTGTATCAAACTGAGAAAATATAATGGATTTCAAACACTTGTATCAGAAAGAGTCCCTCACCGGAGTTTATGCATAGGTGATATAAATTTCTCCCTGAACTTTTTCACAAAATAGAATGATGTAGCAAGGGTAAGTCTTTTTTAAACAATCTTATTTCTTTCCTAAAATAACTACATAAATGATTTTAAAAACATTCTTGTCACACAGCCCAGATACTTCACAGGAGTTTTGAGTAACTTCTTATGTACTCAATATTGTGGTTGTTAACCTGGAGATTGGGTCAGCAATCTATAAGGTTTTAGTGGTGGTGCAGATTATGCAAATGATATGCAAATGATGTCCTTCCATCATCTGTAAGCTTTTTGGAGCAATTCCGCCGAACAGTAGATAAAGCTCCTGAAATCACTGTATTAGTCAATATTGCAGGCAAGTGTATCGTTTTACATTATTAGGTCTAGCTGCGATTGTTGCACTAAAAATGGAAACTTGTTTTGTTTGCTTTCTGGGAATAGTTCATTTACCATTAAATTACTATTACAGTATTGTGCACAAGTAATGAGAGCGTAATTCAACGAAATTCGCAAATTTCTGGGCTTTTCAACGAAAAATGGCGAAGTTTTGTTCACCTTGAAAGTGTGAAGAAAATTCAATGAATTTTCCTGCTGCCCATTGTTTTAGTCGTCGCAAATTTTCGAGCGGTAATTCATGTCTACCGATAATTTGGTCTGATTTTTCGAGCAAAAATTAGCTCTTTGCGAATTTTCCTTCGAACTTTCTAGCAAAAATTCGCTCTGTTCGTTAAGTTTCCCGTCGCTTCCTAGTAGTAATATGAATTAAGCCAGTGCAAAACAAGAACTTGCACGATAAAAACCTTAATATTATCATGAGTGATAATAATATCTCAAAGCCTTTTCTCAAAAACTTACCTTGGTGATGTCCAGAGAAAGCTGATATCACTTTGTGTGTTACAGTCTTAAACTGGCAAACTCAAATGGTCTGTCTGCCAACCTGTTTTCATTGAACAAGAAGTGCTACTCGCAGTAGTAGTCATGGTGCAGCCACAATGAACTCAGGCCCTGCACAACCTCGTAATTGTTTATATGTTGCCATGGTGAAATTAAAAGTTGTGTGTTAGCCTTAGTCAGTTCGGCTTTCAAGCTATCACAGTTAGCCATGCCTAAAGTGTAAACGTACATGAGAACTCGAATTGAGCTTCTTCAAAAGGAAGGCCTCCACCCAGCTGGGATATTTAAGGTCTTAAAACGTGAGGGTTTAAGCGTCAGCTTTCCGAGTGTGGCGCGCACCGTAAAGAAGCTACAGACCACCGGCAGTGTGGCCGATTTACCGCACTCAGGAAGACCATCAAAGTTGTCTACAAAAGCAAAAGCTTTCATCGACCAAGAAATGCGCAAGGACGACAAAATGACGAGTGGCCAGATACAAAAGAAGCTGGAAAAGTGTGGCATTACCGTGAGCTCATCCACGGTGTGATGATCTCGCAAGGAACAAGGCTGGACGTTACAGCGAACCACCTATTGTCAGCTCATCCGAGATGCCAACAGGGTGAAGAGGCTGGAATTCGCATGGCAGGTTTTGGAAAGTGGCGACACTTTCCAAAATGTGATTTTCAGTGACGCGTGTTCTGTGTCTCTCAAGCAGTACCGGCAAACTTGCTACCGGAAGATCGATGAGCCGACAAAGCGAAAGCTGAAGCCGAAGCATCCGTTGAAGGTTCATGTGTGGGTGGGGGTTAGTAGACATGGTGCCACAAAGATTTGCATATTTGATGGTATCATGGATGCCAATCTCTATTGCAACATCCTGGAGACTACGCTCCTCCCATTCATTAGAGAAGCTTCGTGTTCACCGGTTCATGCAGGATAACGACCCGAAGCATACCTCCAGATGAGCCAAGGCCTTCTTCGAGGTAAATAATATCAACTGGTGGCCCACCCCTGCGGAAAGCCCAGACCTAAATCCCATCGAAGATATGTGGCATGAACTGAAGTTTTATTTAGAGTCCAAAGTGAAGCCACGCACCAAACAAGAACTTGTAGATGGCATCAAGAAGTTCTGGGAACTGAAAATAACCCCCTTGAAATGCACAAAGGACATTGATCACATTTTGTATAAGGCAATCCTAGCTGTGGTGGAGGCACAAGGTGCTGCTACCAAATTTTAAGCAAACAGCTCTTTTAGGAGCCACCGTGCCCTGATCCGTTAAATGCTGATTCGACATTGCACTGTAGGTCGCTAAAAATGGCTCCTTTAGGAGCCACCAAACATGCAAAAGTCAATGATTGATGTTTCAGTTTAATCATGGGCTCCATGATGCTCTACTTGCCACATATCACATGCCAAAAGACTAAGACTATATATCTATGTATCTGTGAATTAACTGTATTTTACCGTTTCAATCTTCAATTTCTGCCGGTAGAACCAGGTATAGATATATTTTTTAAACTTCCGTGACGCTGAAATGGACAACAACACAAAAAAATATTAACTGAGTATAGAAGAGTATGGAACCGTATTTTTGTTATTTTCACTGCCACAACACTTCAAGACAGTTAACAGCTGACTTGCTGGTGCGTGCCAACTGCCAAACTTTTTCTCGCAAAAAAAAGCTATAGTTCTATTTGTTTTAGCATCGAGAGTGTCCCTTGACATGATAAAGGATGCCAATGGAATTGCTTACAGGCAAGAACAATGCTACAAACTAGTTTATCTAACACTGAAAAAGTCAATTACACTTCCGACTTGTCGGCACACACCTAAATGCAGAACGTTTCCTTACGAAAAAATTACTAAGTAAAAGCTGCGCATCATAAAAACTTTTATTAAAACTTTTATCTAGTATTTTACCTTTTCGATCACCAATTTCTGCCGAATAGAACCGGAGATATACATATATTTTGTTGTTTTTGCCGCCGTACCCCTGCAAGATAACATTTAGCAACTGACTCGCCAATGTGTGCCAACAGCTAAACTTTTCCTTCCAAAAAAAAGAGAACTTAAATCAAAGGTGTTCCGAATAGAACCAAAAGATTTTTTTCTGTTGTGACCATTAATAGTTCTATTTGCTGTGTTTTAAAATAAATAACACTTATCATACAATGTACTTAATTAGCATTGAGTGTCTCTTGACATGTAAAAGGATGCCAATGGAATTGTTTACAGGCAAGAACAATGCTACAAACTAGTCTATTTAACACTGAAAAAGTCAATTACACTTCCGACTTGTTGGCGTGCACCCAAAGGCAGAACATTTCCTTACGAAAAAATAGCTAAGTAAAAGCTGCGCATCATAAAAAGTTTTATTAAAATTTTTATCTATTACTTAGAAGTATTTTACCATTTTAATCACCAATTAGATAAGATAAATAAAGTCGATATTACTATCGAAGCTTCAAAGCTATTATCGAACTATACACCGAATGCAAATATGGCGGATCACTCGGTTGGCGCCCGGGACGAGTCGCATGCAAGCGAGGCTAGTGAGGCTTTGATGTTTTGTTTTGACAGAAAAGTCTTGCATCGTCGTCGATCTGGTCTGTTTTTGTTTCGCCCTCCCTAT
>Ga0126338_10000600_pt1:5000-20269 | contig 20269 bp, 14 predicted proteins | sample OrbCmetagenome_2_FD_92529 | JGI IMG/M metagenome (GOLD analysis project Ga0126338, IMG submission 92529) | Coral microbial communities from Petempiche,Puerto Morelos, Mexico - Orbicella C C metagenome | ecosystem: Host-associated > Invertebrates > Cnidaria > Coral | place... | reverse complement strand
TTGTCAAAAGTGAAATGTTTGATTAATTCTGTAGTGACGGGGTGCAAAGAAAACAAATTTTCAGGCTTGCCCTTTGTGCAAGCTCTCACTATGATGTACTAGCCTGATAGTAATTCTCATTAATAGACTCTAAAAGGTTGATCTCCTACCAACAGTACTTCAGATCTGTAATTTCAAATTTCTGCAAACCTTTTCCCAAAAAACTTCGCTCAGCCATTAAAGTGACAGACAGAATCCACTGGCCCAACTTAACATCTGGAAGCCCCAGGCTATCAGACAGGACTTTCTTTGCACACACTGAGAGATTTGTACTTGAACAATGTTAAATCCTCATGATGGAAGAGCTGAAGATGTACTTGTTATATGGAAAAGGTTGCAAACTTAGTACAGGTGTATGTGGAAGTTGACTTATTTTTGGCATATGCGAGGGCACCTTTTTTGAAGTACAATTGAAATACAATTTTTTGAACCAACGCTCTATGAACATTGAATTCTATGTAGATGTGGATACAAGTCTTACTGAAAAGGAAGTTGAGGTCATGGTGGATCAAACTGCCATGGCACTTATGGTTAAAGATGCCATAGAAAAGTTAAAGGTCATTGGTCAAGAAGCCATTGAAGCACAGCAGAAAGCTGTGGGAGCCATAAAAGCACATGTGGAACAGCTGAAGACTGCACTCGCTCATACAAAACAGAGTGGAAGTCTGAAGGATCTAAGTGAGGTGGTACTTAATTCTCAAAAGGTGGCCACTGACAGTGTTACTGTTGCTAAAGCTGCACAGGTGATTAAATATCTGAATTATAGCCTGATTGTTGTGGCATGGCTAGCCCAAAATATCAGTCATCTAATGACTGATGTTTCAAGTTATTAGTAATGTATGGCAAGTTTGTGCTTATGTGTTTTGTGAAGTTTGTAATTAAACAATCTTCAAAAGCTCAGAATCCTTAAATTCCTAAGGAGCTGAAATCTTTGGCTTGCAGTATTCCGTAGCTTTGTCTGAATTTAAAAAAGAAATAACAACAACTGCAGTCAGTGCATAACGGTATGGTACAGTTTATGCATGTCTTTTTTGCTCACATGTATTACAAGTTTTCGTCAGTTATTTTTTGAAACATCACAACAGACGTTTATAAGGTTTTTTTTCTCATGTGCTGGTTACCTTATTTAAAAATATCTTGAGAAACAACTTTTCTTTTCTTTTTACTAGGTAAAAGTAAACGAAGAAGTAGAAAAAGTGCATTCTATCATCAAAGAAGCCGAAGTTGCTGGCGCTAAGGAGGCAGGTGCAACTGCAACAGAGGAAGCAGCTCAAGTTAGCTACAGTGTACAGAAGGCAGCATTAGAAATGCAGCGGTCTAAAGCAGATGCAGCAGTGCTGGAGGAGCATCAGAGAGACTTACAGGAGAGCAAAGAGGTGCTTAAGAAGGAGCTGCTGGGTATTATTCCTGGTGTGCTGAAAGGAGAAGCTTTGGAGGGTGGTGAAGAAAAAGATGTTAGGTAAGGAGTCTCACATCTCAAGGGCAGGATTTAGATTAGTCTTTGGTTTTATACTATGATGCATGTGTATTGGGACAGGTGTATCTGGAAACATGGTTATAACATCAGGGTTTCATTTTGTAAACTTAATTTTAAAATGACACTTGTCACCCTTAAGTAACAAGCAAAGGGTAGCCTCAAATTGGCTGCTTTACTGTATATAAATCAAATCTTTGCATTATTTATTCACTTTGCCTTGAGAATGGTGTCATGATGATGCCGAAATGTCGACTTTTTAACGTTAATATTCGCCTGCTAATGTTTGCATCACTTTCATTAATGCAAATTTTTGAGTAGGTTTAGGAGATTGATCAGCTTAATGAGTTTTGAGACATATAACATGCAGGGTTGAATCAGCAAAGTATACAGCTGGAATAACCATCCATGTTGAACATCCTCTTACATTTTAGTTCCGTGCTTCGTGCAGTGATTAGTAACATTTACTGGTAGATTATGAGCTCAAGATTTCTGAGGTGATAGTTGATGAGAGCAAAGGCTGAATCAACTGTAACCTCATAGAAATCAAGAGAGAAAAATCTAATCATTTTAGGAGAATTCTAACTAAATTTCCTTCAAATACTAATAACATTAGTATTTGAAAGAAATTAATTAAACTAGAATTCTACTAGAAACTTCCAAACTGTAGCTTGAACTGATGAGCATGTGTACAGAGAGACCAGTTTAGAGAGAGAATATTTATTGGAAACTATTTCTAATTGTCTCGCTGGTCTTTATATCTTATTAACCAAGCACCATGGCCGTACTGGGAGAATATCTACCCAAGGTCTTGACAGTTTGGACTGAGCACAGCACGGGCAGTACAAAAAGGTCTGTGGGCTGATATTCTCCCAGTAGGCTTGGTTAATAAGAGATTTATTGCAAGACTGAAAATGTTTACAATAAAATGCCGTGATCGTAGACTGGGAAATAGCACATAAATCTGATTTGGGGCTGAATAGGCACATACTCACATCAAAACAGAAAGGGAAAGAGACTTGGAAGAAAAAGAAAAGGAATAATTTATGTTTAAAGTGCTCAAGCAAGTCAGAACGTTCCTTCTGAACACTACAGAGCACACCAAGATAGTGTTACCCTATTCATGGCTTCATTCCTATGCTTTGTCTGCAAGGTAATGTACTGATGCAGTTGATTTCCAATGAATCTTATTAACAGATCAGAGTCAGTCCTTTTGGCATATGCAGGTAAGAGACTTGATCAGCTGACTCAGGAGTTGGCTAGTTACCAGACTGAAGAGCAAAAGAGGCTGGAGAACTCCCTTAAAATCCAGCGTGAAGAGGATGCCAAGTTAACTGAACTTAAACTGAAACAAGAAGCTGATAGAATGGTGTCTGAGTTTGAAACTACCCTGAAAAAGAAGGTAAGTAACAGCTTACTATGAAGTTATTATTATCAAGCTTTTCTCTCTGAGGATGACAAATTAATGAGGCTAGGTGAGAAATATGGATTGTCCCTCTTCTTTGCAACACTTAAATTACTTGTGCATTCACCAGTTATCTGCTTATAAAATGGTAAGGTTAAGTCTCCATACGGGCCAAGTGGCCTATCAGGCCGGAGCTTTTCCTGGTTTCTGTAGCATGAAGCGACCAGCATAGGAGTATTTCCTCTCCCCCCTGGATGGGATGCTAGTCCATTGCAGGGTTATCCCCAGCCTTAAATTCGCCGGTACCCATTTATACACCTGGGTAGAGAGAGGCACTGTGAGGGTAAAGTGTCTTGCCCAAGAACACAACGCAATGTCCCCAGCCAGGGCTCGAACCCCGACCGCTCGATCCGGAGACGAGCGCACTAACCATGAGGCCACCGCGCCTCCACGTATCTGCTTATAGGTAAAAAAAAAAAAAAAATGTAATGCTTGTATTTGGCCGGACCATGACTTACGGGAGGTGTCTGTCAGTGGAGGTTCCTCTGTTTTATATCTATATTTAGGGTGAAAAATCAAGTATTCAAAGGCTAGTTTTCCTGGATATTGATGGTGTAGATTACAGTAGAGTCATCACTGTCAATCCCTCCTCTTAGTTGAGGATTTGGGTCCGGTCACAAGGGGCCGTAAAAGTATCATTTTACATGACTGTACTCTTACAAAGCTTACGTCCTGTCTTGTTAGGAGGCGGAGCTTGCAGTAGAACATGAGGCGAGTCTCCGTCAGCAGCTGCGTCGCCAGGCAGCAGCTTACAGTGATAACTTAGCAGAGGTGCTCCGTGTGCAGGCAGCTGAACTAGAGGAAAGGTGTGTATTTGTTGTTTTGGTCATTATGTTGGGAGACTTTGGATTTTAGTTAAGACACATTTGGAGAGATCATTATTTCGTTTATGCTTGTGACCTGAGATTAGGGCACTAAAATTTAAGTTGTTACAAGCTTTCAGATCTTGACTTCTTCCAAATTTCATCTTAGTCTTTTTTCCCCACAATGATAGCCTGGAAGAGGAACAGAGTACCTACATTAAAACAAATCACTGTTCAGAGTTCCTAATGCGAGAGTGTAACTAACCTCTAGGTACCAAGAAGACTTACGACAGAAGTTGAACGCAGAAAAAGACGCCTTCGAGACGCAGCTAGCCGGCGCTCTCGCTCAATTACGAGGCGTGGAAGCAGTCATTGAAGGCCGAGCTGCTGTTGAGAAACAAAACAAGCAATCACAAAATCTGTGGGCAGCGTGTCAGTCGCTGAGCACAGCTATCGACAAAGGTGTCGACCAGCCGGGGCCGCTGCTTCCTCAGCTGACTGCAATCCACGAGGCGGCGGCGGAGGATCCACTGGTTTCCGTGGTCCTCAACTCTTTGCCTGTAGAGGCAGTGACAAGGGGAGTGTTGAACGAAGAGCACGTGGCGCGTCGCTTTTACAAGGTCCGGAGATGGTGCCGTCGAGTGGCCATGATAGGAGAGAATGGCGCTTCTCCTTGGACTCACATACTGTCGTATTTTCAATCTTTTCTTATTTTCGATTCATTTGATCCCAAAAAAGAAGGAGAACTCGTAGACGTAGACAATGCAGACACTTTCGATCTTCTGGCGCGCGCAGAGTATTACCTACGCCGCGGAGATCTGGAGCTAGCAACGCGGCTGGTGAATCAGCTTCGCGGGGAACCTAGAAAAGTAGCGCATGATTGGCTACTTGAAGCTCGGTTGCTGTTGGAAACGAGGCAGGCTGCCAACTTGTTGACTGCTTATGCTGCTGTTTTGGGGACAGCGGGCGCTGATTGATTAGTTCATGAGATATTTTTAAAGGTCCGTTGAGACAAGCTGTCGCTGGTGATATAGCTATTTCATGATCGGCTCATCCAAATAGTAAAGAACAAAATTAAAGTTCTCATTTTTGTCAGGTACGACTTGTATCCAAAATAATTGGCGCCATGGGAATAGGCATTAGAATCTTGAACTTTTGACGTTTCTTTACCAATAAATGGTGACCGTGTGCACAATTTAGGGTTCTCTCTAAGATTTCATCAGTAAAGCAAATATTGAAACAATGCGGCTTATGCGACCAGAGTTCGTGATCACAGGAAGAAGTCGTTCGTCACTTCAAAGAGCATTTTTATTTGCTAGAAGTGGTCAAAAAATTTTAAAGGTTGAAACATATAATCATGCCCCTGACCAACGGTATTCTTTTTGTAATTTCCCTTGAACCTTGCCCAACACAATGTCGGTTCTACAAGTGCCTTGAACGCACTCTCAGAACTGCTGTGCTGGACACAATAGTTATTTTATTATATTTCCCTTTATTTCCAAACCAAGGCCTTTCTTTTAACAACATACTCGTGACTTTAATGTTACTGTCTTGTTTTAACTAATTTTTAGACGGACAAAGGCCATCAGAGAGGTTAAGCATGACGTTTACGGCAAACGACAAACGGCAAAAATGAAACTTTTGCCCTCTCTTCAGCGGTGTGTACAGTAGAGTAAAATTATTTGTATTTGCAATGAATAGTAAGAGACGTTATTCCATTTTTGTGTGCTTTATCTACGGATTAGAAGAAAAGAACTCAAAATCAGAAGTTATCTTTGCCGTTTGCCGTCTTCCGTTAACGTCATGCTTAACCTCTCTACTGTCAATTAATCTGGAGTGAGACGAAGTGTTTCTCAATCACCTGACTGCCTTGACGTTACACTGTAGTAGTTGAAACCATCAATGCTAATGAAATCCTCTGACTCAGAATCAAGAGTAGCATTGTTAAGCTGGCACACAAGCAAACCGTGTTCTGAGTCCTGCTCCATTCCAATATTACTAGAGCTGCATTCAGGCATTCTCAGACAATAGAGTGCGCATTCTATTTCGGAAGAAACCATTAGCTCCTTAAAATTATGCTTCACTAAAGCGACTTCATTCTTTCTTCCATGGAACAATCCTTCCTGGTAGTTGTTGGCCGTGTCGGGAATAGAATAGGGGGTAGCTTGACACGATCTTGTCAGCGCGGGTAGCGGTGTACACGACCCTGGTACGTAGTTACATCGAAACTCTCTCAGCTGAACCCCAGAGCTATCTGTCGCTGAACATGCGCTCCATTGCGTCCACTTCCCTAAGGATGGCAGGATAACTTGAGTTTCAAACTGACTGATACACGTAATTGCAGTAGAACAAAGCGGTGTTCCAATCACTCCCGGAAAAAATGAAGTTGAGGGTCAGTTCAGTCGAACACAGGCAAATATTACTAAAACCGATAAGATCTCCAAGCATAAACATGCAAATGGTATACGTGTCTTGACCTGAGGGGGAAATGCGTTAAGTCACAATTGGTTTTGGTTTTGCTCCTGATTGGCTGAAAAAACTATGCTTGCTTTGCATTTGAAAGGTTACTCATGTAAATGTAAATATAAGTTTGTTGGGTCATTTTCAGTGCTCAGAGAGCGAGAAAGACAGAGCAAGACGCATTCTCAAAGCGATAGAGCAGTCATATAATAAAGTGACTCCTGGTAGTCCTTTGAAAACCGCTTTATCTAAGCCCAATAATGTTTCCCCAAGAAAAGATCATGCAACAAAATGAAACCTCTGGCACCCAGGCTAACTTATGGCTTCGAATGATTAAAATCAGTACATTAATTTGTCGGGTTTTTTCTATTGTTTTATATTATATAGCAAGCGATTGAAATTTGACAGCTTTTTGCTGTCGGATAACTGACTGTTTTAATTTTTTCCACTTATCTCTGATTCAGTGGTCACGAATTTTCAACTCACTAGTAACAAGTCATTATGTAACAAAGACAGCAGATCAGAATCATAGTACCGAGTTCTCTAGGCTTTAACAACGACGGTTTTTCACCGCCTTGGGCAAACACAATGACCAATAACAATAAGCTGCCACCTTAATTTAAAGCAGGGTAGATCACTAAGTTACTCAGTTTTAAAGTTTAACATTACACTCAAAAAAAAGTCGGCGAATGCTTAACAGAATGCTAAAGAATAAGCCAGCACACACATACTTAATGGTCTATAACTGGAAGAACTTTCGTTTTTCAACTAGAAAGTAATCTCAATCCCAATTTGTATTGACAGACATTGCATGTTTGAGTGTTGGTTTCCGTCAAGAAAATATAGGCGCACGTTATCCATTAAAAACTGCAGGTGAATTTGCTTTGCATATATTTCAATGTGAAAAAAGTATTTCAACGGACTTCTAAAGTCTAATTTTGCACCGGCTGCATAACAAAGTCTTCGAAAAATAGTAAAATAGCAAGTCTACTTTCAGGGCACGCTGAGCGTGACATCCTCATTTATTTAAGAAAAAAAAAAACAGGAAAAAACTAAAAACTAAAGGAATCAAAAGAGATGTCGATAATCTTTTCAAGAAATAGCAAATATACGAAAAGGTATACGCGCAGAAAATAAATGGACTGATAGGAAATAACTGCATGAGGCTAGCATGTCACAAATCGAAGAACAGAAATAAACATCTTCACTATTATGGTTTCAACTTCAGTTATGATTAACGCAATTGTTAACTAGTACGGTTATAAAATTCTTATTGTTGGGATTTTTAATTTTTCAAGATCGCTAGAAGTATTTTAGGCGTACGTTACGTACTTTGAGAAAAGTGAAAAAAATCGAAGTGTTTAATCCAGCTCACCCAAAGGTCGGTGTCCATCAGTGTCCGCTAACCCCCAAAGAAAAAGTAGCAAGACTACCTTCCTTGAAGCCATTTTATATTACTGTATTCACGACGCCAAACATTGCTCTTGTTCTCTTCTTGTTCTTTCTTTTTTTCTCCTGTGAACAGAACTGATCATATTATATTCGCCTTGAATTAGTTTAGGTTCCGCCGGCAGGTTGTCCTCTCCATGTCCGGCCGTTATTTGATTTATCTGATTTTTATTTCATCTGGTAATCTGGCAACTTTGAAGTTCGATATCGTCCTCTACCGCAAATAAAACAAAACTGCTCTTGAACTGTTTTAAAAAAAAGTTTCTAGGCAACTCGTGACCAGCCTCTCCCCGCGTCCCAAAGAAAATCGTGCGAGGTAAAAAATGCGGCGTTGTTACGCCGCAAACTGTAATAATCGCCGCAAAATGTAATAGCAATCGCTGCAAAATGTAATACTAACGCAAAATGTAATGACATTGACGCAAAATGTAATAAAGTATTCAACGCAAAATGTAACAACTTTATGACGCACAATGTAATAACGCAAAATGTAATAGCTAGTTACGTATATTCAACGTAGACTACATGAATTGAATAACAGGTCTTCAGGTTTTGTTCTCAACTCTTTCTGCGCCTTTCAATAACATACGGACTCTAAAATTCAAAGCTCAACCGACAAATGCGTTTTTCGCTACCGTCAATCAAATGTTCGGTGGCTCCTCCCAGCTTCCGACTACTGCCGAGCACTGACTGTTTCGTTGACTGAACTGTGCTTAACGATTTGATTACCACGCGCTCAGCAGTAGTCAGAAACTGGGAGGAGCCGCCGAACATTTGATTGACGATGGCGAAAAACGCATTTGTCAGTTAAGCTTTGAATTTTAGAGTCCGCATGTTATTGGAAGGCGCAGTAAAAGCAGGGCTGTACCTAGCAAGAGGCCGGACGAGGCATTAACTCGTCTAGACTTTATCCCCAAATTTTGAAAAAAAGTACTGTTGGTTGGAGAAGTAATTTCCAGAGCCAATATTTGCCAACTGCTGGTGAAATATTAAGATGATTCCTCAGAAATAAAGTTACCGTGTAATTTTTTTGAAACCTTGCCTGAATGTTCTCTAGCAAGCACTGTTTCGAAAAATACAATAAAAGAGATAGGTCACCATGTTCGCATAAGAGATATGATGGGTCAATCTTACCGTATTTACTACCTAGCCACGTGCGTTATTTCATCACTTCACGCTACATTTTGCGGTAGTTGGAAGCAAAGGTTATTAAGCCTATCAAAGCAATACTTGAAAAATATCTTGATGGGCAGAAAGTCTCGGGAACCTGGAACAATGTAATATATAACTATCAAATTGACGCTCATAGAGCTGGCTACCAAACCATACCAAGAATTTTGAAATCAGTAGAATGAATTGTCGAATTTTTTACGACCTTTAAATGCGGGTGTCCTAATCACCTTTTGAAAGCTACAAGTCAAAACGTATTTTGTTTTTCGCTAATTTTATTTGCTCCTCGTGATCAGTTTCCGGGTCCATAAGTTTTTAATTTGCTATAGGGTTTTTTTGCCATATACAATTTCAGTGAGACGTTACAGAACTTTTCGAAATAGGAGTGATTGTACTAAAATCGCTCTCGCTCTCTCACAGTGCATGGGGCCGTATATCAGGTTAATTAAATCTAAGTAGGTTTTTTTTCCCGCTCCATCATTCAGGCCCCATCCACACCAAGCCGGAGAAATTTGAAAACGCAGCTGTAAAGCTTCCATGGAGGCAGCGGGGTCGAGTGGTTAGAGCGCCGGATTTGAAATCCGTAGGTCCCGGGTTCAAATCTCGCTCTGACCGCTAGCTGATGTTGCTCTCGGTAGCCCCGAGTTTAACTTCTCGGCTACGCTTGTAAATAGGCGAATCTTTGCTGACGTCATTGTTTACATTTTTCTCATTAACATACGACTTTGCGCGTAGAAGGCATCATGCTAGACACGATTTTACTAGAAAAACTTAAAGAGCTTGTGAAACTTGGTAAGTGGTGAAATTTTTGGCTCTTTGGGTGTAATATTCGAGGAGAAATTGGCTTTCAAAAACATCAAAATTTCTGTGTGGCAAAAGCGCTAATGAGCTCATAGATTCCTTGTAAAATTTTGAGCTTTTAAACCCTCGTCGCACAAAAAGTATTCAATACATCGCGCTCAAATTCCTTGGGACAGTTAATCGTGCTGTGCTCTTTCAATATTCAGTATTAATCTCTATGTAGCTCCATCAGAAACTGTATCGCTTATGGTAATGAGGCAAATATTGTAAACAAAGATTCTCCTATAGCCAACTGCTCTGCCTCCCGTCAGTTGGGATTCTTAACCTAGTTATGTTTATTTGAATATTTATTTATCATTGTTTGTTTACATTGGTCCTGAAAAGCCCCAATGGAGAGTGGCCAATTAAGTATACATTTTTTTATATATATATACCTTCTACACCAATCCGTCATGAAAACGGGTCGAAGCTTTTCGAAAACGATGACGTCACGATAATCACGTGATTTCCCTGCCTGAGTTTTCCTCAAACAAAAATCCAAAATGACCGGTGATTGTTGCTTTTTCAAATCTCTCCAGAGTAGTGTGGATGAAAACACTTGACGTGTCTTCAAAGAGAAAACGCCGTTTTCAAAATTACTCCGGCGTAGTTTGGACTAGGCCTCGGTCAAGTTGCGTCATAATTAATTAGAAAATGAACGCATCTCCTTGGTGGCCAGTGGATTTTCCATCATTGGACAACTCGGCTGGTACGACCCAGCACGTGCACTGATAGCAACGGAAAAGCTACGAAGTTTAATCATGAACCAGCGAAGTGCCCCCGCACGACATTGTTACTCACGGTCACAAACACCAGAGTTCATTTCGTTTCTCGCAGGCCTTTTACCTTCTCTGGAGTTGGTTCTTTTCCTCTCGTTAGAAGGAAAACAAAAACAAAAGTGAAGGATTCTGATAGGGAAGCATTCTGGTAATTGTAGTCAAAAAACGTCATCATGAAAATCGATATAATAATAATAATAATAATAATAATAATAATAATAATAATATTAATAATGATAATGATAATAATAACAATAATAATACTTTATTTCTGGATAGCGCTGTTTCCCTTTAGCTCAATAGCGCTTTACAATAATTACCGTCCAAAGTTAACAATTACAAATTTTACAGTTATGGTGGAAGCTAAAAACGGTACAAATTTACATATTTCTCAATTACTCTAATAATAATAAAAATTCAAGTGAGAACTATGTCACATGCTAATCTAAATTATAACATTTATTAAAAAGGTGAGTTTTCATATGGGTCTTAAATTCCAGTATCGAGCTACTCTGCGTGATGTCATCGGGAAGAGAATTCATAGTCTGGGTGCTAAAAAAAGAGAAAAACCTATGGCCATACCTTACGAGCTTGACAGGTGGTGCGTTCAGTAAGATTCAATTAGAACTACCTAGCTACCCCAATTTCATAAAATAATGTTGAAACAGAAGAGTCAACATAGCAATCATAAAATATAAATTTTTAACTTCATCTACATGTATATACAGAAGGAACAACCAGCTTCATGAAAGCTTAACTATAGCTGTATAACTGTTTCGGGAAAGCTTGTCTTACAAAAGGCTAAAAGCTTACGTGACAATGATAAAACGCACTGCTATGTGTGATCGTAGTTTCCCTTTACTGATCGAGCTCAAGGTGCTTCAGCGCTATAGAGGGAAGGAGCACAAATCCGTGTATTCCTTGTTTTTTTTCTTCTTTTTCCGCCGTCATCGCAGCTTATTTTATTATGATGTCCATGGTATGCTTCTAAACTCGCACCAGAATTCGATCATTATACCCCACACTACTGTTCTTAACAATGGATCAGTTATACTTTTGAGCGAGCGTTTTGGCTTAACAAAAAGTCATTCAAAGCGAGCACTCAAAAGGAACAAGACACTTTTGAAATGAATTCTTACGGGAAACAACACTGAAAAAATTCACAGTCAGAAAACAGGGACCTTACGCATATACGACGGCGATGGCGAGGACGGCCTAGTAAAAATGTGTTTCCATTTTACTTTGAATTTCGCATTTATTTGGAACTATCCAGTGTGTCTGTCGGTATTAAAACTTGCCATGAATATGCCACGAATGCGTTCGGTTCCAAATAGAAATACGAAAAATTAGCCGTCGTGGTTAACTTTCTCCAGACAACCGTAAAATTTGGTCATTTCACGGGGCTGTTTTGCAGAGGACGGAAAAGAATTATAATAGACGTACACAGCCATTGTCTTACTCATTAAGCCTATTATTGGTGACGTTCTCGTCGCTGTTGTCGTTGCCGTTGCCGTCGTGGTTTGCGCAAGGTCCCTAATTGCCCAACGCTGACCTCCCCCCTCCCCCGCCACCTTTCCCCTTCACTCTTCAAAAATGTGATAGTCTACTCTTAACTTGGCGAATACTGTGCAGGTTGTACTATTAAAAATTTTACTTTGTAATGGTCCACTTTCAGAGTCACATGGGGTGGCTCACCGTAATCCTCAATTTTTATTGCGGTTGAAGTCACTGACACCAAGAATGGAGAGAGACAACATGTTACTCAATCTCCTAAATGCCTTGACATTATATTGTAATAACTGAAGCCATTACTGCTAATCAGATCCTTTGGCTCAGAATCAACAGTAGCATTGTTAAGCTGGCACACAAGTAAACCATGTGCTGAGTTCTTCTCCATTGCAATGTTAATAGAGCTACATTGAGGTATTCTCACACAATGGAGTGCACATTCTATTGCCGAACAAACCAACAACTCCTTAAAATTGTGGTTTGCTAAAACCAGGTCATTCTTGCTTCCATGGAGTAATCCTTGGAGGTTGTTTTGCGCCATGTTGTCCACAGAACAAGGAGATGTTTGGCACGCCCTTGTCACTGGTGGAGGCATTTTATCACATTGCTTGCCTTGACAATTAACGTGCTGTTCCTGAACACCAAATCCACATGACGTGGAGCATGAGCCCCACTGACTCCACTGCACTAAGGAATGAACAAAATCACAGCGGTCATAAAACGCTCTCTGATCGGATGAAAAATACATTTGTTTCCAATTTTGGACAGAAAAAGATTTCTGAAGTAGAGCTTGTTACAATAAAAAGCATTACAATCATGTTGGCACCTTAAAGTTTGTTTACCCAGCTACAAAAGTGTACGAAAAACTGACATAAAATAGTGATTTCATTTTCATTTTTTAATGTCAGCAGAATATACAAAGGACAGACAGACGCAGTTATCAACAGTTAAGTACTCGTTTCCGCTTAACTTTCAGGGCTGTCCTCAATTTAAAACTGCAGGTGAATTTTCAGTTGTTGTCACGAGTTCGAGAGCTTAAAAATTGCAGTTTTTTTTTTCTCAATGTGGTATCTGTTTGACATTAGTAAAAATGATACTCTGCAGCCACGAATTATGTTAATTTGGGCACCTTATACTCAACCTCAGATATTAGAGACATGAAAGTGTAAAAAAACTGTTAAACAAGAAGATTGTAGGAGATAATGTTAACAGAAACACTCAGTGGTGAAGCACAAAATCAAGGCTGGAATAAGATGACTCGGAAAAATAAATATGCTTGTAACACTGAAGAAGTGCAGTCAATCTTTATCTGATTCGTGACTAAGGGTGCGTTCGTTTGGGGTGATCTGGATCAAGATCAGTGATCCAAGATCACTCGGATCATGGTGCATGAAAGGAACCGACGAATCTACTCTGGTCACGGATTCATCGATTCCTTTGATGCACCATGATCCGAGTGATCTTGGATCACTGATCCTGATCCAGATCAACCCAAAGGAACGCACCCTTAAACAACCTACGAACAAAATGGAATTCTAACTATAATCATTTCCAAAGCCAAAATGTTAAAAAAAAGATTCGCTATCACATGTAAACTAAATTCATGTCAATAGTGTGGAGAGAGCTAAAAATGAAACATTTCATTCTAGACAAAAAGCAACATAAAAGCAAAACTTACCGTTTTCTACATTGCTAAGTAGTCTCGAAAAAAACGTTAGCAATACTAAGAGCGTCTTCCTAAGACACATTTTAAGCTTTATAACCAACTTAACAAATTAACGCGTTTCTCCTTTATCATACACAGTTCGTTGCGGTGTCAATGTAGTGTTTGTTTAGTTTCCAAAAGCAAAGTTTCATCTGTACGTGTCCGGATATATATGTCCCGTGTATATATCTTTATTTTCGTGGCAGATAACAAAGGAAGCTTTCAAACTCGTTATCTTTCTCCCACTCCTAGTGAATATTAAATAATCTTGACTTCCCTCAGTCAAACTCTTACTGGGAGAACACTACTCGTGTCTCAGGGATGTGTCACACTCTTTGTTTCTCCGCGGCGGTGAAATTTAAACAAAAGGCAAAATGATTACAAAATAATGTCAGAAAATACAAAAGATCATAAACATCAGCTTCCCGAAAAGAGGTTTCTACTCTCGCAAAGCAAATATGAGACTTCAGAAGTTGGTTTTACTTACTTTCATTAAAACCCACCATTTTTTTCCTAAACTTAACGGTATTTTTCTGTATCACCACTGAAATCAGTCGCCGGAGAAGCTCATTTATAGGAAATCCTTCTTATTTTCTGAATTAAGATTTCTATGAAAGTAATTATAGGCTTGCAAGTTGAAATTAATCACCTTTTGAAAAGATCTGTCTGTGTTTGCAGGTTCTCTAGATGTCTACATATAGACGTGGGGCAAACATGAACTGTTTAAAAAACATGCATAATTTTAGCTTTAGTGCTAATAACTCAAAAACAAGGTCGGCCACTCCCTTTTCTATTATCGAATTGTAATTAGCATGTTAAGATGCGACTTTTTGCAAACATTAATATAAAAAACTTTAAGCATACATTGACAACGTTGTTCAGAACCAGTCAATCCGACACAGATGTATAGATTTACATCTAGGGATCAGGTTTGAAAAAAGAGTAGAGAAAATAACGTTGTTTGGTTTTAAAGTGTCGACGAGCCGCACACCCCCACCCAAATGCTCTTGGAACACTCCCTTCCGGAAGATAACCGACTTTGTCAACGCGAGATGGCAAAACGCCATTACAACCAGGTTGAAGAGTTGTTGCAGTGCGAAAGAATTCTTCGTTCTTGCAGCTTTCTTCAGTCCAGGGTTAGCCATGAGAGGAATTCTCGCGCGTTTTGCCCTCGCGTGCAAACAAACTCAACTTATTATTATTTGTAAAAATGCCTAATGGCTGACCACCTAACTACCTTTAAATTTCCTGCCAGGAGGTACGAAGAGGCAGGGATCGATATGGGCTATATAGGTATATGCGTCCCCAAAGGGTATATGGTTTTTCAGCCGTTTTGGTCATTAATACGGTATCAAATGTGGATTACGCGGGATTATTATATAGCTAGCTCCATGAGCGGGCAAGATGAATCAAATCCTGAACTGTGATTGGCTACCCGAGCGGGCAAGATGGAGCTATCTTGCCCTCTCGGGACTACCCGATGTGTCCCGCAAGAAAAATTTCTCCGAAAGCCACATAATAAATCCTTTATTGTCCAAGCTTGTTCGGTCAAGATGGCTGGATATTGGCCTTGTTC
>Ga0126338_10000600_pt1:0-2500 | contig 20269 bp, 14 predicted proteins | sample OrbCmetagenome_2_FD_92529 | JGI IMG/M metagenome (GOLD analysis project Ga0126338, IMG submission 92529) | Coral microbial communities from Petempiche,Puerto Morelos, Mexico - Orbicella C C metagenome | ecosystem: Host-associated > Invertebrates > Cnidaria > Coral | place... | reverse complement strand
GATCGGGTTCCAGCTTGCTTCTAAGTTAGCTTTGTTCTGCATGAAACATCATCATGTATGCCCCCTCCCCCACCCCCCGCCATATGTGTATTTTCGTGAGTGTAACCCCCACCAGCAGTATGTTCAGTATTCTCGCGAGTGCTGCCCTCGCCCCCCCTCCCCACACACACACAGCAGACAAGATCAAATAAATAGAATGGCTATATCTGGTGAATAATTTTATCTCAGATGAATTATTTGTCTTTGTTTAATCATAACAAAATTATTTAGAGTAATTTATCTAGAATGAGACAACGCATGGCAATTAAGCTTATGTGTAAACTGCTATATGTTTTGGAAATTTGTTTGAAATGCTTTTACTTGTAATGTACATATTTGTATCAGTCAAGGTGAAACCACCTGAGATCCCCTCCCTATGCCTACAGGGGACGGGGTACTCCCAGAAAAACCCGTATCCTATTTAAGGTGGCTCCCTAGAATATTTATGAACACCCTCCCTATAAAGCGCGAGTTAGAAGAGGAAACTTAGTTAGTTTCTATTAAAGTCTTCCCTGTAGAGATTTACCAGTATGGGTACTGTTAAAATAAGGTTTATTTTTTGGTTGTCAATTTTTGGATTAAGGCCGCTACCATGGCAACATCTCATCTAATGACAGGCAGATATATTCCTCATTTTGGCCTAAACTCCTTAATATTTATACTTTCCTTTGGTGAAATTTTTTCGTACTTTGCCACATCATGGAAATGATATTGCCTGACATTTTGAATTGGTAAAAAGTCAAGGTTGTTTAAACAGTTTTTCCAATATCCTGTAATTTGTCATTCTTCTAAACATATTAGTTTAGCTCTGACAGATTTTAACAAAAATAGGGTATTTTTTAGGAATTGTATGTGGTTACAACTGAGCCAAATTCACCGAAGGAAACACGAGAAAATTCACTGTCAGTTTTGCTTTTTGTACTCATATTGATGTGATAAAAATTGAAAAACATTAGCATTTTCCTTTGAGTGTGTGCAGATTACTTGAGCTTTTGTCCTATGCGTGCATGCAATCATGAAACTATAGGGCGTCACCGTAAGAGCAAAATCGATTTTTTTTGTCATGATTTTTCCTACCCTATTAATGCCCTGACCAAAAATTTGATACCCTATTTAAGTACTGACCCTTAAACAGCGGTGGATCTAGGGGGGTGGATTGGGTGTCTAGCCACCCCCTTTTAGAGAAGCCCACCATAAAAATACTGTAATACGTGGAAAAAAAAACTGAAACATGTACGTGGGTCCCAAAATATATAGAAATACGTCGGTACCAAAAACCGTGTGAAGCCAGCAAGGCCGAAACATTAAAACAATGATACAGGTATTAAATTAAAATCACAACAAGCTAAAACTATTTGACTTGTTTCTAAGTAAATCCCTCCTATTTGAACAATGTTAAAGGATATGTAGATTTGAAAGATTTCCATGAAACTTAAGGGGACAGTGTAATGAATTGTGCACGTGGTAAGTTTGGTTTACAACTTAAAAAGTTTAGGCTGCATTTTTCAAGTTTGTTTGACAAATTCAAAATGGTGATGAGTAGTGGAACAAGTGGAAACTAGCTGCACTGTGTGAACAAGAGGCAACTGCAATCAGGAAAAGGTGTTTGTTGAATATGTGAAAGAAGAGTAAGCCTTCATAAGCTTTGTGTCCAGCTGTCAGTCTTGAAAGCATTGTGAGTGAAAACTTGGATCAGTCTCTCACTGCCGACATATAACCCCTGTCAGAATTGGTAAATAAGTTTGGAGCTGGTTGGTTGGGCTTGCTTTTTAGTGCAGAGTGCACTATTGGGATGATTTGGGGGTGGACGTCGCTAAAGCACTATTGCAATAAGGCACTATGGCATTATGGCGCTATGGCAAAAAGGTGTAAACTTTGATGTTTGTCTAATTAATTAATTTCAATTAATTAATTAGCCTTGCGGGAAGGGGGGTTGGGTTGGATGGGGCAGGTACTTGTGAGCACTTGGTAAAACATGTTGCACCTATGGTACTTCTGTGATAACTTCACAAAGCTACATAACTGTATATATTTGTTTCAGAAAACCTCTTGCTCTCCTTGTGGTACCATTCTCTTTAGAACAGAACTAATTTGCTCTAAACACATGTGCAGCTTAGTTATCGTTCATGTTGACAAATACATTACGTGGAAGATACATTTCGTACGAGATCACACAAAAATATTGAGTGCTTTCCCTTGCGGTAGAACCCAACATGTAAGACGCATGCATTCTTGAATTGTTAGGGGTAAATTACACTTCATTTCCATCCCCAGAGCCATGCAGCTTGTTATGTGTCGTGTGATATGACCGAGGATGGCAGTTGTTTCTTAGGTAGTGCCACTTCTCCCATTTTTGTGCAAAAAAAGGTACTGTGACTTGTGTGTCTTTTGGAATTACCCCTAGCAGGGCTGTCAATAAGGGCCATAACCCATAACACCTGTTATGGCTGAGTATGTTTGA
>Ga0126338_10000599_pt1 | contig 20280 bp, 11 predicted proteins | sample OrbCmetagenome_2_FD_92529 | JGI IMG/M metagenome (GOLD analysis project Ga0126338, IMG submission 92529) | Coral microbial communities from Petempiche,Puerto Morelos, Mexico - Orbicella C C metagenome | ecosystem: Host-associated > Invertebrates > Cnidaria > Coral | place: Petempiche,Puerto... | reverse complement strand
GTGCCGTGAAACTCAAATTGAAATATATCTAGATCCATTTGGTGTTCAACTTTAAATTCATTATATCCTGCTCGCAAAAAACCAGTTAGGATCAAGAACACAATTCCAGCAGCAGATACGTAAACTTTTTCAACTACAAAAATTGAGATTTGTTTGGGTTAGTCGTTCGTCCAATAAGCGACCAGATGACGAGAGCGCTTTCAAGGAGGATATTGCTTTTTAAAGTAGAGGGGAGGGGGGTGGGGGATACATATATCACTGGTCGCCATTTTGGAGGGGGTACACATATCACTAGTGATATGTGTGCGGGGATACACATATCACGGGGATACACATATCACGGGGATACACATATCACTGTGACCGCCGCCCCAGACTCCCTAAAATGCGGTCATGAAACACTTCAAGCGCGACTTTAAAAGGGTATAGAAAATCGAGGATTCAACCAAATTCAAAAATTTCTTCGCCCAAATGCTTCAAATAAAGTCTAGATTCGTTTTAGCGAAAAACAAAATTTGGGGTTAGGTGCACTTTAAATACCTATTGATATAGTTCATTTAGAGCCTTTCTCGAACTCTTGTTACATGTAACTGTAAGTTGTGGATATGTTGCAAGAGTGGTGGACTTAAATGTACATACACATAATTTGAAGAACCTGAATTTGAATGCACAGATTTATAGCTAGCTACATTAAGCATTGGATATGTGAACAATTACACAGTGTATTGATCCTTGTTTTGACTCGTTAGTTAGTGTCTCAGTCTAAGCAGCTGCACTGAAATCAATGTTGACATGAGCACATAAAGAGATGTTAAAATTTTTGTTACCTATAAAGGTTTGGGTACCTTTCTTTGCTTAAAGATCCTTTAGTAACATATGCACAGCTAGCTATTTGATCTTGACTGCTGGGGACCACCCTCTTAGTGCTATAATTTAGGACAATGGTGTTCTACATGTGGATGTCAGATAAAAAGATCTTTTATTGACCAGCCTCTTTGGTCAAGATTGCTGGATATTTTGCCTTGAAGTCTTGTTAGCTTTTTTATGGACCTGAAATACTTGACTCATCTCAGTCAATAACATGCAAAAAACTTTGCCGATATCCAGCCTTCTTGACCTCACACTTGTTTAACTGATAGTTTATGAATCCCCTGATATTCGTTATTGAACCAGATGTATATTATTATACTGTATTACTAAATGATCTAAAGTCATCCACTCTCACAACATTTACGAAACGAACATTCATTGTTCCAGCTAGTTTATAAACTGTAACATTCCTTAGGTCTGTGAATTCTCAGCAGGCAATTCCAAATTATGTGAATCATCCTGGTCATCAATTACTTCAGAGAAAGAACCCCAGTTCTCCAAATCACAAATGTTAAGCAAAAGATTCAGTGATGAATCATCCCGCAATTGTCCCCATTCAGACAGGATAGAATCATGTTCATGAATACATGTAGCTTCATCCTCTACAGCTGGAAGTTCTGTAGTTGTGTCAATGTCTCCAAAAATGTCACTAAGTATACAAATAATGGCAACAGCATACTTCTTTCGCCAAATTTCAACACATCCTTTAAGCATACACATCCTTTAAGCTGAAAATCAAATGGCAATTTCGTACAATTTGATTGATGTGAAAGGAGTGAAACTCAAGTAAAGCATTCGGGCATTTAACCATTGAGTCAACATCAACCTGATTGGATAACTCTTTGTGGTAATCTAGGAGCTTATTTTGCAACATTTCCCTTGATGCAGTAGAAAACACTCTTGTCTCTCTGCTTGTATCACTGACAGACTCACCAATGGCTAATTCTGGAATGTTGTCAGTGTCTTTGTGGGGGGTCCATAAATCAGGACAGGTGCCACTTCCACACTTGCACATTTCGGCACAGATGTCACAACAAGTGTGTTGATGAACACTGGACTGGGCAAGGGTTAGCACTATCATGATCAAACCCAAAATGGTTAATCAGTACCCTTCGGCAACATTCACTGGTACTTACATAATGTTTCATGTCTTTATCACAGTGTGCAGACAGCAAACCATTGTGTAAAAGCACACAAGTGCTTGGCAGCCCATCTCTCCGAGCACTTCCACACTCCTGAACATACATCTCCATTGATTTGGAGCAGCCAAAATGTATTACTTGTCTCACTTTTTTACAATTGACTCCCATTCCAAATGAAATTGTTGAAATGAGTATTCGAATGTGTCCCTCATCACAGGCCATATTGTCAACAATGTGCTCTTTTACTCGTGATGAGGTACAAGCATGGTACATCTCAACAATTCTATTTGGCTGTTTGGTAGTTCCTTGAAAGATGCCATGTCTAAGGAAAACTTCAAACACGTGAAATAAAACGGAACACTGTTTCTTTGTCTGACAGTAAATCAAAGTTCTTGGTGTATTTCCACGCATAGTTTTCAATTCTTCAATTAGAGTAGAAAATGAAGCCTCAAGTGGTTCATTTTTGTCAAGATACTGTGCACAGTACTTTATGTTTGGACAGTCTGGACTTTGTTCAATAAACTTAATATCCTCTTTTGACAAATGAAGGGTATTTAATATTTCCCCCTTTGTAGCCTTGGTTGCAGTGGCCATCAATATCACCAACCTGCTTGCTGTTGGAATCAGGGACCTGAGTTCCCCCAGGCATCCATACCATTTCCTAAATGGCACCTTTTTCGACCCAGACAACCCCCTGTTATTAAAAAAAAAGCAAAATTTCAATAGATTACATGTGACACTAGTGATTATGTCCCTATTCTTTAATCCATCAGCTATCAGAATAATCTCATTTGTACAACCAAATCGATAGGCTTGCCTAATGAAGGTGTCAATCCGATCTTAATATGATCCATTCAATCAAGCAAATACTCCTTTCAAAATGAATGTAAACAAAGCGAGCTGAATTTAGCTCGTCCCAATCCTCCCAAAATTTGGAAATTTTTGCATTATAAGGTTACTAATAAGTAAACAAATTACCCACTGAAATAATGTAAGCTTATTTCTATAGCAGGATGGTCCAAACGAACTCAACCTTGATTAAATGACAGCATTAAGCTTATATTGGAAAAGCTTACATACCATTGTGCAATACAGTGGGCCTCGTCAATAGCAACTCCGATCAACATCTCCTTGAAACTTTGACAATCAAAAATACTTCTCCAAGATTCAGTTGAGAGCAAGCACTTTGGAGAGCCATAAACAAGCACATAATTGCCGTTCATAACCTGCTGGATTATTTCGACGTCCTCTTTGTCAGTAATCGTGATCACTGGCACTCCCGTGTCGTTTAGATGTCGAATCTGGTCTTCCATAAGCAATCGCAATGGCAATATTACAACAAGAACACTGGAACCACAAGGCTTTTCGAACAGAGCATCCGCAGCAATTGGAAGGCACTGGAAAATCAAAGATTTACCATAGCCTGTCGGCAAATTTAAATTTAATCAAAAATATTTTGACCTCCAAGAAATTCGCAAAGCGAATTTTCCCGTTCAGGTAGAAGATAATCGACTTCACACTGCTCTCTCACGGCTTTTTGCCAACTTTGTTCTGTAATTGCAGACATGTTATTTCCAACTCGAAGTAGATTTGACGTTTAATAAAGTAGAAATGGACAAAAGTACTTGGGAAACCCACACAAATTATTTTTAGCATTACGTAATAGTGGCGTGATGGCTTTTGCAAGAATTATCCAATCAGAAAGTGTGTAAGAAACAAGCCAATCAAAAATGGATGCACAAACTACAAGCTTTTGGGGGCCGTTGCTCAGACGGACTATACCGGCAGTTTAGATTGTCTGCAACGCAGGCTAGCAGAAATCCAGCATGCAAAAATACTGTTCACTTTTAAAACCTGAAATTTGCTAATAAAGGCAACCAAATGAAAGAAACCTGACAGGAAGTTCCATAACAATAAATTTTCATTCAAGATGAGGCAAAAAAACTTATCTAAAAGCATAAAAGTGTTCAAAATTTTGCAGACGTGCTTCGCTGCATGACTGCGTGTTCAAATTAATTCTTCACGCTAAAGTGAAAGCTTGAGATTTTGCCAACGAGTTTTGCAGTTATTTTATCGGCTGTGGCTTTACCAATTGTTCTAAAAATTGAATTCAACTTCGAAGTAATACTGTACATTAGCATTTTTGTTTTCTTAAGTCCAGGAAGCTGCTTTTCCTAGTATCCTCTAGCATGGTACAGATCATGTACACTGATTGACTGATTTTTGACAACTCACTCAGTGGGGTTTCTTGGGGGCATCATTCAGCATTCTAAGTGATGCAGGCAGGCTCTATTTCCCTTTTTCCTTTCCTACTTTCTTTCCCTGTGAAGAGCCCACTCACAGGCTATAATGATAGTTCTGTATAAATAGCTGCTACAAGAAAAGTTGTCCCAGAAAAGAGTACATGCAAAAGATGATGGGTGATCATAGTTTTCCATCACCTTTTTAAAAATCAAGGTGTTTCACTGCAATAGGAAGGTTGAAACACTGCGAACTTTGATCAACTAATGAGAAAATGTGACTAATTATCATACCATTTGTTATTGCCATGTCTGCTAATTTCCACTTTGATTTAATGGACCTAAATTACGGAATGAACTTGATGGAAGATTCAAGTGTTGTACTTCTAATCAATTTAAAAAAGAACTAACTTTGCATTTCATTAGTCTCTATTAATCTTTACTGATATTTTGATAGTTTATATCTACTTATTTTGTTTTGTTTTGTATATCTAATCTTGTACCAAGTTTGTGATACTTATGTGTACCAATGTATTTGTTGTGCCTCTTTCCTGACTCTTACATTTTTAATAATTATAATTACAGTCACCCAACTAGTTTAGCTTTTTAGTTATTTTGGGTGTCCCACTACTGTATGTACTGTACTGTTTATTTATATATTTATAATTATAATCTTGTAAACTCTTTTAGTTGTTTACAGTAGTAGAAATAAATAAACTGTTGTTGTTGAATTTGGAGAGTACAAACTTAAGACAGATTTAAAATACCACAACAATCTTAATTTAGTATCACCGCCACCTTTTTGGTTTAAAGAGCTTCCTAAGCCAATTTGCTAAAATACAGAAACCAACTATTGTTACAAGGGAGAATTCTAGTTAGTTCCCTGAGCATCAGTGTGCAATATGAACTCCAAAGATGGACTGCTCATGAATTCATTTTGGTGAATTCTCTTTCAAACCACTGTTCAAAAGAAAACAGTTATGTGAAAGGTGAATTGATTAATATCACACGAGTGTGGAACAAACAAAAAGAAATCTGAGCACCCAACAGCAATTGAACCCATGACCTCCCAAACACCAGACAGATGCTCTATCCACTGAGCTACAAGAACTCATGGAGAGCAAGTTCATTTACCATCTTTATTCACTTATCAGAAAACAGTCAGTCACTAAGTATGATTGAAATTCTTTTTCTGAAAAGTTTTTACTGTAAAAGAGCTATAGTTTTATTAATGATAAATAATTTCTTGAACTACCGGGTTCAGTTGCTATTGAGGAATACTTTTCTCATTCCTTTTCTATTTGCAAGTTTACAGACTACAATATTTCAAGCTTGGTCCAGAAATTTGCAAAAAGGAACCAGCCAGTCCTTTCCCAATGTGGACCTAATTATGCATTCATTCAGTAACACACAGTATGAATATATTCATGTCCTGATGAACAAATTTGACAAACAATAACACACACAAACCATTCAAATAATATATAAAGTTTACCTTTTATCTTCCCATTGACAATGCATTGGGTCACGTACACAGATGAATGGCTGAAACAAAAACATTTCAGTTTCTGATAATTTCTTTAAAGAAACAATAAGTTGCCAAAATGAGTTCAAATTGCTTTTCTATCTCAGCTCCCACTATATCTTGCTTGCAAAATATTACTTCAAAGAATCTCAAAACTGAGAGACTGTTGAGATGCTCTGATCTGTCAACCTTGCTGAACAATTAACAATTATTGGACGAGGTTGAGCAAAATAATTTATTGTGATTTGTAAGTGGCGAGCAGATCAATTATTTGCCAAAGCCGAAGGCTGAGGCAAATAACTGATCTGCAGGACACTGACAAATCACAATATTTTGCAATAACTAAGTTCGATAATCATTTTATCATTCAATCACCAGGTTTGTTTTCAAATTTACATCACTCTCTGACAGCTCAGGAAAGCAATCTACCATCTTCCACACAAGAGCTTGGTTACAATTACGCATGAGCAAAATATCATATATCATATGCAGCAAAGCACATTTACACAGAACTACAAATGAGCAGACCATTATTTGTAGCCAGTTATTTGCAGGTCATGTGGTGGGCTCTCGGCCAATGAAAAGTAAGAAAAAACTGCATCAAATGATAATAGTTTAAATTAAAAGACATCAAAACTGTCAGTGTGTGTTGTAGATTGTGGCAATGTTTGGCTTACTAAACAAGTCTATTTTATTCAGCCATGTAAGAAGCCAATAATATTATCTACTGAAATCCACTCTTTAGTACATTGGATGTACATAGCCATTGGCAAATGAGTGACTCTAGCTTTTACTAACACTAAAAGTATCACCTCGTTTATTCAACAATAATTTGTTGAGTGAATAAGGTGTCTATAATAATTATTATTAGTCAGAAAGCTTAATAGCTAGCACGGGTGGGGAATGGGTTGTGCCAAACTAAGACAACTATCAAAGTTGAAAGAAACTAAAAGCGAGATGTGTAATATTGTTGTAGCATAATTCACTCGCCAATCTATCAAACAAACGAACAAACAAAATTATGTTTGTGAGACTTCACAAAGACAAGAAGCTGAAGCCATTTTCAATTTTCAAAGATCAACCAGCTTCTGCTGCCATTTATCGATCTTTGTAGCCAATCATATTGTATATTTACCTGATCTATAGCTGCTGATCAATAGTTTATGCTAGGGGATTATTCCAGAAAAAACCCACACCTCCCCGACAGAAGGCTTTCTGGAAATTCTCTTGGGAGGAGGGGAGGGTCAAAGGCTTTGGAAATCCAGGCAGAAGAGGTGTTCAACCCAAAAAAATCTTTTTGCATTTATCAGGGGGTGGGGGCCGGGGGAAGTGGATTTTTTTTTGGAACAACCCAATATCAAATACCTGGCACATTTATTGGTGAGCTAGCAAAATACACAACACAGTATTATTATTATTATTATTATTATTATTATTATTACTATTATAAATCAGCTAGCAATGTTTCATACTTACATCATCATAGTTGTAACACATAGATTTTGTGACATTTTTTTCAAATACCTATTAATAGAAGAATACAAAATTAAAATAATTAACAGCAGCTTCGTCTAAATATCAACTAGACTTGGGAATAGCAAAAAAAATTGAATTTCTTAAAACTCGCCCAAAATGAAGTACCGTACTTAACAGGCACTAGTGACAAAAATATTGTTTAAGTTTGGTGAATCCTTAATTATTTTTGTACACAATTTTTTCTTTTTGATGCCCCAAATCAGCCAAAAACAATAAAAAATGAGTGGCATACTCAGAGGCACGTAAACTGAAAAGTAAAAATTGTTATTTCAAACTGTTTGCATGCCAAATTTGTACTTCCTTTGTTTATATTTAGAGCCAAATAGATCACAATTATATTAGAAATAAAATATTTCAAGAATTTTGAAAGCTAATGACCCAAGATAGCTAAAAGAGGTCTACATTTTACCCATTTACAAATGCTTAAAAGCATTCTGGAACACAGCTTTTCCCAAAACAACTAGTTTGGTCTGAAAGAGTATTGTTTCTTGTTCAAATAACTGAAAAAAATTTTTTGGGTAAATAATAGCGCGAGCCCTGAGATAGCGAACTAAATGCAGCACTACTTCCTTAAAAAATAGACCTTTGACCCAAGCGTAATGAAATTGATTACTGCAAGGAAAGCAAACGCTTCGTTATTTTGAAAGATTATCTCTCCGAAACCATTATTGCAAGAAACTTTTCTAAGATATGAAATCTTACAGGGTCAAAGAAAGAGCTACATGTAAAAGGGTCAAAGAAGGAGCTACATGTAAAAGTCACATTTTGGCACAATAACATGGTATTATTAGTGTGTTGATATATAGAAAATATTTGCCTAGCATTATGAGGTGGCTGAGGGTCAAACGGTGAGTACAGGGACGAGTAATTCCAAATAATACCTCTGGCTCAGAGAGAAGTAAACCCGCATTACTTATGGTAAAATACCAACTTTGGAACTTACCCCAAAAAGAAGATGCTTAAGGGCAGGTAATAAACAAGTGACATATGTTTTGACTATCAGAGGGGCAGAAAAGGCAGGATGGGGAGGCAACCTTTTTCATTTTGTATAATATGTACTGTTCGTGGCTAAAAAGTTGTTAAAAATTTTTGTGCTGGAAAATTGCCAATTTCACTTCTTTTGTGGCTTTGAACGACAGAAGATAAACTTTCTTTAGATTGTCTTTTGCAATAGTGTATGATAAGAGTTTTTTTTCTGAAGTGGGAGGAGGAAGATTTTCAAGGGTTAACAGTTTGTCATATAACATCTTGCATGTTACAGCACAGATCGGCAGCGGGGGTGTAGTAGAGTCGCTAGAATTAATGTGAAGGAGCTTCTTCCAACTTTAAGGGATCACGGATGTAAGACCATGATATTGTAAAAAGTTGCAATTTAGCATGTATTTATTGTGCAAGGAAAGGAAAGGCAGGAAGCAATTTTCATGCTCATCAAAAAGGTCTGAAATTTCCTTTATTCCTGCTCGGTGCCAATGAGGCAGATATAACATTTTCTTGTCAATCATAATGAATTTGTTGTTCCAGATTGTCTGAGACAGTATCTTGGTCTTGCTATGAGGTGTCGTAGACACGATTTCTTGCCAATGATGAATAAATAATTTGTAAAATTCTGGAAGATGGCCATTGAGATCAAGAAAGTTGTAGTCATAATTACATTGAAAGAGCTCAGTGCCGCCAACAGTAGAGAGAGACAATTTTGAAATTTTATACTTCCACGGTGTGTATGAGTCAGCCAGAGCACAGCTGTTTTACCCAAGTTAGTTTCAAGGCCTTATCGAAAAGAACAAAATCTTTCATGCCGAGACCGCCATCTGATTTCTTCTTGATGAGGGTTGTCTTTTTTTTTATTTTCATGGTGGGTTTTGCTTCCTGATAAAATCGCACACTATTTTACTGACCTCTGTTGCAAAGTTTTTTGGAGTCTCCATAATGCTGGAGATGAATACAAGTTTGGAGAGGGCTAATGTTTTAACAATATTTATTCTACCGTATATAGACAAGTCTCTTCGGGACCAGACACTTAAGGTTTTCTTTAGGGATCGTAATTATTTTTGAAAGAAATGTTACTTATGACACAATTCAATATTGTAAGCAAAATGCACCTCAAGCGCGTAAACAGGATGATTGCTAATTTGGAGGTTGCAAATAGCGTCTTTCCTATGGCTCTTGGAGCCAAGCCATAGCATTTCTGATTTTGCCTGATTTATTATTAGGCCAGTGATCCGTGTTGAAATGCATAATTAAAACTTTCCACCATGAATTTGCTGACAGCATTCCAAAAATAGCAATAGAACTCTGAAGTGAGGCCATCTGTAACTGGTGTTTTATTGCTTTCCATTGTCATAAGCGCTTGTTTACATTTGTCGATTGCTGGTTTTCAGTGTCATGCTATTCAAAATAGATCAAAATGAAAATCAAAACCGTTCAAAGGATTAAGTCCAGAATCTGGGAAATGAAAGAAGGTAAATATGCAAAGACTTTCGCCAAGATTCTGGTCACAGCAATTTTTCTTATGCAAGATATGTGGAGAAATTTTTTTACCAAATTTATAGAGATTTGTATCGAGATGCCATGCTGGTGCCCATCCGTAGGGGCACCAACATGGCGGCCGGAAACCAAAAGAAACATCTGTCACGGAGTTTTGCTACAAAAACGTAAATTTATCCCTCAAGGAACTCTAGAACATTAAAATAATACTTTTTCTAAGACATGAACTGTTCAGATAGCCAAATTGCCAGAAATAAGTCACTTTTTTAACCATCATGAGAGCTCTCTAGGCCGTCATGTAAATACCACGTTACGCAAAAGCTTAGAAATTCAAGCGCAGTGTATCACAAAACCAAGAGCCCATTCAGAGCAAAAATTTGTTTGAATATTAGCTTTCAGCTGCTCTTCTACATCATTAAAGTAAAATCTCAGGAACATCAATAGTTTTGTAGTTTCAATTTTAGTGATGTCATGTGAAAACCAGCTATAGACATAACTTAAGTCTGCACGCGAGCCAAGTGGCCCATCAGGCCGGAGCTTATCCTGGTTTCTGTAGCATGAAGCGACTAGGAGTATTTCTACTCCTCCCTGGATGGGATGCTAGTCCATCGCAGGGTTACTCCCAGCATTAAGTTCGCTGGTACCCATTTATACACCTGGGTGGAGAGAGGCACTGTGAGAGTAGTGTCTTGCTCAAGAACACAACACAATGTCCCCGGCCAGGGCTCAAACCCGGACCACTCGATCCGGAGACGAGTGCACTAACCATGAGGCCACCGTGCCTCCCACAGCTATAGACATAATACCTTTGCAAATTTTTGCAGTTTCTTTTGATAATACATTTTCTGTATTAAAGAATTCGATAAACTCCAAGCAATCCAGATTCATGCTTTTTTGATGTATATATCTGTTTAAAAAACCGCTCTTCCTCTTCAAGAATCTCTTTCAGGTCGCTTTATTTTGCATGATCATCATCTCATTGACTTTTAAGGACATTATATGTTTAATCCTCTTGTTTGTTTTTTATAAATTGTAGAAATTACACTTGCTGTTTTTCTTGCCACATTCATACCAGCGTGCTCTGTTATGTATAATTGTGCCACGTGTCTTGACGCTTGCTATTTTTGAAAGCTTGGTTTTTATTTTTTCTAATTCACTCCTTAGGGAATCACTGTACACTGTCTGGAGCTTGCACCGCAGTTTGATCATCTCTGACAAAAGGGTATACTCCTCATCATGCTTGCTTTTTGCTTTTTCTTTGAAAAATTCTATTGTAAATTCTCTGATATTTTCCATTTTAATCATTCCCCAGAACAAACCCTTGTCCTCAGTTCCCTGATGCTTTTTGGCAAACTCTGGAAATAAGAAATTCAATAATTCTACATATTTCATGTCCAACAACAACGACTTGTTAAATTTCCAGAAGTCTGACCCACGAGGGGGTTTGTGTTTGGAGAAAGATATAGAGAGTACGACTGCAGAGTGGTCAGAATACATATTTGGAATTATTTTGCTCTCACAAATTACTCGGTTGATTTGAAACGAAGAGGTGATCTACTCTACATTGTATTTTAATTCAGGGGTTCACCCACATAGGGCCAAATGAGTCTGGGTTTTTGTAGCGCCATGTATCAAGCAGATTATGTATTTTAATCAAAGCCTTGAATTCAATAGTAGATGCTTTTCTAATGTCAACTGGTTTGCCACCTCTTTTGTCTAAAGTGCCAATTATGCAATTAATATTGCCCCCTAACCCAAGATTTTCATTACCATATTTGCTGAGGAGATTATTTGAAAGCCCCTTTAGGAATACAACTTGCTGGTTTGGATTGTTTGGTGTATTAACATTTACCAGTACAACTTTTGTATTATCAATAACAATCTCTACTAAAATATTTCTCCTGTGACCATCTGAGGTAATTTTTTCATTGTTCACGTCAAGCCGTGGTTTAAAAAGAATCATAACTCCTCTGCTATGAGACGATCCATGGCTAGATACGATTTTGCCTCCCCAGTCCATCTCCCATCTTCCGATAGTATGGAGCAAGGAATAAGTTTCCTGTAAAAAAATTATGTCCGATTTTTGCTGATGTAGCCAGTGAACACCTGTCTTTGCTTTCTAGAACCATTTAACCCTCTTACATTAAGAGATATAATTTTATAAATTTAGATTCTCTAGAGAAGGAAGTCACCATATTCCAGAAAAAAATAATAGCACTTGTTTATACTGAACTCACTGTGCAGCGGGATATCATAACTTAGTATTAATTTTCTTTTGTTGACTGAGTTAAAGTTAGATAGTTAAATACATTTGAACATACTTACAACAGAAATACAACAACACACACAACACAAGCTACTCACTACTTCAGACTTACCTATGCTTTTGTGTGGCGTTTACTGACTGGGTCAAAATAGGCGTACTAGCGGCAGCAATAATTAAGCAATAGACCCTTTTCATAAATGGCTGCCAATTTAAAATTATTTTGTTTTCATTTAAATTATTAGAAGTAATTAGCCTCACTAAACTCGTTTGGGAGTAAAAATTCTTTTGAATTATCAACTCAAAAACAAGGTTAGTCAGGCTAATTTTAATACTTACAAAAGAATTTATAATTGGCAGCCATTTATGAAAAGGGTCTATGGTTGAGCTGTACAGCAGAGCAAGAGAGTCAATTAAACATAATTAAAACTAAATGTTTATTAAACATCCATACAGAGGGAAAAGAGCTGTTTCCAGTCCTCGGTAGAGTGAGCCGTTGATTAAATTAAAGCTTTTCTACCTTAAAGTACGCTTCTTTCTTTTTGCATTTGGCTGCCTTGAGAACAGGGTGTAACTTCCTTCTTATCTCATCCACTTCTTTTGGAGAGTCATCGGGTATTCCAATGTTGGTGCCTTTGGGAAGGTTTTTGATGAACGATTTTGTCTTGATAAGCGGAGAGTTTGACTATAATTGGATGGGGTCTGGAGTTTCGGTCATCACGTGTATGCGAAGAAATCCTATGAACTCTATCAAAGTGTTATTTCCTTTACGTTGTTGAGTGGAATTTTTAGCGTTCTGCACAAAAATTCCTGTAAAACTGTCTCGGTATCATTGTTAGATTCACATTCTTGCTCCTTCACTCCAAAGAATTTTAAGTTGCCTCTGCGACTATAGCATTCCAGTTTGATATGTTGTCTTTGTAATTCCTTGAGTTCTTGATTTATTCACGCTTGATCGGCGTTGATCTCTCGTTGCTGAGACTCTGTGTCATTTGCCTTCGTTTTTAGATCTTCAATTCCTACGTGGTCTGCATTCTGGTGTGACCAATTTGAACATGACTGAATAAGTGAACAAAGTCAACGCAAACAAATAAAATCAAGCACTCTTAAAAGGTAATGGAACTTGACCCTAACTTCTAACTGTTCATGAAGAGAGTCAATTTAACTTTACATTACTGGGCACTGTTTATTTTGGGGTTGCCAATGGAAACTGTCAGTGGAGTTCAGTTGGTTTTATGAGAAACAGGCGGTCAGCATGTGCATGTAATTTATAGCAATGGGCAGGTGGAATGTTGAACATTTGTCTTTTAGAGGTTTCCAAATCTAGATCCAGCTTCTTTTGAAGGTTAATCCAAGATGACTACTCTGCTATAAATATAAATATTCAGGTAGGTATCGGCTAACATACTTCAAGTTCGCAGATTTCAGTGGAATCTGTTAACCATCATTGACTTCAATTCTCAGCAAACAAAGTTATTGTGACAAAGTGTGACTTTTAGGTCTTTCTTTGACCCTGTAGGATTTCATATCTCAACACAGTTTCTTGCAATAATTAATGGTTTCAGAGAGATATCACTAGAAAATATTTCAAAATAATGAAGTGCATACTTTTCTTGCAGTAATTGGTTTTGTTACGCTTGGGTCAAAGGTTGCATTTTCAGGAAGTACCGTAGTGTTGCATTTAGTTTGTTATCTCAGTACTCACAATTTCATTTATCCAAAATTTTATTTCACTAATTTGAAGAAGAAACAATCCTTATTCAGACAAAACTAGTTTTTTTGGGAAAAGCTGTGTACAAGAATGCCTTTTTACTGTACACTAAATGTAGACCTCTCGTTTAGCTGTCTTGGGTCATTAACTTACAAAATTCAAGAAATATTTTATTTCTAAGCAAATCGCAATCTATTTAACTCTAAATATACAAAAGGGAAGTACAAATTATGCAACATGCAATCAGCTTGTAATAACGATTTTTACTTTTCAGTTTACGAGTCTCTGAATATGCCGCTCATTTGCGATTGATTTTGGCCAATGTGGGGCATCCAAAAGAAAAAAATTACATAAAAACTAGTTATTGATTTATTGCACATTACTTAAAACAATATTTTGGGTTTCTCGAAAACACAGACCTCGAAAATGCAGACCACAGCAAGCAGACCTCAAACACACAACTCAAAAACATTGTGTACTAATTGAGAAGCCTTGTTCTTTTATCATAGTGTTTAATTATTCTACCGCAAGGGGATTGTGGGATTGAAACATGAATCTCGTTTTCGCCTTTTCCTTTTTCATTTATTTTTCTCAGTACTCATTTTCTGAACAAAATGAAACAACCAACAAAAATTAATCTTAATTTATGTAGTTTTTACAGCAGGGTTCTTTGGAACACCTTGTACTTTTCTGTACAAGAACACACAACATCGAGAGGGCCAAGTAACGGCAACACATTAACTCAAATCCTGGCAACTGTGATCTTAACGATATTTGTAGCTGGATAGTTGAACCAATAGCTACTAAATAACAAAAGCCATGACTAAAAATTAGCATTGTCCCCTTAAACAAACAAATTATTTGGGTTTTATGGGTTTTCAATTTCTTGTTCTTAATAAACCAACAAAACAAAATGTTACTACGCTGGTAACTGGTTGTTTAACGAAGGGCCAATTGCACTGTGCTAACGTCTTGTAGTCATTTAAACCTCCACATGACAACTAAAGTATATTGCAACAATGTCTACAAAATTCCAACTTAAGTTTTACTACACTTTGGTCTAAGCTTAAGCGTGAGTTGGTGTTGGCGAAACTACGTTGGCAAAACTACCCATTGTCAAAGCGACCGCAATCCGTTACTGTGTAGTGAATACTCTGAAACAATATGCCTAGAGGCCTTAATGTGGATGGTTTTTGCAGTGATCATCGTTGGTTTCTGTGCGAAGAGTGAGGCCTGATAATGAAATTAAGTTAAAATAGTGAATTTTTTTTTTCTAAACGAAAGAGAAAACCTTGGTTGTTGTTATCCCACCCCCGCCACCTCTAATATAAGAAGGTGGGCTTATCAATCATGGACCTTGGGCCATTGAATTCCTGGACATTTTTTCTGTGCGAAGATTTTTTGGGGGTTGCCTGAATCGAATTACAACACATGGATGCTCACAAATCAATATATCATGTGTTTTCTATTATTCTGAGCAGTTTACTGCAAATGTTACTCCATGTTTTCTACGAGCCACACAGTTCTCATTCGGCTTGCTATGTATGACTTTGCTCGTTCTCAAAAATGAATGCTAGGTTGATCTAGTTTGATGCTGTCTGATCTGGAAGTGTAAACAACATACATTTGAATTAAGTTGCAGGGTAAACAATAAGTCCTTCCTCAAGCGTTCGAAACACTTTTTCAGGTTTAAATATTTCAAATCGAAGCAATGCAAAAATAAATTAAGCTCAAAACAACGAAATCCAAGTTTATATTAACTAAACATGAGGTTATTTTGATGGTTCTTCACTAAATATACACCTTCACATTTTCTTTGAACACGTGCAGTCCTGCCACCTAACATGCACTACACAAAAAAGTAAATGTGTTGTGCTATGTTCAAAAGATGGCGAAATACGAGAAACAAAAAACCTGTATCACGTATATCACCACTTAAAGACGGCAACGATATGTTCAATACAAAAACTCCTAACTTGGCTGATGTTTTGATTTTTTAACCTTGCATGATCAACTTTGTAGTTGCTAAATAGTAGAGAGCGGGTCTACTTTGAGCAACATATCTTGGCTTTGCTGCTCGTTCATCAAACTCACAACTTGTCACACATCAAATTTGCTCACAATTCGTGACAAGTTGAGGGTTTGTGTATCTTATGAAGCCATTTCGGAGCTTATATTACCGCATGAAGCCTTCCATGTTGCAACAAAATGACCCTTGAATCCGGATAAAAAAAAAAACAACAGGAGCTACCACTGGCTACAATGTAATTACCTGTAGCCAATAACAAGTTGCATTACAATTTGTGACTACCATGAAGAAAAAAAAATTAAAAAAATAAACAAAGAAAACAAAGCAACCCAATTTCTAATGCAGACTGCTTCGCATCCACATAATTAACTCTTACTGTAGCTTAATTATTTGTTCAAGAGTTCACAGTTAAATGGTTTCGAGTAAACATTTTATTTTAAGTCAAATTTAAAATAATTTTTGAGTTATTTTTTTGTAAAAAAGAAAATACCTCTTAGTTGGCGGGTCTGGGGTATGTTATCACGGATCAATGGATCAGTAAGAGATGTATGTATGTCACACCAATCAGATTGGAGCTACTTTAAACAACCAATCAAATTGCTGCTTGTTAAGGTGAATTGTGTGTGGAGATTTCATCCTGTTTTTAGAACGGCCATCTTTGCTTTTCTATAAACAGAAACAGGTATTCTTGTATTGGCCTTATTCTGACATTTCCCATGCTTTGTTTGCTATGGTCGAGCCCAGGACTTTGTGGATGGGTTTCAAGAGTTCAGAATTCAATCATCAGCCAAAGAATCATAGTCTTTGGCATACACTAACATGTTACCAAGTCTTTGCACCAGGGGCTTTGCTTTCCCATTATGTGAAATTTCAAATAAAATGAGTCTTAGCTGCTTGGTAACTTGGTGAATTCTAGGACAGGAACGATTGTTTTTAGTGCAAGATGCACCATTGGGATAGCGAAGGGGCTTTTGTCCATGATGGTATTCACCAGGCTCCCATAAATATCATTTACATTATGTGCAGTTCAAGAATTCAGTCCAAACCATTTATGTTTGCGCAACATGTTTCAGTTTGTGAATGCAAGTTTCAATTAAGTAGCGCTATTTAGCTGGCTATTTACAGAGTGATATGGTCTTCTCGCTGAAATGTTCCTTGGAATCAATACTGAGATACTCATTTGAAGTACAATATACAAATTTCATTAGCACTCCCCAAGGGGGCTTTTCAGTACTAATACTACTAAAAAAGTTACATTAAAATTACTAATTTCATGGCTTCTTATAAAATTTATACAGTTTTTCATGTGTCTGGTTGTTACTGGTCTCAAGTTAGGTAATGCTGTTTTCCTTCCATAATGTCTTCTCAGTTAAACAGGTTTTGACATGGATATTAATTTGAAGTGGTTCTGTGGAATATCAAAACCAAAAAAAAACTACGATTATTGCTAGCAACAGAATAAGACCATGCCAAATTGGTTCTTGTTATAAAATGACTTAAATTCAATATGTTGACTAGCAAACGTGACAATTTTTCTTTTCACGCCAATGTTTGTAACTCGATAGTTTTATTTTCCTCGTAAAGGATACGACACGAAATTCTTGTTTAATTTCTCAAAAACATAGGGGCGATGTGGTTTCTCTTTGTTGCTGGAGATAAATGGTATTAATAATGGTAATTGAACTGAGTGGAGTGCAATTTGGTCTGAAATCATACACGTGATTTCAAAATAGAACGAGTGCGCAGCGCAAGTTGAATTTGAAATTACAAGTATGATTTCAGACCAAAATTGCACGACACGAGGTTCAATTGCCACTTTATTAGATCCATTTAGAAATCGCACAATTTTATCGCCTTAAATCTTAGATTTTTGGTGTATTGTTCCAGTAGCCGGTTTGTTAAAAAAAGTGGAACTGGAAACGCCTTTACGTCTCATTTAGTATGCAAAATGATGTTGTGTGACGAAAACTCATTCAAGCATGACAAAGAAACAAGCAGTTCTGAAGTCAGTTCTGAAGTCAGTGCTGAAGTCTATTTCAGGTATAAAAGTTCAATTCTCGTCGCCTGAATCAATTATGGAAGGCCTTCCTTTCTTCTGTGGTTGAGTTTAGTGCTATCTATCAGACGCTATCCAGAGACGTGTCCAAATACAAGTTTTACAACTGGATCAGCAACAACTCGCTGAACAATCAAGTTGCAATCAATTGTAGAAGCACTTGGATCAGCCAAAATAGTCAAGACAGCCGCACTACCAGCAGTCCATGCCTCAACAGGGGCTGATAACATGGGTAGTTTCTCAGGAAAAGGGAAACTGACTTGCTGGAAATAATTTGAAGAGGCCAATGAGTCAATCCTTAGATCCTTAGTCAATCTGGGTAAAGATGAAAAACCCAACGAAGAAACCCTTGTGGGGAGTGAGCAATTCGTCTGCCAGCTGTACCAGCCAAAGGCCACAATTAAAACTGTCAAAGAGCTCAGGTGGTCGTTGTTTAAGACGAGATAAGCTGAAGCTGACAGATAACCAGCAACTAAGGCAGCTCTGCACCAAGCCATACCACAAGCACACTTCCAGTTGATGGTTTGGAACAATGACTGCGTAACTAATCCTGTTTTACTGTCACCACAAGGGTATGGTTAGACAATGGAAAATAACGAGTGGATCCCTGACATGACAACTCTTTCACTCGTTCCCGAGGCTACAGCCTGTGAAGTGCAAATGTGCAAAGGAACGATGCTCGATGAATCACTGTCAGTGCTGCAAAGCAGGGCTGCTATGTACTAACCTCTGCAGTTGTTCCGATGATGACGATAATGATGGATGTGAGAATCAAAAAGGCGAATGAGACGACGATGACAGCGATATTGAGGATGAAGAGCATGATGATGATTCGATGATTAGATATGGTATGTGTCCTTAGACAAACACTTCACCAACGAAAGGTGAAAAACATGGCCATTTTCATTTTTACTACTGCTCTTTTTAAGTTTATGTTGCTTTTTTGTCTTTTTTTAATTATGTAGGTTGCTACCAGTGTAAATTTATCATAAAATGAATGGCTGCTTAGAGCCTCGTTTCTGTGCAGGAAAATTGACCACGTGACAAAAGAGAATATCATCAGTGCAACCACATCATCAAGGAATTAATTTTGAGAAAGTTTGACAAGCTATTGTGAACATTTAAAAAAGGTTACATGCGATTTCTGGTCCAGCCTCAATATCTTGCTAGGTCACGTGACCACCTCATAATCAGCAGCTGTCAATAAATGATCAAATTGCGTATTTCTGCCCATTTTGGGTAAGTTTGTCAAGCTTTTGCAAACATTAAATATTAATAGTAATACGTAATATTCTCTTCCAGGCTTGTTTTCATGCTAGAAAATCACGTGACCACTTCACAATCAGCAGTTGCCACTAATTAATCAACTTACAAATATCTGCCAAGTTTGGTGGTTAACCGATGGTAATTGATGAGGTTATAAATAATGGTAATTGAACAAAGTGGAAAACTCATTCGAGTGTAACAAAGAAACAAGCAACTCTGAAGTCAGAGCGAAAACAGGCTACTTCATACATCAAAGTTTAATTATCGTCCCCTGAATCAATGATGGAAGACCTTCCTTTTCTTCTGTGGATGAGGCTGAGACTTCTAGTTGTCTTTGGAGAAGGAATTTAAAGGTGCAGCTAGTGTAATTTCTGCGATAGATTACTTTTGAGTTGTGAAACTCCCTCGGGTGCACGATGCCCAGTGGATAGTTTTTCTCTTTTAAATACCGTTCAATGGCACTCTGCATGACTTTAAGGGATTCCAGCTTGTTATCAGCTCCATTTCTTTTTTGTGACCTCGGCGTAGAACTTAATACTCAAGACCTTGTCAAGTTCTTGTGACGTCGTTTGTTTCAAGATATTTTCAAGATGGCAGGGCACCAGCTTCGGAAGACGTTCGTTCGTCATTCACTGTTTTGTGGAGCGGGGCGTATTTTGACTACGTATGTTTATTCACAGCGACAGAGTTAAGCTCTTGTGTTGCTTCATTTGAAACAACCGGAAACCAGGAAACATCTACCTTCTTGAGACGGCCCTGAATCTGTTGTGTGGTTTTTGTTTGTTTATGTTTTGTTGGACGGATCTTGAGCAGATGCTGAAGAAAAATTGCCAAAATATTCATCAAAATGAACACTGAATGTTGGAAACTTCCTGTAAAGTAGGTCTCCAGCCTGAAGGAGCTCATAATCGTCATTCAGAAACTGTAATTAATTAAATTCGTCAAAAATTTTGAAAAACAACAACAATAAAGTTTTAGCAATAATTGTTACAAAATTCACCACATAATGGCTTTTTGTCTTTCATTTTCCTGAATTTTTAATGCCTTCTTTAAACTAACCTTGAAATCTGATTGGTTGTTTTGTTTTACTGTCCCATTCTCATTGGCTGAGAAAAAGATGCGATTTAGAGCAAAAAATAGTGCGATTCGTGAATAAAT
>Ga0126338_10000598_pt1 | contig 20292 bp, 17 predicted proteins | sample OrbCmetagenome_2_FD_92529 | JGI IMG/M metagenome (GOLD analysis project Ga0126338, IMG submission 92529) | Coral microbial communities from Petempiche,Puerto Morelos, Mexico - Orbicella C C metagenome | ecosystem: Host-associated > Invertebrates > Cnidaria > Coral | place: Petempiche,Puerto... | reverse complement strand
TAAGGTGCATGCTGCTTCAATTTTAGTACTTGAAATAATTTGGATAATAGCATCACTTAGTCTTTTAATATGATTTTAAATCTAAAAATTTGGGCTTGAGAACAGGAGCAATTAAAATACGGGCTTACAACACATTCTACAGTACATTTTATTTAGCAATAGCTAAGAGTTAAACTGCAAGTATTAGTTTCATTTTAAAGCCTTATTAGTTATGGCATAGGTCAGTAAATTTCTTATTACAAACAAAAAACTTACGAAATTTCATGGCTGCACCGGGCGCTAAATATGAATGTGGGAGATCCATAAACTCTCTGAGAAAGTTTAGATTGAGGCCCCCTGGTTTGACCTCATCTTGGTAAATTTCATACCTAGAAAATGTCGGGATTGCTATTAGTGTAAATCGTCTATGCCTTTTTCAAATGAAATTTGTTCATCAGTGCCAATCAGAAAGAACCCATAGATTAGCTTGTATCTTTCAAACTCCATCGAAACGTGAGAGTAAACGCACGGTCTGCAGGAGGCAAGGGTATTCCCATTGTAAAGGGACTTTGTCAAATTCAATCCCAGTATACAGGCATGGCGTGCGTCTCTCTTGACTCACATTGATGTAATATATCAAAAACGAGAGACAGTGTCTCATCGCATTTCCAAACACTGATGAGGGAGTTAAAAATACGTCGCGCAGTGGAGTATTTTTTGACGAACTTCGAAGGATCAAAACGTGGTGAGAGTATTTGATACATCTTCTCAAACTAAACTAGAACTAAGGGGAAAACCAAGAAATAGAATGGAAAAATCAATGGCTGTTTACATCAGATATCCAAACACCGTTAGCTTATTATTTCCTTAATTTAAACTAATGAATTTTCAATGCATTTTCTACAATACGCGATCAATCTTATCCTGCAGAAACATTTATTCTTCGTATTTAACTCACTTTTGAAAGGACGTTCTGAACTCCCTGTGTGATTCAACCATCTGAATTTTCAACACATATTCATGGGAGCTCTCTCTCCCTTTTCCAGAAATGGCGCTTGCACGAGAACGCCAAAACCCATGAAATAAATCTGATGACTGTTGTAGCTTATTATAATGAACACGGGAGATTAATTTAAACGGATATTTAGCTACCTATCGATGTCGATCGAATAAACTGCCATGTATTTCTGTGAGCCACTGAGAAATGAACTTCCCCAGGCTTTTTTCACACCAGCGTAGAAGCCAAAGATTGATCCAGACACTCCTGCTTGTTGTTGTAGAGATTGCTGATACTCTTCTCGACTGTAATATGTCAACATTGTAGCGCTGGTGTCGTATACACCATGGACATTCATCGTGTCAGGAACATCAAAATCGTCATACCTAAGAAATGCAAAGTTGAATAAAGATGAGAGAAGCGTGTCAATATTGTAATAAGTTCTATCAATCAGTTGCAATAAAGGGAGCAGAACCTTCTTATTTTCTCCTCATTGGGCTGATTCTATTTTTCTAGGTTATCACGAAAAACACCGTTACCCTGCCCCATTCTTGCACGCTATAAATTAAGGGCAGAAAGTCAGCTTCAAGTAGTCACGTTCGGTTCCTGCTGATATGATGCTGAAGTTTAACACCTTCTTATGATATGGTTGAAATCTCAAACAAGGAAGCTTGGCTACTTCAAGGCTGGGAGTGTTCTCAGTAGTTAAAGGAGAATGATATTTTACAATATTTTAATCATTATCCTAGACTTGTCCAGAATGCGTCAACTGTAACGGCATCTTCGCTTTAGCATGGTGTTCGACTGATACGGAATCTTGAGCACATTAGTACAATTTAGAATTACCAATTTTAAAAATATAATAAACATTCAAATACAAAGAGACATTTTCACATCTCCGTAATTTATTAATCCTCAAAGATCGATGTGGTTGTGTACTTACGTGGCTCTTCCTGAACAGTCTCTCTGAATAATACTCATCTTTCGTGACTCCGGGCTATAATCACCTCGGAGATCAAACCCAACTCCGATAAAGGCTGCACCGTCGATTAAGCTCTTGTAATGAAACAAGAAAGAAAAACTTTTAATTTATAAACAAACAACACAAGGGGACCTAGGTGAGACACCAAGGAAGCGCCTACCCCTCCCTCCACCCCTTATGCCAAATTACGAAACGTCTGAAGTAAACCAACACAAATATAGGACTTTTTTTACTTTGATGTGTAATTGTTCTTATATTTATGCCGTTTTTGGCAATCGTTTGATCGCACTTCATCAAGTAATGTCAGCTTGCCTTACCAAACAAAGAGTGGTTTTCCAACGCGCTTCGTAGCAGGGGTCTCCCGGTTGGTAGTTTGTTCCAAAGCAACCATTCATCAATAGGCCACCGACCCCCATTGGATATACATATGGCTGTTCACCAGTCTCCCCCTCAGATTTTTCATCTTCTCCAGTCAACTCTGCGTCGATGTGGAAACCCGCTGGAACAAGCAAATCTTCTGTCTTCCATCCTTTCTCTGGTTCGACGTTAACTTCCAGCTAACAGTTTCAAATTAGAATGTAAATTACGTCCTTCAGCTTTTTGACAATCAAGACCCGCACTTTTTATACTTATTCTTTATTTTTTTTAATGTGATGATTTATCTATATTTATCTTTATTATATTGCTGTGTTTCACCAGGACTGTCAAATACCGAATTCACGAATTTGATTGGCTGAAATCGATATTGAAAGCGGTCTAGATTTTTCCATCTAGACCGGCATCTAATGTTTTGCGGTGAAAAAGTTGTAAACTAAAAGGCAAAAATATTGACTATTTTCTTCTAACATTATTTTTTATGGAAGCTAAGTGCCAGAAAGCCTAATGAGAAAAGAAAAGTTAAGAGGACGAGCAGACTTTGGCGGAATGAAGTTCAGCTCATCGCCGTTCACAAGCGAAATGTCGGCTAGTACAAACCAGTTACGAATTAAATTTTTCTTGTTTGCCAGATAATAAACATCTTATTAACCAAGCTCAGTGTAGTCGGCCTGTATGGGAGAATCTCGACCTTGGTCGTGTGTACAGACCTCGGTCAAGATTCTCCAATTCAGACCTCTAACTCGGTTAAAAAGAGCAAATTATGTATTGTAATCTGTGTAATCAGTAGTTGACTGAGATGGGTTGAATTGTAAGTAAATTTGTTTTGATTTGATGTCATTTGATTTGGAGGAAGGTGAAAGGGGAAAATATAAAGAGCCAGAATGAATTTACCAACTGAGATTTCACCTTTTGATCAATGAATTCTTGCGCTTTGTTTTGTTGCTGTTCCATAATTTCAAACTGCTTTTGTACCGCTTTCTGCCCGACTTCCTTTGCCATTGCCGCCGCCTAAACGAAGGGAAATACACGTAAGGTGTTAATTAATAAAGGAGAGTGTTTATGTCATGGCTTGCACCGGTCACCACAGGGCTTTTAATATGACGCAAACGGCCTATACGTTACAGCTCCTCCAGCCTGAGCGTTCCTGCACCACCTTTGGATCAAGACTACAAACTAATTAATAACAAAGATGATAATTTCTCGGTTAGATTTAATAATTTTCTGAGGCGCCGTTTCTTTTCTTTGTTATTGTTTGGTTTGTTAGCCCATTGTTATGTCAACCATAATTATAATATATAAAATTATGGATTTCAATTTTCACTATTTTAATGAATAGCTCTATATAGTATATAATCACTGCATTAACCTACATGAGGTTTTAATTTAATGTTGTACAAACAAAGCCAAAATCACTGTGGCTAATCATGAAGGCCGAGGTCCAGTGAACCAACCAAAACTCGATATAAATACTTGTAGCTGACGTGTAGCGCGGGAAAACGTGTGCGAGCGAGTGCGAACGCGAGTGCGAGCGAGTGCGAGCGAGTGCGAGCGAGGATAACAAAGTGGCCCGAGTTTTTTTGAGCCGATTGCTTAGCATGGTAATGCAAAACCAAAGGAAATGGAAACTACTTTTGACAATAAAGTGAAAACCATTCTCAAAGCATCTCCCAATCAAATCTGAATAATAATTATATCTTATTTTGTCCAAGTAAAATAGTTGCGTGGAACACCTACACTGAACTTGAAAACTATTTAACGTAATAAAAGGGTGATTCTGCCAACCCGTTTCCTCCGCTTACGTTATCCCCCGGCGAGGTTTAGGGGCAAGAAATGTCTGCTCGCAATTAAAAATAGAAAAGCACACCAACGACCAGAAATGAGGTAAAACTAACATCACACAGTAATATTTACAATGTAGCTATCAGGCTCAATCTTGAAATGGCAATTTAGGAGTCCGAAAAATGACCTACCGCAGCACCTCTTTTAACCCTCCTTAGTTTTGATGATCCATATTCTTGGCCATCAGAGTCATCCCTGTTTTGGATCTTAGCACCAAAATTCTGTTCGAGCATCAGAAGAAAGGCAACAATGAAGACAGCGGCTATCTTCAATCGTTTCATCCTGTCCGAATGCCTTAAAAATAAAAGCAAATCAAACTGAAGTTATTTAATGTAATATCAAAGGACGTTTAAAAAGTGAAAAATTAACGTGTCATTCTTGCCCTTTTGTGGAATGAAATATAGCATAGAGTGTTGTTGCTAAATTGTTAAATTTTGACTTGTCTGTCTGTATCAGAGCAAATCATTCTGCAAGGTAAATAAAGGAAGTGTTTTATTCCAAGTGGAGACCTGAGAAAAGGTGTCGTTTCTGCTGCTGTTGCCATTTGACCTCAGAAATTGGCCATGCCACGCTGGTATCTAGCAGAGCGTGAGATGTAACGAGATACATTAAACGAAATTCCATAACCACTGCACTCAGCTTATTGAAACCTTCTCTTCAGCGAAATTCTCGAATCCCTTGCCGCTGTCTTTTACTTAAATTTTCTACCTGACTTGTCAGTTTTAATCATCAGAAATATTGATCATTTTTTCCTTAATTCGAAATCTTGTAAGCAATAACCGTGACATTTTCCATGTTAGAAACATATTTTTCCTCTACACTAATAGGCAACCGAAAAATACGGCTGCCGGGTAGTACCTAAAAGATAAGTTAAATAACAATTTCTTTTAAAGCTAGGGATCTCCAATTTGTGTTCTTAATATTTTCGGCGCTGTAAATTCTAAACATAGGTGATCTTGTTCCTACATAAATGAACCATCTGTAACTAATAGAACGATAGAAAATCAGTGAGTGAGGATCTTTCAACTGAAGAACTGAACTTTAGATTTCATGTCAGCAACTTCGCGCCACTTAACTCGGTGTTTTATCTTTGATTCAAATTACACAACCTGTACGTCGAACATTTGCTCTAGCTTTCTCTCTCACCTTTTTTCCTTGAAATCGTGATGCGTTTGCTTTTGATGCACCTTGTTAGATACAATTTAAAACTAAAACTATAGTATTTTAACAAATTCACTTAGATGCCTAAAGAAACGAAAAGGTGTCCATGGTAATGAACATATAATGAATATCCAAAAACCATTATTTATGGATTTCTTAACTATTGGGGTTTCTTTCTTTTCCTTTTCAAATACAATTTGACCAAATTTGTATCGACACTTGCTATATTCCGTAGTTGTTATTTATGGACAATTATTTTTATTAGCTTTTTAAATAATTCAAAATTGCCACTAGATGGCCATCCATATGCGTCAGGATTTAGTTTGAAATCACATCGAACAGAACGAAGAACGTAACACTAGGTAGAGTGAAGAGAAAATTGGAGAAATAAACAGATTTGAGCTCAGAATTGAAATGCCTTTTTCTAATAAATATACCGCTCTCTACAGACCGTGTAAAACTAGTTGTTATTACCTAACACGCACATTTTCTTGCCTTCCTACTTGGTAATGAAATCATTAATACTTATTACCAAATAATTATTCCGCTGGATCACGATTCTTGTAAATTATAAAGGCAAAGCCACTTTTCTTCGGCGCAGCTAGGTCTATGCCTTTGAGCAGTTTTCCGCCCCAAAGTTAATTCTTTACACCCTTCGTTCAGTTCTCACACGCAATGTCAAGCAAGGGAAAATTGAATATACCAATACAACCAAAAAAATATATTATTTGTTAGACTTTTGATTAATTCGCTTAATTTTATGGAGTTAGATAACAGCGTAAAAACGACACGATAATGATGAAACTAAAAAGACAAGCACGATACAAAAAGACGATCTCAGATCTCATGCTGGAATGCTCTTGTCTAGTTATGGTGACGGACCTGTTTGCTTTTCTTAAGCTGCTTGCTTTTCTTAAGCCTTGGATAAGGAATTTATTCTCTTCTTCTTTGCTTAACCTTTTTCAGAGAGGTGAAAAGGCGGATCTGGTTTTTTCCGTTGCTTTGACGACTGAACTGAACTGATAATTGCTAAATTCAACACCCTTCGTTATGTTTTGGCTTCTTGAAACACCTTCGTTTAATTTTACTTCGTCGATTTAACTCCCTTCATTGTCCCTGAGTGGTGCCACAAGTCTGGAGAGCGGCTTCCTAGCAATGCATGTCACGATCTCGGTATAGTCCTCGAATATTTCGCGTCAAACTGTAATCTCTAAGAACGTTTCTTACTATTTTTTTTTTTACATCGATAACTGCATGGTGAAATCAAAACGGTAAAAGAATTCTTGCACCTTTAGTTTTTGGCTGTGCGAGTAGTGACCAACCATGATTAATTAAATTTTATGCCCATTGTTACACCCTTCACGTTTTCCAATTGCCGCTTATGATTAATTCACCTGCCTTTAAGCTACTCCACAAATATATCTCCTGTTGCGAAATAATCTATCCTCACGTTTTGCGCGCACAATGGAAAACAGAGCAATTTTTCGACCGAGAAATGCTTTTCTTTGCTGTTGCTTACTAGTTCTCATAAGGCAAGTGACTGTGGAAAACAGACGTTCCGTGACATATGAAAAAGACAGTGAATGCAAAGAAAACCTTTTCTTCAATACAAAATTGCCAGGATTGTAGTTTTGTCTTGAAATGAAAATTATAAACCCTCATTTTATAATACAAGTTTAATTGGCAGATTCTAGCGAGCAGTACGTGTGATTGCAAAATTGCCATACATGGTGATTGTATTCTCTTTGGTAACCATGGAAATGTCTCTGTTCGAAAAAGAATTTTCTCATGACAGCGTTGCAGTAAATGTTCATATGTTGAGCCAGTATTGATCAGCTGAAACCAAAGGTTTGCAGAGAAAGCGCGTCCACAGAAAGGTAAGAGCAATAATACTTTGATCATCCGAAATAATAAGTTTGCCAAATGCATTGCCAGCCGCCAAACTCTTTGTATTCACTAAGGTTTGTATGATGACAATTTTAACTTCATCCTTTGAAACATACCTATAACACAGTTTCTGAGTTGGAGTATTCGTTTCCATTCCAGCAGTTTAAATGGCATGTTTTTTTATGTCTTCTTTTTTCACTGCGGCATATCGTGAAATCTCTTATATTTCCAAAATGCAGTTGATTTACCGGGCTGATTTACGTCAAACAGGGCTGAAACAGCTTTAAGTTAGACAACGATGTCTCTTAAACACTATGCGAAACAAAGGGATACATTTTGCTTTCAACCTTTTGGGATATATGGAACATAAACATGATATTACGAAACATGATACTAGCGGTGGTAGAAGATATTAGATACTAGACATTGGATATTAGAGAGTAGATAACTAGCGCTAACTTATAAAGCTGTAGCCACATTTATAATCGGTTTTGCCAGTTTGTGGAATAAATATATAAATTTCCTTCTCAGCAAATATGCTCACCCTATCAAATGTAACTCCATCAAATTTTACGTGATGAAATAACTACGGAATTGTAACCAACAGATAACCAGTTAATAGCGTTTGAAAACCTTCTCAATCGAGAATAGAATGGTCAAAGCCAGAGTTATCACTCTCATCAAACATGGAACCCCGACAACTCAGTTAACTGATCAAAACTTGAAGCAAATACGTGTGGCCGACATGAAGCGCGGGAAACCCGAGTGTGAACCAGTCAAAATTGGTTTCAGCCTTTGAAATTTCGATTTATTGACTAACTGGCACGAGTAGAACTAAGCATAGTGATGATATATAATAATTCTAATTATTTAGCTCGAAATGAAAACCACCTTAATGCAAACAACCAGTCTAATTTTGTTTCGGTTTTCTTCTATCAGGAGTGAGCGTCATGAAGTACAAGCTAATTATAGTTTTGTACTTGTGTGTTTGTGCAAGTTTGGTAGTGAGAAGCGATGAAGAAGAAGAAGAGGAAGGGGAAGAATCAGGTTCAGGCGATGAAGATGAATCTGCTGAAGAAGTATAGTATAATAATGTTAACTTTTTCTTCGAACCTCAAAACAATTATTCTCCTTGCTGTTTCGACTACTTGCACGCGCGCACGCTTACTCGCACGGGCACATGCTTAGTCGCGCGCGCACTCTTAGTCTCGCTCGCGCACGCTTAGTCGCACGCACACGTTTTCTTGCACGCGCGTAGACAACACCCACACAGGCTCTCTCGCACGCGCACACTTAGGCACTTCTCTTATTCTGCATTGACTGGATAACAAATAATACCTCAGTGAATAAATAAATAAATAAATAAATTAAGGAGATAGAACTTGTGATCCTTTGTTATTATGCTAATTTGTAGAGACTATACAGAAATCAAATCTTCGCATTATTTATTCACTTTGCCTTGAGAATGGTGTCACGATGACGCCGAAACGTCGGCTTTTAACGTTAATATTCGCCTGCTTATGTTTCAAGAAATAAATAAATGAATAAATAAATAGACAGATGAATAACGGTTATGACTTTCGAGTTGACAGAGCTGACAAAGTGGCGGAGCTCTTAATAATTTAGTTGTACTGAAAAAAAATACTGATAGTGATTTTATCCAACAGTCTGCTACAACATAACGCAGTTTTTAGCCATCTCGGTACGAAGTGGAAAATGTGTGGCTTAACAATTTCGTTGTTTTACTATTAATTTGGTAGCACTGGTTGGCAGGATCCAAGGATATGAAGGACATGGGAAGGAAAATAGCCGAAAAAGCTATCGAGAGACAGTTTGAGATAATGGCAGAACAGCAGCGGAAAGGAGAAGAGTTTGTCAACGCAAAAGTGAGAGACTAAGCTAGATCCGAAAGCTAACGAGAATATATCCTCAACACCTCTTTATTGAAACACAAGACATATAAAGCCACTGCTATATGCGTCTGAATCGCTCACCCATCCCCATAGCGCCGGTTGGCGCAAAGGGTGGCAATACGACTGGAAACGAATAACGAGAAATATAACCCTAAGCTTATAATATTGAATTAGAGTTGGGCTCTTTCCTGGATGACACTCAAACTCAAAAGTGCTCACAAGGCGATCCTTGCTTTGGGTGTGTTTTACACGCTAATATTTGAAGTCACGTTCATCCGGTGCTGTAGATACTCTGAATCATGCGATCTTATATTGGAGTGCGGATGTGTGACTGTGCTAATTGCCAGTTAATAGGTGTAACTTAATAATTATGTTACCATTTTTTCATTTTAGATGGATATTGATATTCAACCAGAGAAAGGTTGGAAGACGGAGGACGTATTTGTCCCGCCTGGTTTTCACATCGATGCTGAGCTAACAGGTGAAGATGAGAAGCCTGAAGGAGAAGCTGGCGAACAACCATTTATCTATCCCATGGGGGTGGGTGGTATATTAATGAATGGTTGTTTTGGAACAAACTATCAACCAGGGGATCCCTGCTACGAAGCGTTTTGGGAGACTACCCTCTGTCATGTAAGTGGAAAAATACTAGTTGAGTGGCGGTTGCTATTTAAGCCGTGGTGTGCTTGTGATCTGGGGATTCGATTTTTTCACTTATTGCTTTTCGCCTTCGATTTCTGTACTCTTTACTTCCTATTTTACTTTCCTTTTTTTTATTTCTGGGCTCTGGACCCACCTTTGCTCTCTTTACTAAATGATATAAGCGTGTAGTAGTCATGTGACTCACTTTTGCTAAATTGCTTTAAAGATTAGTCCATCTGAAATCCGCTGCAGGGTTGTTTATTCATATTAGGAACAACACGATAACCGTGCATATCTTAGATCCCATGCTCCAAATTTCTCATAAAAGGCTTCCAAATGACTCGATTTGACAAAGGTGGCACCGGTCGTGGCAGATCATCACAACAAAGCGTGATTTTGAGGTTCATTTCGATCGGGAGAATATTTTTATACTCGGCGCAAATATATGAAAAGATATAGATGTATCATGTCATAGCTTTAGTTTTGCAACACCATCAAAATACGCGCCTTCTTCTATAGATTTGCCATGTTCATTTCTAGGATTAGCAAACCTCAGCATTAAGTGTGCACTAATAACCAGAGAAGGAGGAAGGCTACTCCCTTATATAGGGTATATAGGTCTGTGCAGCCCGAAAGGGTATGGTTTTTCAGCCGTATTGGTCATAAATAGGGTATCGATATAGGCCATTTTGGTCTAATTCAAGACTCTAGTCTTGAATTGGGTATTTTTTTTTTTTGAGAAGAAGCTATCCTACCTAATAAAGCATATGAACATTTTCTTTAGCATTGGTCTGAACTAGGGAACTAATTATAAAGCAGGTCTAGAAGAGCGTATTGATTTAAGGGTCAGGTCTTAAATAGGGTATCGAAGTTTTGGTCAGGTCATAAACAGGGCAGGTAAAATTCCAGATTTTGGTCTTACAGGATAAAGGGTTTTGGGAAGCGGGCCGCACATCCCCGCCCAACCTTTCTGGGAGTACCCCCCAGAACTTAGTAGAACCTGAGAACGTATTGTATTCTGACTAGCATTCCTTGATTTTCTAGAGTTTGATTGACGGTGCAGCCTTCATCGGTGTCGGTTTTGATGGGCGCGGGGATGACAGCCAAGAGTCACGCAAGATAAGCATTGTGCAGAGAGACTGTACAGGAAGAGCCACGTAAATTGTTTTATGCATAATCGATACTAAGAGAATATGATCTGAGAAGGATCATAATCTCTTGTTGATACTAAATACTTTTGTGGAAAGTGCACTTGGAAAATATCATTACCTGTCACGGTAAAACGGATAGCTTGATATTGATAGCTTTGGGCGCATGACATGTTTCTTTCCTCGTGGAAGAAATCTTGCGTGACGAGCATAAACAATGCGTAGGACTGGGGCAAGTCCAATAATTCTGCAGGATATTCGCCTAACTGCACGAAGCTGTGTAATAGTTACTCTACATGAAATTTACCTTAGTCTAAACTGTCCCTAGACTGTGGTTCAGCAGGAGCCCACTATACATGGGTCTGCACGATTGCCAGTAATTCGTTTGCATCAGCTGTTAAAAACCACGAGTTTCTGTTAAACTACAAGCTTGGTCACAAGGGTTGGAAAACGCCATTCTATACTCATTTTTCCTCTCCTCACCCCTGTGCAATGTTGAAAAACACTTAGATCTCAAACAAGTTCTGTCATGTTACCATTTCCTGACTCTGAAAAGGGGAATGGGGGTGCTGACACTTATTCTGTGGGTCAGTTACGGTTATGATTTTGCACATTTTCCAACCCAACTGTCCATGGTTGTAGCAGCTAGATTCCATTGTGAAAAGTGGGCGATGGTGATTGCGCAAAATGGGACAAAACAACGGGCGACTGACCTGGACGCTTAGGTAGTCGGCTATGTTTCATATCAACAGTAGCATTTACAAGGATTAATTTATTATAACTTTTTTATTGTTGTAATACTCAGTCCAGGACTGTAAAGGGTTTTCCTCGTTAAATTAAGTTATCGTTATCATTATCGTTATCGTTATCGTTATCATTATCATTATACAGGCCTGATTTGTGCACTGGTCTCTTCATTTTAGCTATGACGACTTCGATGTTCCTGACACAATGAATGTCCATGGCGTCTACGATACCAGCGCTACAATGCAGACATTTTACAGTCGAGAGGAGTATCAACAATCTTTACAACAACAGTCAGGGATTTCTGGCTCAATCTTTGGATTTTACGCTGGGGTGAAGAAAGCTTGGGGGAGTTCTACACTCAAAGGGACTCAAAAATATATGGCCCTGTTTTCTATTGATATCGATAGGTAAGCAAATTTACAGGTTTCCCTTCAACAGTTTTTACTTTTATATGAAATTCCAAAAATTTCTAAGGTCAAGATTAAAACGAGATCAAGATAGTGGGGAATTCGATTTTACCGGAGGGTTCTACCAGGGGTCTCTATCTAAGCATTGTACAGTCTAAAGGTACCATCTCCTGCTAGGTGTTTTAATGGGTACTGGCAAATTTCAAGGAAACCCGGTCCCTTCCAGTAATCTATTGCTCGGAAATTATCATGCACTGGTACAAGCTGAATTTCCGGAGGGAGCCATACCCTACAATGAAATGTACTGCAGTGAAGATCTCTCCCCCGAAAGGGGTACCTTACTCAAGGGGAAGTTATTTCAAAGGGTACAGAGTTAATGAGTTCCATAGTGTAGAAAAGGCCGGATAGGGAAAAGTGCCACCTATCCGATTCCAAAAGCCGTTTCAAAATATCTCGAACTAAAGTACTCCACGGCTGTGTCTTGCAAGTATTTAAAGGTGTACTCCACGCAAGCTTATAGAAAAGGAATGCAGTGTACCTATACTGTCACGGTACGTCAAAGGGAATTAACGAAAGGACCTTTTGGTCAATTTGTAACGGTTTTTGAAGGTAGAAGGTCTTAGACCTCGTTGTTTAAAGGCTCAGTAAGGGGCCCCTTTGCCCATTTAATGACTTTGCTATGGCGCCCCTTTATTATCTTAGGGATACAACTAACTTAAAAACCCACGTCTAACTTGGAACACTTTGATTTTTAGGTACGAGATCTATCTGGATGAGGTGAAACCTGGTGATCTTAGCGTTAACTTTCTTCGAGAATTTATGGAACTTCCCTTGTCTTATTTTGCACCTGGGGCTGCAATGAAATTTCGTAAGTGACCATTTACTCAGGTATTTAGCTTCTCGTTCTCCTGTAAAGCAGATTGGTGTTTATCGCTTTTGACTCCCCAAAGTTGGGCTGGGTCACAGTGTTGGAGTCTAGCGTAACATGCATGCATGAATTTTTTCACCATGGCACAAAATCCACGATCTTTGACCAGAGTGCATGCCGTAATTTTAATTGCACGAGACCTGTTGAAATGTGATTTCCTGTAAGAATAACCAATCCCTCCCATACGCTGATTATGGATTTCGAAATCCCCACAAAATTGCCGTCAATCCACATTTTTTTAATACCACGCGGTACATGCTATTGGAGCGATCGTTGACGACGTTTAAACGTAGATAGAGCGACATGCTGAGGTCAGTCTTGCTATATGTTTTTTTTTTAAAAAAAAGTTCAACTGACTCTAGTTGAATTATCTGACAGAAGTAAACACTTTTGTCCATTTTATTTTTTCTCAGAAAACTTCATTCTTCGTTGGGGAACGCATTACATAACATCTTGTAAATTTGGTGGCCGCCTTCAGATTCGAAAGACGATGGACGCTAGTCAAGTTTCAAGCAAGCAAGCGTTCAGTCAAGTCATGGAAGTAGAGTTTAGAAGCTTATTTGCAAGCTTTCATGGAAAGACGGAGACGCATGAGAGTTCCAGCCAGAGACAGCAGAAGCAGACGTCCTCAACCTCCATAAAAGCAGAAGGCGGAGATCAAGAGATAGCTGCCCTCATCACTGATTTCAACTCGCCAACGATTAAAACGGAGCTGAAACAATGGCTCGAGTCTATCCGCACTTTCCCAAAACCATACAAGTTTATGCTGGCGCCCATCACGGACCTACTAAAGTTCAATGCACACTCTCTTTTCCCTCAAGATGATAGAGATTGGGGCTGCGAAGGGCACAAGGACAGCCTCAAAAAAGATCCAGACACCGGAGAGAATTACTATGAAGTCAAAGTTAATGGCACCACGGTCAGAAAGTTCTGTAAGTATCTGGACAGAGAAAGCCTTATGTACGACATCGAGCGGAGAAGAAACAGTCTGGAAAGAGCTATTGGTGTTTATATGGAAGAGGTAATCAAGAGTGGGATAAAGCAGAGTCTCAAAACTAAAATACTGAACTAATAACTTAACGCTTTTGATATTGGGGAATTAATTCGTAACTATGTAAATAACTCTGCAGGTTTTATCAGGACATGTATAAACCAATATGTAACTAAGAATTTATTGTTCTAAGTTAATTAACCACTAAGATATCACAAGCCGTTTTGATAATTAAGAAGCCTACAAATTAACTGTTCACTTTACTCTTTTTTGTTAATGCCCTTACCGACCATGAAATCAGTGCATGCTGAAACTGGCATTATTGATGATTATATCATCATTTGGTGTAGGCAAGCAGTAAACTTAGCTACCTTAGATGACAACCTCAAATGTTTAATTCATTTTTTTTTTTTTAAATTTTATTTAGTCATTCGCCAGTAGTAGTAGTTTTATCTTAAGCATAAACAATGAAATGGCGGTCAAGTTCGTGTACTAAACCAATCTTGTGGGAGTTTAACTCTTTTCTTTTGTGAGCACTTTGTCACGGTGGCTATATCTACTGGCCACGCGAGTGAAAGCGCTCAATACTTTAGTAATGTGTTTGATTCATATTCCTATTCTTGACTGCATATTTTACATTTCTATACAGGGTCCCATTTCAGCCACGGAGGTCAGTCTTCCATCCGGAAAACCCGGATGTCAGACGAAGAACTATAACTTTCAAGAAAAGGCCTCCAAACCGTCCTGGAAAGCAATGACGCAAGACGGGATAACATTTAAGGTTATCTTTGGCCATGACAAGGCCATGTACGGTAGATATCATGGCCTAGAAAGACTTCTACCACAGACGGAGAAGTACGTTAGATTCTACAGAGGCAGATGGTTCAGTGGTGAGAGTGCTGACCGGATAGATATAAAATCAGCTTGTAACTGGGGTGGATCCTTCCATGTTGAGGGCGACGATCGTAGGATATGCATTCTTGGCATGATTCTGAGGTAAAAATAACAATTATTCCACGAGCACGCTTTGGATGTGAGATGATTGCCAACGAGGCGCGTGGGGCCGAGTTTGCTGATCCGTCCCCATTAAAAGCCATTTTTGTGGTGGGAATAGACAGCAGATCTTAGCTGCGTACTTGATCACTGACGAGTGTAGTCAAATAAGTTTGCTCAAATAGGCTGGAGCGAGCTAGCCATTTTGTTAAAAAAGGTTAAATGTTGAGTGTTAATAGTGGTCGATGCGCTTAGCTAAAACTAGCTATTCCCCAGACATGCCACTCAAACTGAAAAAGTATTTCAAATAACTTAGTAGGCTTAAAAATCCCCAACTGCATGGCGGGAGACAGACCAACTGGCTATTTACAAGCATGACCAAGGAGTTGAACTAGGGTCTACTGAGAAACAACTCCAGCTTAGTGATTAGAGAGGGACTTGAACCCGCGACCTCCGGATTTCAAAACTGCTAGGTCAGGCGGCCCCTATTGCAGTGAAAGGCTTTATAAGTGACCAGAAGAATTTTACGATTTTAAGGTACGACGCTGCGACTGGATTCCTCATTTTGAATGAGAAAGACTTCAAAATCACCAAATGGGCTTGGCCGTCCCTGACAGAAAAAAATATCAACTCCGTCATGGCTCGGGTGGAGTGGCCTGGAAGCGAGATTTTTAAGTTAGATGAAGTGATTGGATATGTTCCATGCAACGTAAAATGGTCCAATGCAATGCGTTTTGATCCAAGCGAAGAAGAGGGCAAGTGTCTGCATTTCATCCTTGTAACTGAAGGAACTGCATATGTCATTTTCTCCGTGGTTCCAAACGACAAAAGCGCTTGGTACTATGTGCAAATCTCTTCGCATGGCGTTGGGATTTACAAGGTTTGTTAACAACATACATTAGGCAATTATACTTCCATGATTTTAAACCGGTTTTTTTTTTTTGGCTTTCTTTTTTGTCGCTCTCAGTAGCTACGCGGATGAAAACCATACTATATCATGGGCTTCCCTTGTTGAAACGTCTTTAAACTTAATTGGTAAATATGTAAAACGTTTATGGTTCTCTATGATCTGAAATGCAAGAACCCAAACCGAACGGGAGGTATTGTTTAGCCTATCGTACTCTCCCACGTATCCTCCATGGTCTCGCGTAATTGATAAGAGAAACTTAGATGGAAAGTTGCTCAGCAGAATTCAGAACTATTTCTAATTCTCTCCATAGAGGTAACATTTTTTTTAGGGGGGGGGGGGATGAGATAGGGAGGAATGGGCGAACAGAAGTAACTATACTCTGGTAATATAAAGAGCGTGGAGTATTGGTTGAGAGAAACATATTGGGAGAGCTGAATGTTATTGTGAACAGGATCTCTATCCTAGTTCTTCCGTGCTTCACAGGCTCCCCTCGCTTTTCGTTTTCTAGATTTTTGTTAGGATATATAAGAAAGCAAAACGGTTCGGAATAACATATTTACGTCGTAAACATTAACACTATTTCTTTCACAGTCTCAAAAGCTGATGGTTTCTACCCTTAACATCAACGCTGTCGGTCTGGGAAATGGCATCCTTTATCAGTCTTACTTTGTGTGTGTGAAAGAATCACCAGAGGGAACTTTGATTGAATATGGAAAAAGCCAGGGATTCACAGAGAACCGCGACGTCTTCCTCACCATGAATGACACACAAAACCCTTTTTATTCTCGTTTCTATTCGTTTGGAAACGGGGAGGATCCTGTGCAGGTGGTGGACGTCCATGTTTTGTCGCGTCGGTTGTCCAATGTCAAATGTCGCGGTGACACAAAGTTAGACGAAAAAACAAACCTATGTGTGCAAGATTGTCACGAATTATGTGATCCCGCACAAGGTATGCAGAAAAATAAAACCAGAACAGAGACTTGAGATATTGGCGATTTGAAACGAACAACTTACATAATGTACCATCTTCCGCTGCAGTCAACCGCGCCGCAAACGTTTCCCGCCAAAACTGCCTCTTACCAAACTGCCTCTTACCAAATCCTCCACTTTTAAGCCAGGCCGGTGGAGCTTTGTCTATTAGTAGAGCTTACTAATGCTTATTCACTTAGCTTGTAATTTGCTTTACCACTTCTTTTTTAACAAATATTTCTGACTTTCAAATGTCTTGCATGTTTTTGCCTCAAATTCTTACAAACTCCCAGGCAACGGAAACCGGAACTGGCGTAGAAGTTTGACCGCGCGCTTTGAACAATTTGTTGCCCAGTCTCTTGAAGAACCCTAACTGATCATTGGTTTTAAGACTAGCTAGTTGGTTATTCATGGTTAAAGTTAAATTAAGACAAGAAAATATCATAGTCTCTTGGTGAAGACTTATCGTTTATACCGCCAGTGACGGTGTTAAAACTTCTACGAGTTAGCTAAAAGTCGTTAATAATAAGCACTTCTTGTAGGTTGCAGAGGTAGCCCCGGTGGGACACCTTTGGCCTCAGACTGCAATGCATGCTTGTACGGTGAAAATGAGGAAGGCGAGTGTCTCGCGGAAGAATAAACGGCAATCAGCTGATATAGGGGATCATGGGAAATGTTTTGGTAAGCCCTTATTGAGTCAAAGTAGAAAACTTAAAGGGACCAACTCCTGAACTGTTTGTAGTTTTTGTTTCACCTTTGGTTAACGTGTTCAGTGATTAGAACAAAAGTCCTTCTTATGGAATCTTTTTTACCCCAACCAGCTGTAAGGTTTTAAAACAGGATTTGTTTCATCTTTTAATTTTCGTTCATCCGTTCTCCCGTTCGTTCATTCCTTGCTGCCTTCCTTTGTTTGTTCGTTGTTTTTTTTCTGTTATTTCGGTGGCCTCGTGGTTAGTGCGCTTGTCTCCTGATCGAGCTGTCCGGGTGCGAGCCCTGGTCGGGACATTGTGTTGTGTTCTTGGGCAAGACACTTTACTCTCACAGGAACTCTCTCCACCCAGGTGTGTAAATGGATACCGGCGAATTTTAATGCTGGGGGTTAACTTTCCGATGGACTAGCGTCCCATCCAGGAAGGATTAAAAATACTCCAAGTCGCTTCATGCTCCAAAACCCGGATAAGCTCCCACCTGATGGCCCACTTGGCTCGTATGCAGACTTTACCTACCTAACCTTTGTTTGTTCGCTTATTTTGCAGGGAACGTGTTATTATCATCATTATTACCATCAAAAATCGCAAACGACGGGGATGACGAGAGAACAGAATATCGAATAGAAGAGGAAATTCTTTATGTTTCCAACGGGATGAAAAATTTGGGAAATAATTTTTTATTAACCATCGTGTAATTTATTTTTGTGTTGTTTCGAAATGCAGTCTAAACACGGCAGAGAGTGACTTGGGATTTTAGAAAACGTTTGGCAATTAAAAATGTGAGGCAAAATGGTTTATATTACGATGTATCGTTTTTATTAAAAGGGTATAAAGTCAGCTTCTCTGTGTCTTTCGAGGTGGTGAGGTGGTAACCATGGTAACATCTAGTATACCAGCCTCCTATCCGGAAGGGATGAAACAACTACGGTACTTTATAACATTTCTTCCTTATATCGTATAATCGTATTGCTGCATATCGAGGTAAAAATTATATTCGACAATTAATTAAGCTTTGGGATCAAAAGAGTTTTTTCGGTTGGTTTAATTTCGAGAAAGCTCTTTATCACTGATGCATATTATCAGAATAAAATTGCGTATAAAACATTTTTTGCGGTTTTATACATTTGGATTAGATGCTGATGTACAGGGTAAACTTCGCTAAACGTGAAGATGTGAAGTAACACAGTGGGTCATTAGCTGAATATTAAAGATCTTTAAGCCTACAGTAAAATACAAACCAATGTTCTTCCCAAGGGGGCCTGTATTGGGAAGAAGCCTTGAAACGTTTGAAGTCAGTTGTCCTTTAGTAGCATTTAGAGTGGTTAAACAGACGATTCGACTGAGGCCTTGAGCTTTTGTTGTTCTTTTAATTTCAAGCTTTCGCCGATCTACGGCATCGTCAGGGAATGTAACTTTAACTTGACAAAGTTAAAACAAGTTCTAAGGGATAATATTTGGAATGGCCTTTTTGCTTTTATTGTCGCATGGAATTTTTTTGCGTCTGGTATTGACAATTGGAATGTATTCATAGCTGTTAGGATTAGCTGACAGTATTTCTCTTTTGTTTTCCTCAAATAGCACCCAAGAGCAGAAGATTATGGTGCAAAATCGATCATCTCGTAAAAAATAGAGGAATATTTTTCCTTCCTTCCAGGACCGCGCTATTCGCCGCATTTTTCGCGATTGCGAATCTTCGTTTTCTTAGTAACTGCTTTGAACCCAGGATTATCAGTAGTTCGTATAGTGTGATCGTCTGGGTGAAGGTAGTTCTGAAAAAAAAAAATGTTGCTGGTGAATGACATTTCGACAACCTGAGCCGAAGTCACCGTTCAGAGTCAAGTGAATAGTGTTTGTCAGTCGATGATGTATAAGTCTGGTCCGTAACTGATTGGTCAGTTCAGCAGTGATGGTATTGGCTGAAAGACTCGTGTAAAGATTGTCAACAGTCATTGGTCGGTTTCGCTCCATCTATTGTTAGTCAAATTAAGTCGGCATGTTTCTTCTCGAGCCAAAGATAATTTGCTCGTAGCCTGTTATACGTTAGTGGGCACCCACAAGGTACTATTTTGATTTCAGAGAGCGCATTGTCTTGTGTATTGAAGCAACAAACCCAAATTAGGTACTTTATAATACTAGTCATAATACCTGGGTTCACAAAACTTCGCAACCCTTGGGGAGGGCTTGTGATTGGGGGAGCTTATATCGGTGGGGTGGAGGAGTGGTGTATACAAATTGGGTTTTCACTGAATGAACTGGCAGGAACTGGCTCACAGCGGTTGTAATGAGTGTTCAGTATATTCAGTTTTATAAAAGTCGTCCTAATGGGCCATTTCCGAGTTACCTTGTGTCTCTGTTTCAAAACGAGTGTTCGTGCAAACCTTTCACTTGAAAAGGAGTTTAATTTACATGAAAATAAACCTGTAGGTAGAACTCATTTTCATATGAAAGGTTTTGCACGAAGACTCGTTTTGAAAGCGAGGCAAAAGGCAACTCGGAAATGGTCTATTAAACCTTTTTGATCTGTAATTTACTTGCATATTTGCTCAGCCTCTTTCCTATTGAAAACATAAAACAGAGAAGCTGAAAGCTTTTGAAAAAAGGAACGTTAAAAGTTCTCGAATAACCGACTTTCCCCTTGTTAGCACGAGACGGTCTTATAAATTAACGGGGGGACTTATCAGTGATGATGCGACAGGGGGGGGGGGGGGTTT
>Ga0126338_10000597_pt1 | contig 20308 bp, 14 predicted proteins | sample OrbCmetagenome_2_FD_92529 | JGI IMG/M metagenome (GOLD analysis project Ga0126338, IMG submission 92529) | Coral microbial communities from Petempiche,Puerto Morelos, Mexico - Orbicella C C metagenome | ecosystem: Host-associated > Invertebrates > Cnidaria > Coral | place: Petempiche,Puerto... | reverse complement strand
CGGTTGATGGCTCCTTTGGTATAACATGATTCATGATTCACTCAAAATGTTCGCTCGTAAATTGATCTCTCGTACGGCTTGCAGCGACCCGTTCCGAAAACGCTTAACGTCCTTTAGTGTTGGTCTACCTTGAACGGTGTGTTCGTTTATGTTTGATTTCATCGCCCTAGAAATCATGGAATCCGTGCTAACTTTTCTCGACGACAACCCCTGTAAATTCCATGTGCTGTAAGCATGCACAGGTGGCGCATTCGCTTTAGAGACGAGACGGCGATTTGTGACTGAACGTGGCAAAAAAAAAAAACGGAGCCGAAATTTAAACCCAGGCCTTACTGCCTGGGTAACAACTCGATTTGTAGTTGTCTGATAAACAATGAACCAACGTGCTTAAAATTCACTGTCCAGTTTCGAAATGTTCATCATTTGTTAAGAGCAGATTACTTCAATGTTGACTGATCGAAAGCAACATCGCAATTGTGTTTGTCTGTCAGCGAAAGTGTCAAACGACATGACTCACGGAAAACTGACGCCCGGGGAAAGTACAATAACGAAAACAACGCGGGGACAGGGGAGAGGAATCCGACACGGAACGCTGGAGATGCGCTGACTGGAAGTGCATGATGAAATGCACAGAGTTGTGGGTTGGCCCAGGGTTCGGTTTCAGCAAAGTGTTCGGGGTCAGCCAAGATTGAATGTTGGCCAGACGAGGAACAAAGGAGCAAAAAGAATTAACACAAGGGGAATACCTCGACCTTCTCTTCACTAGAAAGTCCTTTATGTTGACTAGTCAACGTTTATGATTTGTTAGTTACAAATACTACTCCTCCTCACGAACTGCTACACACTGCTTTTAAAAGAAGTTCAGATAATTTGGTGGAACATAACTGAGTATACATAATAAGTTATAATACATCAGGCCACTTCCTTGAGTTTGCTTTTGCCTCTGTAAGCGAACGCGAGACTGCTCCTCTTCGTGTGAAACATTCAGCATAAGGCCTCGTTCTGCAACAGGGACAAGAGGTATCTTGATAATGTCTGGTATTCCCTCCTTTTTTCGCGGTGGCGAGGACAAGGGGGAACACACCATCTTCTTCTTGGTAAACTGATACCAACAGTTATATAATCATGTACTGTTAGTCGAGGATCACATTCAAGAAACTATCCAGTTACATCCCTGTAAAGTCGGACAATAGGTAGTTTAATGGTTTAATTTAATGGTTACTCAAAGGTGGTCTAGCTTGTAATCGTCTAGAATCCCATTCCAACTGCAGTTTTAAAAACCTGCTGAAGGTCCAGACAACTGCCTCACCCTTATTTTCGCGATAATCTTTGAAAAAATAAAGCACGAGAGGCAAGAATAAACCAATTTCGATATATTAAAATTCAGCCTAAAACAATAGACCTCGGCACGAGGCTCTGGGGAATAAACCCCACAAACTCTTAAGTTATTCCCCGGAGCCCCGTGCTGAGGTCTATTGTTTTAGGCTGAATTTTAATATATCGAAATTGGTCTATTATAAAAACAAGTAGTGATGTCACTTGGGCTGATTTTCAACCTCGTTCCCATGGCTATATGTCTTCAGAAAGGTCCTTGGAACGAGGTTGGTTTTCTTCTGCAGTTTGGTTTATTGCTAATTTTCTAGTCAATCTTACAGTATACAGTTTTCACGCAAGTGTCGCCTTTACTACGCTCTGCGATTAGTTCGAAAATCTCGCATCACCTGAACAACCAATCAGACGCAAAAACAAAACCCAAACGCGACTTGGTCACATGGGTTTTCCCGCGCTTGGCACCAATTACTTGGATTTGCCTCGTGTTCTCATTGGCTATTCGTGCTACTTAAGTTTGTTATGATTGGCCATTGTAATTCCTTGGGGTTTGGTTTTACTAACTTCAACAGCAAAACCGCTCTGGTCTATTTGCACGCTCTATGTTAGTTTTATTCTAGCATATGACATCAGATAAATACAAAATGAAACCTCGAAGATGACCTCTGCCGCCATTACAAAGGTGTGGTAAGGGAATACTTAAGTATTTACAAAGATTTGAGATAGTCTGCCAAAGAATTTTTAGCCCAGGTCACAAACTCTTCATACTCCAGTAGACCGTCTTTATTTTTGTCAAACATTGCGATCAGTTCTTCCGCCTCCTCGTTAGTAAGCACCTCTCCAAACGTGGTGACCACGTAACGCAATTCTTCAGCAGAAATATAGCCATTTCCGTCACGGTCAAACACCCTGAGGACACAACAACAAAAGGCCATTGTAAAGGAGGACTTAAATTGCTTATCTGGTAACCTCCACGTTAAATGTCATGCTTAAAAAAACTTATTTCGCTTAAACTGATCCGCGACCCACGCGAAATAAGTATTTTGCGTGACAATGAAACAGGATAAGACAGGCAGTGAGCAAATAAATTTTAGATATGGGTCGCGTAGTTCCTATGTCTTTCCTCAGGTTGGAAAGGTTTCATATATGGTTTAATCCTGAGAGTCTTCTACTACATATTTGGGATGCATTGCAAAAAGAAAATCTTAAAAGATAAGGATACCAGTCCTCCACCAGCCCCCTATTCCCCTCGAAATTCATCACCATCACCGACTCTCCGTGTATAATGAGAACTATTTCTTCCACCTACTAACTTCAATGCGGGATAAATTAACAACCCCGCCCTAACTCTGGGACGACTTTGGTAGAAGAGTTTTCTAAGATAACATTTGAAAAAAGCTTTTGCACTTCTGTAGTGGTGCTTGAAGCTTCTAGAATAAGACTTGTTGTAAACAGTAACCTAGAAATTGCTTTTAGAGAGCATGCTGCCGGCCAAAGCAGGCGAATGTCTGTGGCTTGATGAAGAGAACTAGACCTCGTTCCCAGGGTCTCTTTTCTTCCACGGAGCGGTAAGAAGAGAGAGTAAGAAGACCCTGGGAACGAGGTTGCGAGGCAATTTCGGGCTGATACTACAAGACTGCCTAAAATTGCCTCACATTCATGCACGGTTGTATTGTAATGCAAATGAGAAAACTTACAGCTGAAGTTAACGTGAAAATGGTTATTAAAATACGGTTACACGGTTACTTTGTCCCGTGAAACCATTTCAACAACAGTTAATCTCCAAAAAAGTTGTTTTTGGTTTTCTTATAGGTAAGCATTTCATAATAATTGTTTAACACATTTCAAATTAAGCCTCGACAGCGATGAAGATAACATTCCTCCTGACCGAAGCAGACAGTTGATGACATTTGTATACACTACTGGTTTCTCAGAACCAACAACAAAGGAAAAATATTACCTCCAGCAAGGAGGACAAAAACCGTCGTCTTAAGGATTCGGAACAGTATTGCCTAAACTGATCATTGCATAAAAGCCTCTTCATTTCTTACAAGGTGTGAAAAGCTCTGAACAGTTTCCTTCGGTGTGAAAGGTGCTTTTCACACCAATATATCATCATCTGTTGTATTGTTTGAACCATGACTGTAGTTTTGAATTATCGTCCTTGAAATTGGCACTTGAAATTATTCCCAATATTAAAATGATTACTTTACGACAGGAGTTTGAGGGGTTCAAAGTTTCCGGTTTCTTATGTCATGACCGTATTGTATATTTTAACGGCTAAGTGTAAACAAGCTACAAGGGATGCACAAAGACTAGATACGGATATTAAATTGCAGACATTTAAAACAACTCCGATGTTAACTTGGCAATAAACAGGTGAGGAATATCGCGAAATTTCCTGTAAATTTTCAAGTGCGTCGGCGGAAAGCACATTACTCGTCAACACTGTACATAAATGTGGGAGTTGATATTGTCTTTAAGGTTTGTTTTTCCTTACAGTGTAATTTTTTTGGAAATCACTTTTGCTGTTTTCATGCACCCCGTATCGTATCAGTTCTTGGCCAGTACGTCATAAGAAAATTACAAAAACATTGTGATTCGTACGAAACGTTGTATTTCTTGATGATCAAAGACCTCCCATGCCCCCTCCACTGAAAAACAACCATGGCTAAATTAGCGGAGGCAGGTGGCGCGGAAGTCTAACACGCAATATTAAGAATGATTCCGTCGTTAATTTGAATACACTCCTTGTTTTCTATCACTTCTAACAAAAAAGGTTCAAAGAAAAAAACCACTTCGGTGTAGGCGTTTCAAATCAAGTTTACAATCCACTTCGAGGAGGGATGAAGTACTTAAAATTCACACTTGTATCTGGTCGGATAAGGTTTCACTTTGTGATCGATTTAATCGTTTTGAACTCTTCTGTTACTCTCCGGACAAACCAAAAATCCTTCAGTGCATAAATTCACTTGAATTAAAAAACAAATAAATGTTTTAAAAAGATCCATATACCCGACAGGGATTTCAAAAATTCAACTTGCGTTCAGTGGCATAATTATGCGACAGTATACTGACATATGAGAAGTCGTATAATTCACAGCCAGTGCTTGACATGCAAAACTTTTCAAATTGCTTTTATGGCGCATGGCCTTTAAGCAGGTTTGTTTGAAATCCTTAATGTGTCTGTGAACTTGGCGTTTTTACCGCGGTGTAAAACGCAAAACCTATTTGAAAATGTTTCTTTTTTTTGTAGCGAGCATTTTGATTCAAATTCAGACTGATTCTTGAGCAGTTTAATTTCTTGCGCTTTTGGTTTTAACACATTTCACAGTAATGATCATGTGGTTTAACAGCCAATATTTGGCTCGCTTTCAATATCAAGCCGCCTTACTATCCAGTGCTCAGTGTAGTTTAAGAAACGAATGCAAAAAGATACAAAGTTAATAACGAAAGAAGTTAAATTGCGACTTTGTCATCGTAGTCAGATAAAATAACGACAGGACCTTTGTGTAATTTCGCTTGATCCTACCCAGCGCAATTAATTGCTGCCATATGTTGAAATAAAATGCATTTTTCTCTGACGGTTGAATTTTGTGAGGTAAAGTTTACACTGATATTTAACTTAGACTATAGTAGTTTTTGAGAAGGAAACTACAACGCTAGAGTCAGAGAGAATTCTTTCTTTCTTACCTAAAAGCCTGTCTCAAATTTTGTTCCATGTCGTCCTTTGAACAACCCTCGAAATGTTTCGCCATGGAAATAAACTCCTGGAAATCGATCACCCCGTCCTTATTTTTGTCAAATTTCTTCAAGGTTTCCTGAATTTCGTGATTGCTGGCGTTGAAGCCGATGGCGCGAATCAGGCTGCCGAATTCCGCCTGATCGATTTGGTCGTCATCATTTCTGTCAAAAATGTTGAAAGCCGTTCGCATGATGTGCAGTTCCTCGCTAGTGAGTTGCGATATTTCCACCGTCATCGCGTCGCGTCGAACGCTGAGACCATCGGTGTTAGATGCGGGAAGCGAGAGACTCCAATGCCGCCGACAAGAGGGCAGTTAACAAGTCGTATCACTCTTGCGTGCTAATTGCGTTACAAACCAGAAATCGCTATTCTCAAAATCCTTAAAGATGCTCTGCGTTCCCTAAAGAGCAAATCGAAGAAAAACAATTTTTCTTCCGAGCGAAAAGTTTTAAAGTGTGCCAGGGATCCTCAGCGCCAGATTAAAACAAAACGCATTGCCTTCAGGCGGAAGGTGTTGTTCGGAAATTCCCAACTAACAAGCGATCCTATAATCAACAGCGTTTCCATACCAACCGCCCGAAGTGGTTTTTGTCTAGGTCATTTCAGGATGATCGCCCGCCGATTGAAATAGAAAATATTTGCGATACATACAGCCCACGGGGCACCACTATATTCAAAACCAAGTAAACAGCTAATATCTCGATAGAGGCTTTCAGACAATGGATTGTTGGGCTGATAAAGCGAAGCGCCGCGTTTTAATGGTTTAATTTAGCAAAGGAACTACGTAGGCAGGGGTTGATATTAACTACACTCAGCAGACGATCTCCTGTTGTATTTCACAATAGGACACAACACAATGGCGTGCAAGCGTGCAGGCAGATAGTGAAGCATTTTAATCTCGGTTTTTGAGAACAGCCTACTCGAGGTTCAATTTCAATTACAGTTCTAAGACAGAATTACTACTGTGACAGCTGTCACCTTAAATGACGCGCGAATTTCCATGACAACTGGAAATACAATGGCTTGATAAGTTGGGCAGATTATAAGTTGGGCAGATTATAAGTTGGGCAGATTATATTGCCTGCCATTAAACGAAACTGCAGATTCACCTGTAGGATAAAACGCGAGTAAAAATGATCAGGTGACTCATTCAAATGCGAAAACGTGCTTTGAAAACTTGCTTTCTTTTTGTTGTAATAGATGGACATGATTAAAGTTGTTAGGGAGATGTTAGAGAAGATTTGCTATCACGGTGATCTTGCTATCACAACGAATATCAAGTTTAGCGCGCTTAACTCATTATACCAAACCAAAACAGTGGATAAATTGATCAACAGAACAAGAGGTAGCGAGGGAACCTTAAAAGTACTCTATCACAGGCACTTGTCACGACAGGTATGTTGCCTAGCAACCACTGTGAATACAAAACACTGCGGGCTCATTCATTTCTTGGAGAAAAGATTGCGAGAAAACTCAAAGCGATCCGTAACTGATTCATTGATCAGGACGAGCACAAGGTAAGTCTTTGCAATAAAAGAATGAAGGCAACCTTGTTTCCAAAGGTCTTTTCTCGCGCCCAAACCAAAGATGGGGACTTCCACCTACCAGCTGAAGAGTTTTAGCCAATCAAAATCTGTACAGAATGTAGCGTCATCATGATGCTTTGTCATTAATATGCGGGATAAGAGATGGTAATTGGAATGAAGGACGGGAGGGTAGGGCTGGCAAGGTAAAGTGCAGCATCGTAAATCTCTATAAGATATCAATATACCGTAAAACAGGAAGGTAATAGAGTGAAGAAATCATCACCTAGAGAAAATAAGTTTGATCTATTACTAGATTCTCACAACTCATATTAAAGAGGAGTGAGTAGTAATCAGTTTGGAGAGTTTCTCATCTAAGATTCAGTCACTTGTTTCTGAGGATAAGATCAAGTAAGTTCGGAACGTGCAAAGAAACACCCAGCTGATTTTCGAGAACAAATTGTACAGAAATTTGCATGCATTCAAGAAAAAAAAAAACGAAAAAAGACTCGAGAAGTGTCGATAATTTCCTCAAGTTTTCGCCATGTTAGCTTCAATGTAAATAGGAGAAATTGAATTGTTTGGCGAAACATTATAAGGATTTGCATCAGAAAAGAATTAAGCTAAAGGGCAGGGACTTTGAAAATAAAATGAGCTTTAAGTCCCAGTGTATTTTGCACTGCTGCGCTATAAATAACAACCTTGTAAATAAACAAACAAATTATTAAAATTGGATAGAAACTGTGCGGTTGATCAGTTGGCTATTTGTTAAGCGACGCCGAGGAGTTAGTGAAGCCGGAAGAACCGAGAACAAATTTTGTTTGTTCTTGGTGGTCTCGCAATTAGTTAGTTATGAAATTTCTATATATTATGCGTTTTAGGTAAGTTAAACAGTAGCGTTTGGACAGACTGACGAAATGTATGCGTAAAACATCAATAAGAATCGTCGTAAAAAAACGCATAAAATTAGCAAAGCCGGCTGAGAGTGTAGCCGAGTCAGGTGGAATTTGTGTCAAAATTTCAACTCTTTTTATAATAATTTTTCGGCTGGAGATGTACATTCCTGTTTTTTAACGATTTAGTCTTAAAATGTCCTTTCTATCAGTTTAAAACACAAAATCATTCTGAAGCGATGTACTCGTCAACAACACTGCCTGGGGATGGAAAATTTCAGGTTGCCTTCGGATGTGAATATGGGATATTTTAAGCATTTTCTGGTATTTTAGCCTTTCTCAGTCTTGGAGTTATTCTGAAAAAACTTTCTAGCATTTCAAAGAAGTATATACGCTTTCCGGCATGCTACAAAGAGAAAATGAAACCAAGAAGTAGCAATAAAGTAATAAAATAATAGCGAAAAACACAAACAGCAAAATTAAATATTATGTTGAAAACTGACAAACGGAATAAAGAATGTTTCATTAACTGCAAAATGTTTTTCATCTTGGCATTCCCCAAAGGCAAATAAACGTAATTAATTATTTATTCGCTTAACACAAAAATAGACATGTTTACTTAATATTTTAACTCGAACACTATCTTTTGTATGTCGAGGAAACCAGAAAGACGTGAACTGTGCGAGATTTTGTCAATATTAATTGTGTGAGATATGCTGATTAAAAGGAAGAAGGCATATTAATCCAAAGTAAAACGCTGAAAATATTTTGTAAAACAGTTATGAGTAATGTTACCCACGAAAAAACTTATTAATTCCGTCTTCTTCCGTAACTGAGCTTTTCTTTCCAAAAATAGCTTGGTTACGCTGTCAAGCAGATGGCAAGATCCGTCCTGTTAAATTAATGGCGAACTGTAAAATTATCCCTTTAATGAAGCACAGAGAACATTAACTATTATAAGAAAGTGCCAATTCGGCGGCTAGATGAAAGTTCGGCTTTAGAAGAGTTCGACTTTTTTTTCTGTTGCTTTTCTCTTTTCGGTGTCGCTGTTATGTCTTGTTGTGACTGGCAAAAACAGGTTCAACCATTAGCAGCCGCTAAAAACACGAAGGGCCTTCTAAGGTATTACCAAATTGAGTTGGAACTGCCAATTTCATTTAGAAATTTCAACCCTGATCGATTAATTTATTAGTGCCGCAATTGGTCTAAATTGAAAATATGGTATAAAACAAATCACACGCTAGTACAATGCGAACACCAAAACGAGCAATTTGGGTCCGATGCGAATAAATTAAGGCCTGTTGAAGTGTATAAAATTAAACAAATTACTTCTCGTCGGACTGTCACAGCTGACAATCAAAGTATTTTTAGCATTTTATGGAGTGAAACTGCAAATGCAAACAGCCATTTGATCCCAAGAAGCGGATGCCCCGTCATTTACTGCTGTGTTATCGGACCACGTTTGGCGCCCGACTCGTGAGTTGCTCTGAGCCAATCAACATGCGCGCTTTTCAGGAGTGAAATTATGTATTGTAAATGTTGTCAGACGCGAAAAAAAACAACTAAAAGATCTGAGGACCAGCTGAATCGATAACCTTTTCGTGCCTCTCTCGTGCAGTTGAACGCAGCACAGATAAAGCGAGACCTTCATCGAGAAATGGCCGCCGCAGACGTGAAACAGATGTCTTTCAAGCAAGCGTTCACCGTGTTTGACCGCGACCAGACGGGAGAAATCGACAGCGACGACTTTCCAACGGCGGTTCGCTCTCTAGGCTACAACCCGACCAACAGTCAAGTGGAGGATGTTCTTAAAGCTGCCAACAAGGGCGAAAAAGATAAAATTAATTTTGAAGAATTTGCTGACATGTTAGCAAAGTTTGACGCAAGCACCAAGGACGATGCCGAAGAATCTCTTCGCGAGGCTTTCAAGTGAGTATGAATATTTTTTTAACTGTAGGGTTTCCAAATGTTTTTTAATGTATGTTTGCAAGCGGATTTAGCCTTTTATTTCCGTAAAAAAAAAACTGTGTTGAAAATCAGCACTGCACTAACGCCCCATGATTGTGAATATATTTTCTCTGCGGATTATTAAACACAACCGTAAAATCTACCAATGGTCGAATTGGCCATCCTTTGATTTTAAGCAGCAAGACTACTCAAAAGTCAGCTTTCGAAGAAAAATAAAAATAATACATCAGCCTTTACACTTAGCTTGGAGGTACTTTAAAAATACGATACGACGGAGTGGGTAATTTCTACTCAGTGTTTTGTCTTGTGCACTTCAGCGCTTGCAGTTAGCTCTTCGTGTCTGGTTTCGGACACGTCTGACTCAACATGATTCAGCTTAAATTAGCTAGCGCTTAAATTTGTCTAATGAAAAACCTTCATCACGAACGAACCTTCCGACAAATATTGGCTCATTGTTGGCCCTAAATCATGGATTCAACTTTAGCTCATTTGCCCTTTAAAACGGTGGGCGATACCGAAGTTATCGCAAGCTGTTACGAGATTCATTTCCCACCAGCAGCATTAGCCGTCTAAAATATACAGATAGGAAAAAATCTAGATATTATAACTAAATGGTGAAATAAATAAAGCTGAGGGGTTTTTCTTCTCCAGATGCTATCTCTGTCCTTTTGGGGAGGAAGTCGCTTAATTGACCTTTCTAGTTGAATTTCTAAGTCAGGACATAATATTTAGGAGTTCGGGTATTAAAAAATATATATTTCAACCGAAAATATAAATTAAAATGTATGCACGTGCGAGCTGCATTTGATTGCAATATTCTTTTTTTTTTTTCAGTCCTCTTTTAAGATAACTAATTTATCTTTGCAACATGTCAACGACAACTTAGGAAAATTCACGCAAAGGTGAAAAAGGAAACAAAACTGCCTTTACGTTAGCTAGTGCCTTCGTCGCGAATTTGCCTCGAGCTTAGTTTTTAGCAGTAGCTTGTGTGACAACGGTACTGCTTGACAACTAGAAAAGCTCAACGATAAATAAACACAGCTTTTCGGCCTCGTTTGCATTGGATCCACCTGCCAAGTAACTTGACAGATGGGTTTTTTTAGAATAAGCACATTAACCTCCTCTGCGAGCGTCGCAACAAATTACATAATTCGTTCCACTCTTTTTTGTCTAAAAATGACAACAAATGAGAAAAAAATAAATTAAAACACTCTAGTCGCTGGCTTGTCGAAAATTTGGTAATTTTGGAGGCTTTAGTTTGAATCCAGTGGTGACCCGTGGTTAACACTTCTATTTTTTACTAGCAAATTCACACAAAACGGGAAAATATAAATATATTTAAGTTATATATAAATAACGTTTCTGCAAAACCAACATACACATCCGAAAAGCAAGACGCTTCTATAACTTCACCTGGTTCATATAGAATTCCTTTTCAAGAAACAAACAGTACCACACATTTTAGCTTGTGCCAAGCTCGACAAAGCTCCATCGATATTTTATTTTTCCGGCAGTACAGAAGGCAGTGTGCGCAAGCTAAAAATAGCTTTAAGCGGTTGGAACTCTGTTTACATGAAAAGAGCAAAACTGCAGTGCCGCTGTTACTCAGCTCTCGACACGAGAACACATTTTCAGTAAGAAAGTTAGTTTCCAATCATTCATAAAATAAGCACGAAAGCTACAGATTATGCAAAGTGCTGTTTATCTGTGTTTCGCTGCAAGGTTCTGCAGGGAATTCGCACCTGCTTTCGAATCGCTTTGAATTGTGAATATCGAACGTGTTAATTGAGCAGCATTATCTGCGAAAGAACTTAAGACAAATTCCGAAAAGTATACACAAGTCGATCGTCATAAATTTGAGAAAAATCTCGAGTAAATAATAAAGAAATTTGAGACTCCAAACTCAAAGCCTTAACCCGTTTTCTTTTTTTCTTTTAAGATAATTTCCAGTTTCAAGATCATTTCCGCCGGTCATGGAACATTTGCAGCGCTATTCATAACTTGCGCGTTTAAATATAGTGACAGCCATGAAGGATATCGCTATTTTAGGGTTCTGCTATAGATTTTTTTTTTCATTTTCCGCGATTACCTGCAGGATACACACACAAATCCGGAGCGCAACTAATTAAAACAGCTTACAATAATATTTACCTTATATTATAAAAGTCGCAAATATCCCATTGTCTAAATACTCGTTACCATAACAGTGCACTGTAAATAAGACGGGTGATAAGAATTTCGGATTTCATTAACAAATTCTAGGATATGCATTAGGAGACGACAGAATCGGCTCCCTGGTGGTCGTTGAAATTAGATTCCCAGGCATTTTTCACTCCTTTTTAGTCTGGAAAATATCCTTATATTATCAAAACGTGAATCAAGGTGTTACAACAATAAACCTCTCCGAAATACAGTCGCATAACGCCTGTATGTGAGTAGGTCGCTATCAGAAAACGCCTCGCCTATTAATTATCACAAATATACGTTCTTGACCAAATTGTAACCATGAGTAGGTTATCGGCATGTTTTTAAAAATTTTCCTTGAACGTTATTAGGTAAAACGTTTTCATAATTGCAAAGAAGACTGTACTTATACAAGGAACTATGATTACCGTCCAGATAGAGGTTGCTTTAATTTACCGTTTTCCGACACACTGGTGTTAATTGTCCGGCAAGGCGAATTGTTTCCCTAACGGACCTAACGGATGGAGAAGCCCTTTCAAAATATTCAACATCCTTTCAATTTCCTTAAAAATGGTAGACTTCGAGAAAAAAACTGCCGACCAAAAATATACAAAGTGTTTCTTAAGCTGATTAGAATCGTCTTCTCCGCTCTCATTGAGATCAGCTAAAAACTCGGGACTGTGAAGTCGGCCCGTAATGACGAATTGTACTTTAAATAATGACAAAAATTGGGCAAAAAATGACCCGTGTACAATTTTAAGGCTCCGAATAATGTTACTAGCAGCTGTAGGCACTTCAATTTCGAGAGACTAAAACAAGAAGCCTAACCTCGTGGCGAATCTAGACAGAGAAAAAAAACATTGTGGCCATATTACCCCGGTCCACATGACGATTAATAGGCCCTTTGCACGATCTGGTCACATGCAGACTTTTCACAGCCTCTCTATTTACGCACGCGAAAGAAAGAGCGAGCGAAGCGAGCAAGAAGAATAGAGATTTTTTTATTTTGTCTTCCGTTTTGCGCTGGCGTCCAGTTATCTCGTGATTCTATCCCCGAGTACGATCAAATAAAAATACGAGAAAATAAAGGGCTGTGAATAGTCTAGTCACATGGTACGGAATTAATTAGGCTGGAAAGCAAGTTACCCAGTGGGACTTTCAAAACAAAGGAAAGTCGGGCTGGACTGGTACGAGTTCCTTTGTTTTGGAAGTCCCACTGTGTAACTTGCGTCCAAGCATAATTAATTCCGTACCATGCAACCAGATCGTGCAAATGGCCTATTAAATTCCAACTAAGAGCCTTGCCCCATTCCCTTCAGTAAGGGCCTGGGAACAAGACTAATCATCGACTTGTGTCATTTCACAGGAAATTCGACCGTGATGGCAACGGCTACATATCCCCGGATGAACTTCTGTATGTGGTGTGCAACAGTGGCGAGAAGTTGAGCCGAGAGGAAGCGGAAGAACTCATCAGCATGTTTGACAAAAATGCAGATGGTCAGCTCTCGTGGGAGGAGTTTGTAGAGTTCTTCAAGTGTGACAGAGAGGCCCCGGAAGCTAACATGTGCATCCCTGAAGAGGACCTTACAAAGGAAGACACACGTACATGACTTACAATTTAATTTTTTTAAAAGTTCACTCGTTTTTGAGTTGTCACATTAAAAAGGGGGTTATGTCACACAAATTTTTTAAATGCTACACAACATTCCGAATAGCTCATTTTAAAGTTTTGTGCTCAGTGGTCAGGCCTTTGAACAGAAACGAGGCTAGAGTTGACTTTGCCATGATAAAAACCTCGTTACTTTTCAAATATATATTGTTCTGTTCTATGCTAAACCTCGCTTTCATGCAGAGGCTAGGTTACGTTTCAAACAACTGTAAAATGGTCTATTGCTTGAAAGAGAAAAGTGCTAAGAAGTTCTTTTTGGTTCAAACAATTCAAGCAGTTGGCTACCAAGTTGAAACAATATGGGAATGTTTCATATCTTTCAACAGAAGAAAAATCGTGAAGAAAATTAGTTGCCTATCTTCTGAATCTTTGACAAACGTGCGAGTCATTCGCTGCAATATGACTGAGAACTTGGAAAATATCTGTTTAGTAGGCAGAGAAACATCAGAAACATCACGTGCACCACAAAGCATAGGCATAAAACATATGCAACGCACGCAGGCGCAGTGGGAGCAGTAAGGAGCTTAGTCACGGTATTTTGAGTTATTTTGGCCAGTTTCAAACTCACCTTTACATTGAAGGAAACCTGAAAATACATAATAGTTTACTAAGATAGAAAAACACCAAAGAGATAATAATCAACCATAAAGGAACAGGGATGGTGAAGGATGGAGAAGATTAACACGGATTAAAAACGGCGAATTTGAATAATTTAGGCACAAACCGTGACGTAGCTCTGTTAAGTAGCACCTTTTTGTTAGGAGATTTTCCAAGCAAAAGGCGTTAATTATCAACATCTTACTGCGTCAGTGTGTGTCGGCTTATGCTCATGCTTATGCACTAGTAAAAACCAGCTTAAAGAAACGATGATCAGTTGAGTTTCTGCGCTTACTGTTCGTTTGCAATAAAAAGTTTTGGTACACAGGGGCGTGGCCTGGAAGATGCCAATCAAGTATAAAAATTGCCTTTCGGTTACAATCGTTACTGTTGTTAATATTCGCTTAACGTATTCTTCGAGGAAGGGCCTACTAAAAGTATGAGTGAGAGATTCTTTCTTATTATGTTGATACTACACTCTGATTTGAAATGTTTTAATCAAGGGCGTCTAAGTTGGGGCCATACTTTCTATGGGTAACGTTTTTTAAAAGCTTTATTTCTGCAACTGAAATTCTGTAAATAAATGTTACATAACCCTTTTTAATGTAATTCATAGCTTGCTAGGTCGACATGACGTGTTTTCTCGCTGTTCATGATCATTTGTCTTGAACGTTCTCTGAAAAGGGACATCAATTTGTACCATTTTATATTTCTTTAGTTGCTTTCTTTTAAGAAGTAACACGTTATAAAACCGGGGTTTCTGAAACCAACTGATTTCCACGGAAAGTGCAACAGTTATTCTGTTACTATTTGTTATTATACACTGTATGTGTGTAGTGTACAACCAAAACCAACCTTTTTCTACCAAAAGGTACGGAAACTACAGCAACTGAATCCAAGCAACATAACCAATTAATTTACCGCATATACCGTTGACTCTCGCTTATAAACACCCACGGAATTAAGATCTCAAAGGAGTGGTGGCTTCTACCGCTAACTGTTAATTTCTTCACCTCGTCAGTTAATTCATTCACCTCGTCAGCTAATTCCTGGTTGTATAAGCGAGGATTTGACGCTAAAAAGAAACTCGAGGAAGTATACTCGAATGAAAGGAGAATTAAAGAAACAATGTCTTTCATTTCATCATAATTTTGAGCAGAAAAATGTACCTAAATTACAGTATACTTAGTTGTAAGGATTTAGCAAGGTGGAACAATAACAGGAACTCCGACGTTCAGAAGTGATGACTCGCATTACTTTGAAATTTCACGCAGTTATGCTTTGAGCTTCGCGAAATCATAATGACGCTATTATGCATTTATTTTAAAAATGACTGCCACAGAATATTTTTTGTTTGTACAACATTCCTTTACATTTTAAATAACAAAATCAAAGCTTGTAATGTAAAGCAATAAAATAAACTTAAGAGTGTTAACAGAAGAATTAGCGTGTCAGTCTACTCGGTGAGATAACGACAAAAGCTTACAAGAGATGATCAGAAATTAATTTCTCCCGAGATATCCATACAGGACCAAGCATGCATGTCGAGGAAATAAACAAATTGATCACCGAAGAGAAATTACTATTGAATACAAACCTCTCACAATTTCTCAACTAGCGCTACAAGCGTAATCTAGAAACAGGTACCAAGAATCAGTAGCATTACAGCTCTCCAAAACACATGTAAACTCAACAAATATATTTTGGAGCACCTTCTAAAACAGATGGGAGAAATTAAACCTAAGATTTTGCGTTTGGGCATCTTTTCAAGCTTCTAGTTGTTTTGCAATATTAAGGAGAGAGTTTAAACCATGGCCTTTATAGGAAACCTTTCCACGAACTTTCCATTGAACAGTTCCACACGAACGAATTTTGTAACACTTTCCATATACTACTAGTTCCTAGCAATTTGCCACCAGTTTGACATCAACTGGCAAAAGTAATAAAGCTAAATAGAGCTAAATAATACTACACCAACGCATTTCCCACCAGTTGGTTTCCCGCCATTTCAGCTACATCATACACTTTATAAACTATTCTCTTACTAAAAATGGCAAGCTACAAGCTACATTATAGTACCTAGGCAATTGAAAATCCTATACATCAATGGAAGACTTGCTGCCCAGTTCTGATTTGAAGGGATCTAATGCAGGCTGGACTTCGTCCTTAATGAATTTGGACACCTATAGTGGGACCAATAAAACAGGGCGTTAGATTGGAACAATTGGTTCTAGCCAATCACCATCAGCCTTAATGAATTTTGAACACATCTAGTGGGACCGACAAAAGAGGGCGTTAGATTGGTTCAATTGGGTCTGGCCAATCACCATCAGCCATAATGAATTTGGACACCTGTGGTGGGACCAATAAAACAGGGCGTTAGTTTGGTGCAATTGGGTCTAGCCAGTCACCATTAACCTTAAGCTTGAGTCTTCGTGCTCCTCACTCCTCCCCCATTAAAGCAAACCCTTAGTTACCTGCTGTGGTGCTCGTCCTGTGAATGTGCTGGCATCCAAGATGGCGTCTAACTGACTGTGAATTGGAGCAAAGTACTCACAGTTCTTGATCCTTTCAACCAAATCGTTATCTCCACCCTGCTCCTTGACAACCGCTCCAGATTCCTGGGACAGAACGCGGATCTTCTCGTGACAATCCTGTCAGATGTAAAATTGAAAAACATGAGAAGGAAAAATTATTCTTGATTGTCTTAGTGCATCACGAGCTAGCAACTTCAAAAAACAACAACAATGGTCAAGAAACAACAAGAGCGCGTATTAGGCCTAAGCAAGAGGGTCTAAAATGGCCTTTTTTAATCCCACATCTCGCCACTATTTTTGGCTTAATCCCGCCATCCCATTCCACTCAGGATATTTATCCCGATTCCGCGTTGTTAGAATTGCAGTTCTCCGCGTAACGTCCATAACGTATTATTTTTTTGTTTTCCATCCCGCAGCCGTCCGTCAATTTTACAACTATCCCGCATTCTGCCTGTTAAAATGAGCAAATCCCACTTATGCTGGAGTATTCTTATCCCCCATCCCGCCAATATCGCATCGCATCCCGACTCTATTTTAACTCTCATCCTCCTGCATCCTGCAACCCGCCAAACCTATGCTAGACCAGCCAAAAAGGAAGCCGTTTATTAGCTGACTATTCAAAGACATGTTGGTCTGGATCTGCGAGCGGAAGGACCAGGGAAGGCCAGGCTTACATTGCCGTGCAGGAGTCGCCATCCGCCCTGCTCTCTGCGCAACCCTGCACGTTACGATCACGATTGCATAAACATACCTGTCTATTTCCACCGGCCTTCACCATTGCCATTATAATGTTTTCAGACGCCATAAACGGTAACTCCTGACGAATGTGGCGGTCAATAACCTGCAGAGCAAAGAAACCACAAGAGATGGTTAAAAAAGGTTCAGTGCGCTGTTTGCTGCGTTGCCCATTTGTCTGTTTCGTTTGCCTGTTTCCTTGGTTGTCTAAAAATTGAATAATCAAAACATAGCACGTTTCAAATGCCATTCACAATAAAAGGTAATTAACAATCAATTAATGTTTACTTAAAACGGTTTTAACTTGAGTCTCGAAAGTCATTCGCATTTACTTCAGTTTTGCGCCACACTACGCTACACAGTTGGTTTAAAAAACGCGCGCCATTTTGTCATCCAATCAGAAGTCAGACCAGAACTAATCTTAACTCGTTGGCGCACGTTTTCCCGCGCCTCCCGTCAGCTACATGTGTTTGCCTCAAGTTTTGAGTAAGAAAAACACTTCGATCGTTTTTGAATGAGCAATGTCATAAACCAAGTCACCAAATGCACCGCACATTATATTACCACAGAAAAAAAAACATAAATAAGCAAAAGTAAACTAAAAGGGAACAAAAACTCTTGTGTACGTTAAACGGAAGCAAGAATGAGTAATATCAGGAACGATCGTGAAAGATTACGAACGACAAAAACTGATACACTCTCAATTGTTCCATCGGCGACGTATCATTCAAAGACGTCTGGTTATTCGAGTCCAGTCGGTCGAGTGTTAAATGAACAGCAGCTGAATAAAGTTTACAAAAAGTGCTTATGTGTGGTGTTTTTCAAAGACCTTTCGGGAAAAAGCCTTTCATCAGTCGCAAATGTTGGGCGTTAGATGAAAACAAACGTAGTAGCTTTAGGAGCCAATCTCGTTCCTCGAGTCTTCGTTCTTTACTGTGCAAGCTTGACGAAACGAGCGACTCTCGAAAGTTTCGTTACAGGCTCGATTTTAACTGGTTTTAAAAACAATGGATATAAGCGAAAGTAGAACACCAGTGTCACGAATAACCCACGTGTCTGTCAGCCAGGCATGCGCAGTTCCACCTGAAGTCTGATATTTCGGACTTTAATCAGATCTTTCCGGGATCGCTCGTTTCCCGACCGCTGGTAAAGGGAAACGAAGACTCCAGATACGAGGTTGCGTTAAGAGCATGCGGTTTTTCTGACCGAATCACAAATTATCACGAACACGCGAGAGTTCTCGTCACTTTAGAGCGAGGCTTTTCTTATGTATCTCGTTTACCTCTCGATGTAAATGCCTTCCGTTCATAAATTACGATTCAGTTTTGAAGAATGTTTGTTCTTACCTTAGGATAAACCACCAAACCTTCTGAAACGTTCTGTAAAGTGCTAAGTATAATGTCAGCTGTAAGGAAAGCTTCTGCCAAGCTTATTCTCCTGCAAAACAGAGATTTCTCAGTGATTATTTACATGTTTCGATTTCTACTAGTTATACCTCCGCCCAGAAGTGTAATTGGCACCATAATGTTTCTGCAAGGTCACAGTACGACCTCCCTCGGACCTCAAGGGAGGTCCGAGGTTATTTAAACCGTGTTTAAATAAAGATTATCTATCTATCAGGGACTGGGGCGAACCCCTAATCTAAACGAATTTCCTTTTGCAAAATACTTTTCTGTGCCTTAACGAAATTCAAGCACTGATCAAGAAGTAAGTTTGCTAGTCCAACAGCTCATTCTGTACATAAATTTCAGTTTCGTGTGACGTGGTTGCCACCCTGGAAGAAGTAAAAAAAAATTCCTGTCCTTTCCCCAACCTTTAGTTTCAATATCCAGAAAACAAAGTTCATGGACCGAATAAGACTGACCATAAGAAAGCGGCTAATTAATGTTTTATATTTGCTGTAACACTCGTTACCGAAACCGGAAACAACCTTAGAGGTCCCTTAATCAGAGCTCTCAATCTCGAGTCCAGCAAGCGCGCTGTTAATTAAACCACGGTTCCTTCACAAGTTGTTCAGTGCGATGAACTAAGTCTCGCCCACGTTCATATGTTTTCAAATTTTTCGTTTTATTATTAGGTCTTGTACATCACCTGTTAGCACTGTCGTCCAGTGTCCTTTCCAGCCACTGTGTTGCAGCGGTCTGCTGTGCATCACCTACAAGCACCATTAAATGGCGGGCAAGACTGCAGCATCTTTCACTTCTCATTGGATTACGCTTGTATGGCATTGCACTTGATCCTTGAACACACACACAAAAAAATACATTAATAAAAGAGCAATTAAAAAAGTCATGCAAGGGAAAATGGACACGAGGTACAAGGCATGGAGGGAAGACAGTGTTTAAATCTAAAATGAACACTATCAAAGTTACTCAGGTACCTCCTAAGGGTATTAATCCGACATGAACTCTTGTCAGAAAGAATTCAATAGGTACCTCAGTAGTTTACTAGAAGTTCATTTATGAAATAAATAATCAATAAATCAATAAAAAAAAATAAAGGAACGTCTGGGAATGTATGGAAGTGAAAAAAGGTGACAGTGGGCGTTAGACGAGTATCTGTAACCAAGTACAGAGGTATGCGGCGGATTTGGTTGAAAGAGATCGGGGAAGTGGGCATGCTGGGAAATCTGTAGGATAGGTTAGGATAGGAAGCCTTTATTTCAACACGATGAGTTTCAAAGCTAAAAGCTTGTGGGGTCGTGTATAAAATAAAAGAAAGACCTAATAACAACGTGATAATAAGTAAAAATTTAGAAACTACTGACCTTATAAGAACCTGATCTATATTTACAATATTTACACGTTATAAAACGTTCAAATATAAATAAAATTGTCATCACGATGCCGCACATTTGAGGCGGACACTACGTTGAATTTAAAATCTTTAAAATAACATTTTGTTTTCAATCGTTTCAGTTTCCTCTGCTTTAGCTGTGAAACTCCATGTTCATTAAAACTAACAGTGTTCCATAAGATAGAACCTCTATACGCGAGCGAGTCCTTTGATTGGTTACGAAAAACAAACGCTGACGATGACTAAGGTCAGTAAAATAACATTCACTTTTAAGGCAGCCACAAGCTGACAATATAACTTATTTCCGCATTGATAAGAACTCTAATAAACAT
>Ga0126338_10000595_pt1 | contig 20318 bp, 12 predicted proteins | sample OrbCmetagenome_2_FD_92529 | JGI IMG/M metagenome (GOLD analysis project Ga0126338, IMG submission 92529) | Coral microbial communities from Petempiche,Puerto Morelos, Mexico - Orbicella C C metagenome | ecosystem: Host-associated > Invertebrates > Cnidaria > Coral | place: Petempiche,Puerto... | reverse complement strand
TTTGGATTTAGAACGATTCTGTTGATGAGTCTGGACACTGTCCCGGTTTTCAAGTCATTTCTTGAAATGAGTAAACTTAATAAAAAACCCAAAGGATTGCGTACTTCGCTTCCAGAGCCTGCGAATTTTTGGTCTGCGGCTTAGTTTTCTACATCAGGGGGTACTCACCCAGGTGCGGCGCCGTGTTTTCTTGAAATCTTCACCTTATTTCAGACCAAACTATGCGATTTTAGACCGTTAACTGAAATTAGAACACACATGACCACAGCTAACCAGGAAGGGCTGTGCGAAAAACTTTTGAGAAGGGCTTAAAATCTCTGATTTTAACGGGAAAAAAAATTAGTTTTATCTGAAATAAAACACCAAGATCCAGACCAGAGCCGCACAAGCTATACGTACCCTATGGTATCCAGTCAGACTGTTCGATGTTCAGATCATTCCATAGTACTACATATAATGCGGTCAGTTCGTTCTCGGTTCCACTTATAAATAGTCAGATAAAAGATCCTTAGAATAGCTAAAAGATCGGCTCCACGAGTGAAATTCGAGTGAAGTTCTAGGTAAGTACTGTTCACACGATTGATCGATCAGAACTATAAGCTGTTTTCAGGATCGTTAGAGTAAATGTATTCATACACCTTGAAATTGAACTTCGTTCTTGTAAAATCAACCTAGTTTTCGATAAAGTACACTCGGAGATCTTTTGAAAAAGGTGTACTGTTTCCGAGGGACGGGAAAAAAGTGTTTTTAGCCCTTTCAAACTGGAACGTGAGTCGTGGTGACGTATGTTTAGATAGAATCAGGTAAGAAGGCAACACCTTTTTTATCGACTCGTTCATTCAACTAAACATAAAGTTGTATCTCACATCTAATGAAACTGCTATAATCCCCAAAATAGCTGTATTGAAAGCTTGCCTTCTCAATGACTTCTATAAACAGTCCTAATTAATCTAAAGTAAAATTTAAAACTTATCAAAGAAAAAGTTCCTCCTTTCATGGCGTTCATTCAGTGATTGGCAGATCAGCAACAGAGACATTTGTGATTCAAGAGGGACCGTTTGGACGTTAAAGAATCCGGACTCTATTCGCCACGAGCGTCTCGATATACTCGAGACCTTCAAATAACAGTATGAGGCATTGCTAGACGTCTTAGTCTTGTTTTGGCCACAGGAGACTTGCAGTGTACACTGCAAGCCTAGCCTCCTTTGAATTCAGAAGTAGCGTAAATACGATGGCCAAAAAATTGGACGTATAAGAGGAGCACTTCATAAGAAAAATTCAATGAAAAAATTATGATACCCCTTTGTTAAGACATTACAAAGGGCTCTTCTCAAAGACACCACAAAAACAAAAGTCTTGGTCTTCATTCGTTGTGATTTTTTTTTATAGCTAACAGAAAACTCAAGGTCCCTCATATCATTTCAGTCTAAGTCCTTTTTGGTAGGGCAAATTTCCTACAAAGTAGCTTACAAACCTTGAAACCTAAAAAAAAAAAATAATAATAAAAAATAGGGTCCGTTTTTTTTCGGGAGCTTGAAAGGCCGCGGTCCACTGTCTAGCGTGGCGTCTTCAGTGCGCCAACGACACTTCAGATCAGCAGCAAATATACATTACACACTTTACAAGATACTACTTTAGTGTTAACTCTTTGAAGAAACTACTTGATAGTGTCAAGACTCACAGCCGGGCGTCTAATCACACGGACATAAAAAGTAACTTTATTTACGAGTTTTGAAAATTACACCAATAGCATTCTTTTGTAATGTTTTCTCTTAGGTGTCGTCGCCCGAATCATGAGGTTTTTGCCCGAAAATTACATAATTTTCGTAGCTGGGGTCTGCAGCCCCCTCGGTGCAACCCCCTCCCCCCACCCTTATGGCCCATCCCACAAGCTCGTATGTTTATGTGTGAGGAACTTAGGAAAAGGTCCTGGGTTCCTATGCGGGTTATCCCGCGCGGCAAATATATGTTAATTATTCGAGAAAATTAATGACGTCACGGGCAAATGATCCGAAGCCTTGTTCAATGGTCTAAATTGGTGGCCATGTTGTACGCCATCTTTGTGGAGTATTTTTTCAGGAAAAGAGTGTCATGATTCGTTCGAAATGCCGAAGGATAAGCATGAAAATAATGATCTTCGAAGAAATTATACCCTAATGAGTGCTGAGGATGTAGCTAACGGCAAAAAGTCGAAATGGACCGAACTGGAAATTACGGCTCGATCGATTCGTAATTTGAGCCCAACACTATGGCAGCTGGATTTTTTGACTGCGTTGTTTCTAAACGACAATAATCTTACAAAGATTCCCCCGGAGATCTCCAGGCTTGCTCAGCTCAAGCACCTGGATTTGTCGTCGAATAAACTGCGAAGTTTGCCCAGCGAACTTGGAGATCTGGTCACATTACGTGAGCTACTTCTATGCAACAATAATCTGAGAGTTTTACCAAACGAACTAGGAAAACTTTTCCAGTTACAGACTCTTGGATTGCAGGGAAATCCCTTGCCCCAGGATGTGTTAAGTGTAAATGCAGAACAGAATGGAACAGCAAAACTTCTGAGCTTTATGCTGGACAATTTAACTGGTAAGTAAGTTTAGACTAAGTGTAAACATGGAAGGGAAAAGTCTGTGGTGTCAATTCTAAATTTATCGTTGTCAGTAAAGGTTCGGTCCTTGATCATGTCCATTAAGCAGCACTTCTCGTTTTATACCCACTCTTAGACTGTTCTTTAATGTTTGTCTTGAACTGTATTGTTGATGAGATAGCACTGAATTGTTTGCTTGCGAGCGACGTTTTTCTTTGTGTGTTTTGCACGAGGTTCTTTCGCATAAATTGAGTTCCGAGGCGTCGAATATATGTCATATTGATCAGTCTTAGCTAAGAATTTAGCTCGGTCTTGCTTCTTTCCCGATCAATATTTTACTTTACTTTAGTAACTCAACTACCTTGATTTAAAACACAGAAGGAATCCCTAGCATAATTTTGCAATAAACTTGTTACTTAATCGTCCCGAGATCATTTTGTATTCAACGGTAGAAAGAAAAGTTCTTTCACCTCAACGAACAATAACAGTTCAGACCGCCATGTTTTAAGCTTATTGGAACACAGTATGTACTTCTAAACTACGGATGATTGCATTATGTAAAGCTGTAAGGTAAATCAGTTGCTGACCCGAAAGAATCAAAGGATTTTCTTGTATAATTTGGAAGCGTGATTCCACGGACCTACAGTCCGGAAGTGGATTTGGTGCTAATTCGATTCAGCGAAGCTTATTTTCGTTTTTGTTCGTTCAAGTCTGCTTTGAGGTAACCTTGCTTTTAAGTTCGTTTTGTTTAATTCAAAACCTGGCTGAACGTTTGATCTGATGGCTCGGTGATGAAGAAAATCAAAGTGTTCCTCGAAATTTGTGCAAAAAGTCTTTTGAAAATATCACTGCACGTAATGACAAGCTGAATTAATTTGGATTGGCAGGTTCTTGGAAAGTCACTTCGTTTGGGACAGACAAATATAAGAAAAAATCGAAAAATACAGTGTTCACATTTTTGACAGCAGTATGCCAAGTAATCTAGTATTCTTTCTTTTATATTTTAAGCTGATAAAATTTTTGCAACAGTCTACAATAATGAGAAAGAAGTCAACTTTAAAATACCGTTAATTTCATTATCGGCTTTGAATAAATATTTTCGATTTGGCGTCTCTTTTTCTTTGAAATACTGTATTTTTCTTTGGTGGTATTGAGGGAAATTGTATTCTTTTTAAAACTGCTGCATTGCCAAACATTTTGAAGTTTTTAGACTGAGTTTTAAGCAAGATTTAAACAGTCAGTGTGGCCAATTAACACCTTGTTATAGGGGATTATTAGTAAATCATTATTTTTAATATTCGTTTTGTGTGTTTTTTTGTTCAGTGTCTTATGCCAACACAGCTACATGTATATGTCATAGTATGCGACTGCTAGCTTTCAATGAATAATTATTATTGTTATACAGTTAAAAATAATACAAAAAGGACTCAAAATCTTTGTTCAATCAAAATTGTAGGAAATTTTAGGAGCACATATAAAATAACTTTTAGGAGGTGTGAAACTGGGAAAGTTTTTGTTTATACCCAAATGGACACTGTGATTTCTCAGTAAATGCACTTGAACAGTTTTGTCTGTCAGGTTCCAGTTGTTCAGAGTGTGGATAATACTATCCACCAGATAAATTACAATCCAGTGGATTGAGTAGTTGAGTAGGGTGCTTTGTAGACACTTATCCATCAGATAGCAATTTATCTGGCCCCAGTTGTTCGAAAGGTAGATAATGCTATCCACAATAGTGGATAAATGTTGACCAAACAAACTGCACTATCCTCCGGATAGTGATTTATCTGGTGGATAGTGTTATCCACCTTTTGAACGACCTGGGCCTGGCGGATAACATATTCTCCACACTTTGGACAAGTTGGCCTAGGATGCAATCGTTTTCTTCAAAAACCAAGAACTTGCCTACAAAGTTACGATTTGATGGAAATAAAGACTTCACAGGTTGTTTCCATGCAATATTGCAGTCCCAGTACATACTCTTTTTGAGAAGAAATTAAGGTACATGTAGGAAGAATGATTGTGATCCTTATAATGTGATGTAGCTAAAAGAGTTAGGACTTGGGAGAGTTTAAGAAAGCTATCTTAGTCTCATATCTTGCAGTTTGGCTCATTTTCTGGGGAGGGGAACTTCCAGTCAAATGACCTCTTTTAGAGTTCTTCCAGGACCTTAGCTTAAAAAATATCTCACAGATATTTGAGGTATTGGTACACGAACCTCTAATTATAGGGTGTAAGTGAATTCAAGCCACAACAGACACAGCAAGAGTCTTGTATCTTTTAGGGGTTCATTAGAAAGCTTTTAAGGAACACTACCACTTTATAGGAACCCCTATCTCAAGGGAAGATTCCTCAAAATTGAATATTGCAATAATGTTAATTTTGATCTCTTATTTACCTCTTTGGTGTAATATATCTTTGTACCTGACTTGCATTATAAAAAAGGAAGGTTTCCTTCAGTGTTAAGATAATCTTAGGCACTGTATATTACAGTACTACTTAACAAATTATTATTCAACAAGTGCGCATTGGATATAAGCTGGCTATAACCATCTCAGATCCAACAAGCGCAAGTGGATTGTTTTATTACAAATGCCCCCAAAATGTAGAAAACTAAAATAAAGTAAAAGTAAAAAATGCCCCCAAAATTTCCATGTGTGCTTAGCTTACCATATTTGTAAAGTATAGCATAATGGCTCATAACCCATGATGGCTAAGCCAACGAAAATTGAATTGCATTATCCAATGATCTAGTTTTTAACAATGAGAAATAGTAACTGTAGAATTCTGAAAGTAATGCCCCCCTCCCCAAAAAAAACAACGGCTCCCCAAAAGAAACGTTAATTTTTTTGCCCTCCTATTGAACCCCGAAAGTAACAGCCCCCCCCTCCCTGAAAGTAATGGCCCATCAGTAAGTAGCAGCCCTTTGAAGAAGTCACTAAAAGAGAAACTCTCTGATCTCAAGCACAATATGGATGAAGCATTCTGACTGCAGGACTGCACAACTTGAAGAGTTATTTGTGATTTTATTTATGAGCTGTATTTGTCGGGCAGCACATTCACAGCACATCAGTTTCATTGCGATACAACACGATATAATAGTTTCGCCGGACAGTACCAACATTTAGGACCTTTTTTGTTGATACAGTCTTGCTTTGTTTATGTGGGTAGTTAGGGACACACCTAAATGGAACTTTTAATTGCATGTGTTATACATTCCCTTTGTCTGAAATGACTGTTACTGTACAAACACTTTTCCATCCGAAAGTAATGGCTACCCGAAAGTAGTGGCCCCTTTTGCCCGCTAAATCTGAAGGTAACGGGGGCAATTCTACGGTATGCCATGGATACTTTTAGGTAGATGAATAAACATTTTTTACAAGTACTCTCTATATTGGTATGCATTACTGGTAACCCATAATGATTTTGGAGAATTAACACTTGGAAATTATTATGGTCTCTACATTGCTTACTTGGATGTCCTTGAGCGTAGAAGCGACGCAAGTTACTGTAATGTGTAATTTTCTGAAATATACTTCTTATTTTTACTGAGAAAAACCTCAATTTTTTATTAATTCCTTCCTGGAACACATCAAATTTGGTGTTTGAAGAAGCAGGAGGAGGGAGATGGGAGGTGTTGGGGGTGGAGAGTGGGTGCATAATTGTGGCACCATTACTGTATACGTTGTCCAATCTATATTGTTTTTGGAGTGTTCACTTTTGATGGTGTTTGATGATGTTGCAGTTTGTCCTCGACCACCAGAGAGACAGTGGATCTCACTACAACCTGACAGATCAAGAAATCCTGCACGTAAGTTGTTGATAGTTTCTAATAAAGTTATTAAATATTATTACATATAGAACATCCTTTTTTTCTGCTTGAAAGAATGTTAACACATCATAATGACCCCGACCAAGAATGAAAGGTGGAACACTTGATCTAGAGTCTACCTTGTAACCAATAGGTCACCTTGCCTTCTCATTGTTGCTTTACTTACTCTTGTATTGATCTCAATATAACAATATGACGGCAGTATTTTAGATCGTGTGTAAAACAAAAACAAGAGCAATTACATTAGATTTGAGATTGTATGTACATGCATGGGTATGTCAGTGTGAGACTCAAATGCATATACATTGTGCTAATTGTGTCAGTTTACATTTTGTGTGTTTTTTTTTTGTTTTTGTTTTTTCATTTCTTAGTTACATTTAGTGTCATGTGCTATAATGTGCTTTGTGACAAGTATTGCACAAGACAGATATATGGCTATTGTCCGTCATGGGCGTTAGATTGGGAATACAGGAAAACAGTGATTTTAAAAGAAATTCTTCATTATGGGGCAGACATTCTTGGCTTACAGGTAATGTGCAAACACTCTTTTTGTAGAAATTGCTTTGTTTTTCTCACTTTTATCAGTAATACCCAATACATATATTTTATAAACCAACTGAACCAAGCACAAGTATCATAAGCACTGGGAGAATATTGGTCCTTTGAAACAGTGTTGTGAAGTGTTTAAATGGAGAGACTAGCTTAGGGCCTGGAGTTAATGAATTTGCACTCTGTGTATTATGTTATAGTTTGCTGTACATGTTCATAGGATGTCAGTCATTTCACCTACAAGTCGTTTCGCCTACAAGTCGATTTGCCTGTAGACATTGAAGTCATTTCACCTACACAACTGAAGTGGTTTTGCCTACACAGTCTGAGTCGATTCGCCTTTTGGAGTTATCGGGAGGTTTGAGAAATTGGGATTCCACACAGTTTGATCACGTACAGTTACTTGAATCAACAACATATCGATCCTCTGCTCCCTGTACCCAGACACGCACATTGCTCAAGTAGTTGTTCAACTTAGTAGTTGTTCAGTGCCGTCGCTGTGGAATACTCTTCTGAAAAACATTACTATAATTATTGTAAACCTATTTGTCAATTTTTAGATTATAAGTATTTAGTATTAAGTAATAAGTATTTAGTGTAGGTAAATCCACTTCAATGTAGGCGAATTGCCTCAGATCGTGTAGGCGAAACGACTTTGATGGTGTAAGCGAAATGACTTTGATGTAGGCGAATTGACTTGTAGGTGAAACAACCAGCCACCTGTACATATTATGTACATGTATGTGTCTAGACTTTTATGACTTCAGGTTGTCAAAGGCTGTTTCGTATAGGATATTTAAGTTCAAGACATTATTCATGCACTAACTTTCTCTGTTAATTTCCTATTGTAGGAAATTGAAACAGAGCAGTTCTTTAACTTTTTTCTTCCTGAGCTTCAACAACATGGGTATAATGGAATTTTCAGTCCAAAATCCAGAGCGAGGACAATGACGGAAGAAGATAGGAAATATGTTGATGGCTGTGCAATATTCTACAGGACATCAAAGTAAGTATGATGAATTGAGTTGGACCCTTGTTGATGAGGTGCTGTTTGCCTGAATGTTTCGTATCAATCTGTTACTTGGTACAAGAAAAGAAAGAAGAACCGTAAAGAAGAACAAACATTAAGTCAATATCAGAATCTGTAATTTCATTTACAATGAGCAGGTGCACATTGCAGGTATACTGAGAGATTTTTCCCCCTGATTGTCGAATCCAATCTGACAACTTATGCCACTGAAGATGGCTAAATTCACATACTTGCATAGGTTAGTCCTGTGAGTATAGCTGCTTAATAAATACTACAGAAATTGGAGTAAAATGCTTGCACATTAAATCACCAGGCTTCTCCAATATTTACCAATGGAACTGGCTTAACATTTACCATAGGCCTTATACAATTGCATTCTAATAAAAATTTAACACATTGTGTAGTTATTACAGAGCTATTCTCTTTCATGCTTTATTCATTGGTCATTCATCATTTCAGATTCACCTTTGTGAAGGAGTACCTCATTGAGTTCAATCAACTAGCAATGGCAAATGCCTCAGGTGCTGATGACATGCTCAACAGAGTCATGACCAAAGATAATATTGGCATTGCAGCACTGCTGGAGCTCAAAGAGGGCTACCTTAACTACGGCAATGACGTGAACATGCCGAGGCAACAGGTGCTTGTGTCTAATGTTCACATCCACTGGGATCCCGAGTTCAAAGATGTCAAGCTGATTCAAACAGTGATGCTTATGCATGAGTTGATGAACATCATGCAAGAGATCAATCCAGGTTTCATGGTCCAGGGAGGTGAGTTACATTTTCTCTAGATGTTGCACAATGGAAACGCGACTTTAGGGCTGAGAAACCATATTCTGTTATAATTATGACCAAAACCAAATAAAACAAACATCTTTTTATATATCGGGGATCAGTTAATACGGTAATTGCTTGTTTTAATTTTTGCCTTAAAATTAATAACAGTGTTACAATGCACACTCAGCATGCCACTATTAATAGTGCCCTCTGACAAAGTCATTATATAATGAACTGATATATTGAATCATGTGTTGTCTTATTTACCGTAGTCTTTTACACCAGAGTATTACTGGATTTACAATAGATTTACAACCTCAGCCAAATGTTGGGTGTGATTTATTTTTAATATCAGGTTAGATTTCAAGTTTGGGCCTTGGGGTTGCTATAAATGGGACTTCGTTATACTGGGGTTTGTTATAGTGGGGTTGTTCCTTACATTGGGTTGAAAGATATTGATATTGATATACAGGTGGACTGACAGTAAGTTGTAACATTGTGCAAGAATGGATACATCTAGGATATGTTAAAATCAGTCTTCATTGGCCTTGTCGCTCTGTAGAACATTGTTTCAGCATTTGTTAGTCAGTGAACTACATGTAGTAAGGCCTATATGTTTGGGTACCAAGCTTCATGTACCTTTTGTGGGGACATGTTGTTTTAAATATCATGGTTCAATTGTTTTGCTAAATGTGTTACTTACTGGAACACTTACAAACATTCTTCTTCCTAATAGGTAAAAATGGCACACCACCAAGCAAGTCCATTCCATTGGTGTGCTGTGGTGATCTTAACTCCTTACCTGAATCAGGTGTTGTTGAATTCTTGGATAATGGAAGGGTACGGATTGACCATGGTGACTTCTTGGACATGAAGTACGATGGTTTCCTCTCTCGTCTCAGCAACAGTAAGAACGGCGAGAAGTGTGGGGATCTAACTCACTGTTTCAAACTCAGTCGTGCCTACTCTGAGGAGCAGATGTCCTACAGCAACCTTACGTATTCATTCACTGGAGTCATTGATTATATTTATTACACGTCCGACCTTCTTGTTCCTGTTGGGGTCCTCGGCTCAGTCAGTAAGGAATACATCAAGGAAAACAAGGTCATTGGCTGGCCACACCCTCATTTCCCATCAGATCACCAGTCTCTGCTCGTAGAATTTGAGGCGCTGAGCTTCAGTAATGGGGTTCCAGTTTATGGGTATATGCCAGGTGCACATCATCCCAGGTAGTGTTACATGCCATTCTTACGTCAATATTATTGTAAATTTGTAACAAAGGTGTAAAAAGGCTGACTTGAAGGAAGCCATTTTTAAGGATCTAGTCGCAAGACTTGTTTTGTATTCAGTCTGGTAGACCAGTCGGCCAGTGGAGGCATTTTTCCCTCAGTCAGTTTTATAACCACGTTTAAGCAAAGGGAGAATAGCAGTTACCCTGACATTTCAGCAGTTGGTTGGTTAACAGGGAGTAATTGCAGGGATTTAGCTAAGAATACACTAAGGCCTAGGTCAATTGTCGAACTTCACAAGAAACAAACTAAATTGCAATTTGAATCGATCCAAATGGATAAAGCTTGACCACTGGGTCAAACATTGAACCTAATTTGAATTTAGATTGACCAACACATTCTATCCATCTGCTTTAGACAGATAGAATGTGTTAGTCAACCTTAATTCAGTCGAGCAAACTCAGTCAAGTCAAATAAAACTTTGCTCAGTTTAGTGCGTCTCATGTGAAGTTCAACATTTGACCTGGGCCTGAGTTGGCTCAGTAACAAGGTCAGTCTTGGAGGAAGAAGTCCTTGTTTTCTAGTGAAATTTCAGTTGGTTAAGAGCTCTCTTTTAGCCGGTGAAATTAGCTACCATTTTGTTCTTTGCTACATCCCTGTGGTTGTTATAATTTTATGTTTGTAGTAGTAATTTATTAAAGTTCTAGTGATGTGTTCATACAGCTGTCGATACAAGTGCAATAAGAAGTGATATTTAATTTTCTTAAAGTAGACAAAGATCTGTATCTTAGTCCAGTCGACCCTAACATGGGATATGAGTAAATGCCACAGATGAAATTGCAGGAACACATGTACCATACAAGTGTTCATAATTTGTTTGCAAATACATGTGACTAAAAACAGGCAAAACTTTACTTACAAAGAACATGCAACTGTCATAAAGCCTGAGGATATTCTAATGACATGTGTTTAAATTGCATGTAGATTAGAACTACAAGTGTCATTTGCAATCTGCGCACATGCATGAATGGAAACGAAAGTACATACAGAGTGGTACAGTGTGTTTACTTGTATGTACAAGTCAGTCTTAAAGAGACAGTGTCCTGGTTGTGATGGGGCTGTGATATTGTGTTTTAACAAGTATGGCTGGGGGCTTGCCCTAAACGTGCATTATTATCTTGCAATAGAAAGGAAAAGCAATGCCAAAAGTGTTGAAAGCAAAGAAATATCAGCTAAAATAGCAATTTAGTATGGAAATTAAGAAAGACAACCTTCAATAATCAGCTGAGACACTGTCTCTAGAGAACATGCATTCGTAGACTGGAACTGACTCACTTAAAATAGTGTCTTTTATCTGACCACCACTGAACTGCAATATGAATGTACCTATTACGTATCTCAATGTTTTGTTTTGGTTTTGTTCAATTATTAGATGTCAGTTGTGTACTGTAGGTGGCGTTGTGTATTTTTAGGCAAAGAATATTTTTGAAAGAGTTTTTCCATTGCATAGTTGCAGAAATGACGTACTCTTAGTAACAAATAGTTCATGCACTTGCAGTCTGAACATTGTATCGTAATTGCCTGGACCTTTTTCATACAAGAGTAGAAAGTTTGTTTTCGTCCGAAAATGATAAGAATTGTCTGAAGGTTTCAGTCGTTATATGAACCTTTTTGGTGAACTAAGAAACACCTTTTTGGTGAACAAAACAAGTGAGAAAAACTTCAGCCAAGAAATATTCAACGCCCTCCATACCAGTTAAATGCTAGATTTAGAATTTCGTTTGCCAGTATAGTTGTAGAACTTTAGGTGGTGAAGCAATATGTTTCGTCGTGCGTTAAAAAGATTTGCCAACCATGTGGTGCAAACAGCAGTTTATCAGCATGTTAGCTCATGTTGATGTCGACTTGAACTTTGCACCACTTAAGAAAGAGGAAGCGAAGTCAACGTAACCTGGTGTGGTCATAAAAATGAGGTTGAGAAAACTCAAACTTTAGGTAAGCTTGGGTTTATATGAGGATCTTAAAGTTTCTTTTTTCCAAACTCGTTCGTGTGTCTGACTGGGCTTTGTAAACTATAAGCCGCCATTTTCCTTTTGGAGGACACGTTCGTGTTGCGTGACGTCATCGTCGTATCAATCCAATCAGAACATACCTCTGTCTAAAACCCGAATCTGTTGTTTGCTCCACGTGGTTGGATTGGATGGAGTTGCAAAAATGTAATTTACCCAAATGCACTGGGGGTTGTATTGTAAACCGTTTTTATCTTATTTATGTTAAGCAGACTTGTCTTTTTTTATTAGATTGTAGTTAGCTACGTAATGGACTTTGTGTAACTTGCAACGTTACGAGTGTAAAGTGTGTTTTTTGGCAAAACGTCTGGTAAAAATTACCGAGGGTGAAAGCCCGTTATATTGGCCATCTTATTGTTTCATCGCCTTGTTCGTGATACTTTCATTTCTTCCTTTGCATGAACGCAGAATATTACGCAGTTTTATTTTTAGTCCTTGAAGAGAACTTGACCATTTTCTGCTTACTTAAGTTAAGCTTTTTGTGTGTGTTTTGTTTTTATTTAATTTAAAGCAATATTGAAGTTTATATACTAGCCAAATTATTCCGGCCCGAAGGAAATGTGTGTGTAGAGTTAAAGAGGTACTCTCAGTACAAGTGGTGGAGGTCGGGTGTCAAAATTGACCGTGCGGATGCCCGCGGGACTAGATATCCCGCGGGAAGAATTAGCCGCCGGAATAATAGTCATGTACTTCACATCCCCGTTTTTGTTGGTCACTGATAAATGTCCATATTGTTTTTTGAGTAGTGTATGTCTTTAAATTCTTTAGATTATGTAGGAGTGAACAAATTAAGCCAATTGTTATGATTTTTAGGAAAGAGATAGTAAATTTGGTTAGTTTGATTTTCTGTTTTAAGAAATATAAGCCTTGTAATTCCTAAGTTCAGCGCTTGCTGCTGGAGTGTTTTGTCGCAGCAAAAACTGAAACGAGCGAAATGAACATTTCTCAGTGATCAATTAAACTTCTTGGTCATTATTATTATATTATTTTTATGTGTAGTTCGATCTTAGTTATTGCCCCTAAAAGTGTGTTTATTTTTAACAAACAAAATTTGCACACTATCGATCAGGTATCGGCTAATATTCGTCAAGCAAGACTTTCATTAACTTTTTGAAATTCCGGCCGTTTCTTCTCTACAGTTTTAGATGTAAGAAATACATTTTACTGACTTTTCTTGGCGTGTTGCTAACTGTATTTGAGTTGAGAGGCCATCATCTTGCTGTTGCATTAGATGAAGTGTGCAAACTTTGTTTTGATACCAGAAGTTTTGTGTCGAGCAGTCTTGGCTATTTACTTCGTCGCAGTAGTTTCGAGTAAGGTTGTAAGTTTGTAGAAAGTTAGCAAGTGCCATTACATTGTAACTCGGAGATAAAAATTTTTAATCCAAACTGGCATTTCTGAGAAAAAGACGGAAAACGACTGGAATAAACTCCGTGAACAGATAGAGCTTGCAATGTGTCTTTTAAGATTCTTGTAATATTCTTTCCCCTCTATAACTAGTGCTTAAAAGTCAACTTTTGAAATTTACTGAAGTGTCCAGACTTTTCTCCAAAAAAAGAGAAAAGAATTGTTTTAGTTTACCCGCCGACCTGAGATTAGCAAATTCGCATTTGCGTTGGTTCTGCATCACTGCGATGTACGATTAGGCTCGATTTCTGCCGCAATATCGAGTGAGCGGCTGGTTATCGAGCTTAATATACGATTGGCTTGAACAAAGACCAGCGCTACTCTGTCGCCCAATCAGAAATAAAACCAAAACCAATCGTGACTCGTTCGCACATGTTTTCCCGCGCTTCGCGTCAGCAACATGTATTTGTTTTGAGTCTTGATTGGTTCACTGGATTATCTGTATCCGTTCTGAATTTTCTGTGTTCTTAGTGACTTTGTGTTACATGTTCTTCGATTCTGGTTTTACGACGCTCAATTAAGAACCGCTCTAATGTACGAAACAAACTATCGATACACGTGCGAGAGCTGCCTTCCCCTGGCACCCTTCCCTATTAAGTGTCTTTTCCAGAGCTTTTTATGGTCTTTCCGTCCTGATTTCTACGTGCATGCATGCACTGCGAATACGATGAAACTTGCAAGTTGGTTATTGACTCAAAACAGGTGACATTAATTGCTGGCTTGGACGAGGGTGGCAAAGGTCTTGGACGTTCAGGGGCCCAATAAAACCAAAGTATACGATGATCGATTTATTTTTATTCTTTTATCCTTTAACCTCGATATTGATTTTTTTTTATTTTCACATGACGACGTGTATCTTTTTTATATCACCCGTGGACCCCATGGACTCCCAGTGAAACCTTCACAATGGTCGCCGGACAAGCGGGATAGCATTCCGCGGGAAGCTGCGGGACGGGATTACAACATCTTTGATTACCAGTCCGCCTCTGCTTGCCCTTTTCGTGTGGGTTTGAAATGTGTTCTCAAAATTAGCAGTGACGACCAGCGATACTTTGCAGTTAAGTTACGTTGCCTCACTTCCTCATTTTAACCCACATTAACCATCAAGTGTTGGCAATGGAATACAGAAGGTGAACTGTATATCAAAAAGTCGAAAGTCAACACATACTACGTTTTTGGCGCCTTTTGCTGTATTCGTGGGATTCTTGCAGCTTGTTCGTGAAACTCCACCGTACGCTACAAGACGAGTGATTATAAACTTTTGATAGAGAACCCAAGACTTGGTGGAAACCTCTTAACATTTAACGTCGTATCTCAGGTGAGACTATTGAGTATTGGACATTTCTAAAGGCTTGTGTGAAGACGATTGTTCAAATGCTAATGTAAGACATTTCGGTCGATCTTTCGCATCCGTTTATTAAAATCACGTTAAAATTTCCCGATAGTGATCAAATGATCACAGGTGTTAATCGCTTCCCGTATGACGCAACGCTCTCGTAGGTTTAAACGTTTTTCTTCCATTAATTCACTGCTGTTGTAAACGTGAGTTTTTAGTGCGATAAGCAAGCTTTAGTTATACACGTGCACTCCCTTCATTTATTTGGACAAAACTTGGTCAGGTGAGGTCTGTTAATTAGCTTACATGGGCCTGACTAAATTCAACAGCTGCCAGGTTTATGATCGTTTGAAACGGACAGTTGCCAAGAGTTTTTGTTGCTCTTGATCATGCTTGTAGTTGTTAAAGTGTTCTCTTTAAGTCACGAGAGAATTATAATAATTCCTCCTCAGTAGTTTTACGGAAAATGTGCACGTCGATGTAATGAACTACATTAACTTTAGAGTTCATATGCAATGTTGACAAAAGACCTTCTCACTGTTTCTAATGCCATCTTGTTTTGACATGACAATAATTACAGTGAATGTATAAGAAAAGTAGAGAATCTAGTGTCTGACAACTCGCAGTAAATTTGAGTTGCAAATTAAAAGATACCATGTAAAGATACCAGCTTCCGAGGTTTCAGCCACCTCAATGTGTGAATGATTTGTCAGTACAACCAACCTTTACATGTAGCTCGTTTCCATATTCTCTTCTGATCTTTTTGGTCTGTCAGTGAATACCTGGTGAACAAGAAATATGAGCTACCCACCACCGCCAGGAGGCTTTCCAATGTATGGGGGCCCTCCTATGCCAGGAGGAGGAGGAGGAAGCCAATATCCAGCACCTCCGGGCCCTCCTGGAGGTCCAGCCTTAGGATTTGATAACTTAACTAACCAGCCCCCAGTGGGTACCCCTGGGGTAAGTACAGGAAACCAAAGACTGGCCATAAGGTTGTTTCTATTTGGAGGTGTTTTGTATCATGTAAAAGCTTAATTTAAATTCATTACTTAATCAGTGTACAGTTGTACTCTATAATACATGAAAATCCTCTTACCAGGCCACTGAAGACCCCTTCCCACTGCCAACCCTCTGAATATAGAAAACTGTTACTACACATAGAGGTGACTGGTGATTTTGCTGTGCCTCATTAACTACAGTGCATTTGCTAAGTACTGTGCCTGGGTTGATGAATGGTGTTATTGTATCAACAATCTGTGTGGGATTAAATCATCTTCAGATTCAAGTAATTAATAGTGATAATATTATACTTAATTTATTTGGCACTATTCATTCCACTGCTGCCCGATAGCAGTTTCTGCAACACAAAGCGATTGGGAGTATTTTTACTCCAGGGAGTATTTCTACTCCCCCCTGGATAGGATGCTTGTCCACCACAGGGTTACCCCCAGCATTAAATTTGCTTGTACCCATTTATATACCTGAGTGGAGAGAGGCACTGTCAGCGTGAAGTTTTAAAGTATCTTTTCCAAGGGTACAACACAATGTCCTGGCCACTGGGCTCAAACCTGGACCACCCAATCCATGCATACATGCATACATACATACTTTATTGTTGCTTTCCCAATGGGGCTATATACAGTACAACAACAAAACCTTGGCAGATTTGCATGTACCATAAAATATGTTTCCAAGGATATCTGAATGAGTTATTAATATCTACATGTAGATATGGAAGGAATTTTAGTGCTCAAGACCATTTGTGCATTTTACACACAGTATCCACATGGTGGTCCATCTATGCCCATGCCAACTCCTGGAGGACCTGCTATGTATCCTGGGATGTCAAGTCAAATGCCGCCGGCAATGCCATCAGGTGAGCTTCCTTTTTGTAAAAAAATGTGTTATTTGTAAACCTAGCACACCTGTACCCCTGAAAGGTCCTGTCAGTACTTTATGGTATCTCAAGTATGCAGATTTTTATTAATGGTAATAAACATTGGTTGAAGAAATCAAGAGTTCTAGATATCGAAGGAACATAGAACAAAAGTATGCTATATTGCTAATGACAGTGGTTTCAATAATAGCCAGGACGCAGGTAGATCTACCCGCTCGTAATGAGCGGACTACCCGTTTGTAGCCATCCTGGATAGCCATACACAAATAGGTAAGAACAGATCATTTCCTCGCAGCTAAGGATTCTCTTCAAGAAATTTGACAAAACAAGTCTTATGTTATAAGTAAAGAAAAAGAAAGGTACATGAAACAACTTTCTAGTGTTTTAAACCCAGCCTCTTGGACCACGAAAGATGAAGGAGAGAGTAACCTAACACACAAGAACAATCGCTTCAATACAAAGTGAAAAAAATGTGCCAGGCACTTCAGCTGAAATCGAGAGGAAACTGGGACTAAGCATGAATAATATTGGCTGCCAAAATGCAATCGTTATATATGGGTTATTGACCAAGTGTGAGGTCAAGATGGCTGGATATTGGCCAAGCTCTTTTTTTGTGTGTTTATGGACCGAGACAGAGTTGAGGTCCATAAACTTGCAAGAAAAGAACAAGACCAATATCAAGCCACCTTGACCAAACAAACTTGGTCAATAAAGGATTTATTATAGGGCTTACTGGGAAATTTTTCTTGTGGGACATGGCGGGTAGACCCAAGCAGGCAAGATAGCTCCGTCTTGCCCGCTCGGGTAGCCAATCATAGCGCAGGATTTGACTCATCTTGCCTACTCACAGAGTTAGCCATATGATAATAGCATATTTCGCTCCAGCATCAAAACAATAGAGGTAGGAGAAGAATGATTCTTCACAACGTTGGTTGAGGATATTGAAAGGGACACATTTCGGTGTTTAAACTTTAATATTATGCTTCTTTTCATGGTGAAATATAATGTATCGTTCATGAATCAATTTGAATACGCAGAATTAAAATACCACACGTTATCAACATTGTCTTTCTAATTGATTGACTTCTAGGAACAACAAAGCAACATAAAAAATAGACCTCAAAACGGAGGAAAATGCATCTGCGAGAGTCTACAATTTCAAATTTCCCTCCTGGCCTTCCAAGAAACTACCCACCTGTTTTTCTAAACTACCCTCTTGAGCTAAAAATTATTGAAACCCCTGCTAACGACAGATTTGATTTATCACCAACAACAGGGGGTAGGCATATTTTCATAGACTGACATTTTGGCCACATTGAACCAAGCCTGTAGCCTTGTGATGCTTTTTTTTTGTGACTTTAGTGCACTTGTGAGCAAACTTGCGAGTCCGTTTGACCACCCTTTGCAAGTCCCTACGCAAGTTCAACTTGTGGCTACTTGCCACTACTTGCAAGTGTATTTGGCCAAGCCTTTATAGTAACTATATGTGTGTTTTATTTTCCTTTTCTATACCCAATATTATCAGGTATGCCCATGCCTAACCCTAATATTGGCATGCCGCCGCCAAACCCAGGTGGTTTATATGGTGCTGCACCTTCCATGCCAAAGCCTGGTGGAGGGTATCCTGGGAGTTTATCATTTGGAGTGAGTATTAACATAGGCAGCCTAGTACAGTGAATATGCACAGATATGCATGTATTATGTATACTAAGGGTAAAGTACAAAACAATAATTTACATGTATAACAATAAATCCTTACTTATCAATGAAGTTACCTGTAATAACTGTAACACAATTGCACACCTGAATGTACATGTGAACCAATATCGTGCATATATGTAAATGTAAAATTAATAAAGAAGTTCTGAGCACATCAAGTCTTATTTGACTACTAATAATTCTTCTATGTGCACATAATTTTACTGACCTTTTTAGGCTGCGGCCATGGCCACTGCCTCATTTCCAGCCCACTACAACAGAGGTCAAGTTGGTCCACCTCAGCCTCAGCCTAATTTGCCCATGGTGAGCTATCATTGACTGTCTGATGGCATGTGACAGCTTCTTTCTCTGTCCTTTTTCTTGAAAAGTCTGGACTTAATAGCTGTAATGATTATACAGTATTGTTTTTTGCCAACTAAGGCAGCTGTATTGGAGTCAGTGGAAGGCCTTGTTTACCATTTGTGGGGGATAGCAAACTCCTGTCTTCCTTCTCTGTACCTTGTTGCTCTATTAACAGAATTGTTGTTACTACATTTCTTATTTCTTGGTAGTCAGTTTGCCAGCTAGTGAGGTGGTGAGTCAGTCTCAGACTTGTGTTAGTCAGTTAGCATTGACGAGAGTGATTTTCATCTTACTGTATGCAGCTTGACTGGTCATGACAGTTACATGTAGTTCAGTCTGTCCAGCATACTTCATGATGGTATTGTTTGTTGTTGGAATACTCATGAATGCTGAATAGTCACTTACAATGGAAAACTTCCAGCCTGACTAGTAAGAGTGCCAGAGCTTTCGAAGCAATAGTCAGATATGGCTTATTAATGCCAGTGCTCAATTTTAGGCTCTGAGTAGTATATGAAACAGCTAAAAGCATCTTGCTACTTCTCTTGAATTGTGTAATCCACCATAGGCTACACCATCCCCTCCCCTCCGCTCCCTAACATGTCATCAGGTTGCCTCAACACTTTCGCCATAACAGGTTTATGCGCCTGGTTGAAGAGAGGCACTGTGAGAGTCAAATAGCTTGCCCAAGAACACAGCATGAAGATGCTGGCCAGTCTCTTGGACACTAATCTTACTTGTAAAGTTCTGAAAATGACAACCCCCTGAAAGTAATAGCCTTCCAAAAACAACAATAAAAGTTCATGGCCAAATATTAGAAAATTCAAGAAATGGTTAGTGCACTCCAAAAGAAGTGACTACCCAGATGTAGTGACCTCACCTCACATATGAATTGATCTTTTTTTTTTTTTGAGTGTGTGTTAACTATTAGAAGCAATGGAAAAACATGCAACTAATAAGCTGTTCAACCAAACTGATTTCCCTTATTTAAGATTCCACTTACTTCACTGAAAGGCAACATAAAACTTACCCTGTTTGGTTTAACATAATTTCTTTTCAGCAAGGTGGGACCTTGTTTTATATATTGATCTAATATTTTTCTCTAATTAATAAGATGGATTATCTCACATGCAGTGTTTTAGCTTTGCAGAAAAGTAGGGAGTCACTGAAAGTTGTAACTTAAAAGTTGTGTTCTGAAAGTTGCAAGAGGCTACCAGGCTACAAACTCCAAATGTAACATTGGAGCAACTACTCTTTTAACTTTACGGTAGTCTGTTCCTACTGCAAATTCATTAACAGAACTCTGTAGTTTGTGTACATTGTACACATGCATGTAAATATATTTGCTCAGTGCCACTGGTATTGGAACTTAACTCACCTATTTAATGCCACTTTCAAAATAATTACACTGCACTGTAATCTACTATGTTGTGTGACAGTTAGAAAGCAATGACAGATTATTTTTGAGGCTTTAAGACAGTGTAGGTAGGTAAAGCATGAAGCGGCTAGGAATATTTCTACTCCCTCCTGTGAGGGAATGTTAGTCCA
>Ga0126338_10000594_pt1 | contig 20320 bp, 14 predicted proteins | sample OrbCmetagenome_2_FD_92529 | JGI IMG/M metagenome (GOLD analysis project Ga0126338, IMG submission 92529) | Coral microbial communities from Petempiche,Puerto Morelos, Mexico - Orbicella C C metagenome | ecosystem: Host-associated > Invertebrates > Cnidaria > Coral | place: Petempiche,Puerto... | reverse complement strand
CACCCAGGTGTATAAATGGGTACCGGCAAACTTAATGCTGGGGGTAACCCTGCGATGGACTAGCATCCCATCCAGGGGGGAGTAGAAATACTCCTAGTCACTTCATGCTACAGAAACCGGGATAAGCTCCGGCCTGGTGGGCCACTTGGCTTGTATGCAGACTTTACCAACCTTCTTTGCTTCACACATGTTTCTGAAAGGCACTTTATGCACACAAGAAACTTTAAGTAGAGAAGAGCTAGATTTGACTGTTACAAATTTTTTGTAGGTCATAGGTTTGCATGGTTTCCACTGTTATCTGTATGTTGCTATGCTGAGTTTGACACCTCTGTACTTCATGTGGGCTCATTTCTATTGCAAGTTATACCTTTCTCATATCAGCTCTGGAGGGACAAAGTTTGAAATACAGTACTCTGTAAACAAGCTGCTTGGTTGTGCTTTAAATATTGTGACATCAGGTTCTGTTGTTTAATTGGTATTGTTGCAGATAAAATTTCTTGCATCAAGAGGGAGCTGTTACTTCTCAAGCTCAATGTTGTGGTTGATACCTCCTTTGTTCATATTTCTGGCACCACATGATTCAAGTGTTGCTGTTTACACATAATTCAGGTCCTTATCGAGGCTATTGAACTTGAAAACTTTGCAAAACTTCTTGAACGCATCTGCTGCCATTTTTCCTCCACGTGTTTGCACGAGCTCCATGCACAATTTTTGCGTGTTACTTCAGTGTATACTGCAAGGTGAAATGTGATTGATTAATAAGAGCTCAAATCACTGAAATCGATCTCTCACTTTGATTCGCAGACGTTATTTTTAGCAGAACTAAGTGACAGTGGGAAATACGTCTATGTTCGCAGGCTAGCTACTTTCCAACACAATACAAAGTTTTCCAAAACCTCTTTTTTTCAACAGCCACTTTGACGTTGTTATGATACAATTTATCATCAATAAGAGGACAGACGTATAAAAAACTGATGTCAAGTTGTTAATTTTACAATATCAATTTGTCATATTGTCCGCTTTCGCTTGCTGATGCATCGCACAAATTTTAAATTCATGTGTCTGTCCACTTATATTTGACAATGAAAGTTAGCCAATGAGCACGTGGAAATTTTTGCAGTTATCGTAAAAACACATGGTAGCAGATCCACATAATCTCTACATTCAAGCACAAGTGCAGTAAAACTACACCTAACTCAATTTTAGACTCTCTTTAGGGTTAAGTACTGAATTTAAATCTTACAGCGCATCGTTCAGCAAACATAAGCTTACAATATTGAAATAATTTTCACAAACTTCTGCAAACTTGTGCACAATGCTGCATGCTGCAATCTACAGATGATGGCTGTTCACTTTTCTTTTTATCTACATAGACTGCGTCTCTAGTTTGCCAGGTGTAAGCAAAGCTGTTATATCACGAATTTTACCTCACAAAATTCATAAAATAATGCAAACACTTACCTCAGTGCATGATAAAACAATCTCATTTTCACAACCACAACTGACAGGGAAAACCGCCAGGGTTTGCAACACCGAGAGAGCACTGGAGATGAGTTCATACCCAGAGCCCCTGCGGGAAAATTTCGGAAGCCATTTGACTTAAGTGTCAAGCCAAAAGATAAGAAAGAGAGATTATAAAATATTTTACATGTAAAGGAGTAGAAACATTACCTTTCCTTATTTTGCGAAAATTCTTTCTTTGAGATTTACTTTTATAGTTTTGCTTTATTTTGTCAAAATTAAACTGAATGATAGCCAAAGCCTGATTTCTGAAATTTTGAGCGGCAGATTTTGATTAAAACTCTATTTTAATCGTAACTAAAATCTTGACAATTTAAATGAAAAATCAAGACCAACCCTCTCTCATTTCAATGATGAAAAAAATGGCGTGTTTTGTTTGTCAGCGCGTGTTCATCATTGATTCGGGGTAGGGGGGGTAGGGGTGGTTTTATTTCTTATTTCATTCTGATCAAGATTGTAGTTTTCTCTTCTTTACGCTGACGTCTCACACTTTAAGGTGTATTAGGTGACAACTGAACAGTAGTTTTAAAAAGAAAGAAAGCATTTCTAGCATTTTGCAAAACAGTTATACGTTAGGTGTTTTTCCCCTCCTCAGAACTGCCGCAAGGTCCCTAACATTTTAACCAATTACTTTAAAGCCTTGAAGGGAAACTGGCTCTGAAAAAATTCTTGAGATAAGCGTTTCAAAGATTGGTAATGCGACATCTTCAATTTTCAATAAAACCTAGCCCAAAAACTAAATTTAAGCCAAAAAAAAAAAAAAAAATTAAAAAAGAAAAAAAAACTTGCAGGCACATGAAAAGGTGCTCGTTGAGATTTTTGAATTGATTAATTCTGGCTAGTGTACTTTTTCATGATATCACGCACATGCTTTTATTACAGAAATGTGATGTTGTAATAATCGTACTACCTTCTCGAGCGCAGCACGTGAGTTGAGAGGTCCAAAAGAGAAACAAATCCTTGCGAAAACGATTTTATCGTGACTCAGCCAAAAACACCACATGACTTAAATAAGCCCAGAGACGATGTATCTCACGAGCACGCGTGCCGAGTTGCGTTCTTTTTGACACGATTTTCTTCGCTAGTAAAATCCATCCGTGAAAGAATCTGAAATGTCTGTAAATCTGTTACAAAACGAGTTAAAATGTCCAAGTTTGGAAAAAACTGAGGAAATGCTCTGAGTCACGCGCTAGTCACTAGACCACTGCAATTTATGTGGGTAGATTTCGCAACCAATCAGATGACAGTGAATTTTTCCCGCCAAGTTTTTACCAATCACGTGCGGTCAAAACGTGTTTTGGAACGTCATGTGACTCTCAATCCCTTCTCCTTTTTCTCCTTCTTTTCCCTGTGCCGTCGTACGTGATATGTGAGAGATGTGGTTTGGACCGAAAAGAACTGCCAATGTTGTCGAAAATATTCTCTTTTGGATCTCGAAAAACTGGCAAAAAGCACAGCGATGTCGAAGCGTAAGTTTGGTGTCTCAAACACTGCGTTTTGTCGTTTAAGGATTATCTTATAACGACCGCTAACATTTGTTTTGCATTTGTACACCGCAGTGAAACGCCAGACGAATTTTGCGCCACGAAAAGGTAGGTTATAAAATGCTTATGTGGCATAAATTTACCAGTCTGTGACAGTCGTTCTTTAGTCGAAATATCAGTATTAACGGTTTTAACCGCCGGTTGAGTTTGAGTATTTATTGAGTGTTTCCCTGTGGGTCGTCAGTTCGTGACTGGAGTAACTTGCCTGCGAATAAAACCATTTTGCAATCCGTATGCATAGAGTACTCTTCGATTGATTTCGACCCACGAAAAACGATTTTAAAATATCAATAGGCGTATAAATTCGAGAAGACTGTGGAGTACATGACATTTTACTCTATCGTTTGAAACAGCGAGTCAATCAACTTTTGTTTAACAAGTAGCGTCCCGAATCGCGAAGACAATTCTAGAAGCATTTATCAATGAGTCAGAAAACGACATGTTTATGCAAATTCTTACTCCGTCATTGTAGTGAAAATTCCAAGGCTAAACCCGCTTAAACATTTGGAATTTTTTTGTTATCGATTAATCGAGTTAACCTTATTTTATGGGAGCCAGTTGAGCACGGGATACAAACTTTAACTGTATTTTTCCCATGCAATATCGCTTTTATTGACGGTATAATTACCAATTTAAATGGCCAGCTACTATTTGTTTGAATTGGACAGGAGCTAGATCCGAAATTCAAAGACCAGTGACTCTGAAAAATGCCGGAAAAACCATACAGACGTTAGCAAGCGAGTAGTGTCTGCATGACCTTCAAAACTCCACCAGATAAATTTTTGACATATCTCAACCGCCGCTATTGTAATGCATGGTTACCCTTTAGTGGAGGACAAAGGTCGATTGGTCTGTAGTGATTATCAAGCTTATGTCTGTGGAATATTTCACTGTAGGACTAACTTTTGATACAGAATGACCTGTAGCTTGGCTAGTACACGCTCAGATTAGGTTAAGAATGTTGACATGATCACCAAATTGTGTCGTCGTCTTCTGTGTTCAGTCACTTTCTAAATACAATGTGTGATTTCTAAAACATCCTGTTGTCTGGAGTAACAAAGCTATAAACAACTTCAGTGATGCAAGTAATTACAGTTGCAAAGTTATTGTTGATTTTCATCTGACATTGTGAAAGTCCTAAGATGTTTTAAACTTTTCATCCTACAAAAGCTATTCTTTTAATTCAGACATTCAGTGCTTCATTTTGCAAATAAAGCAGTTTGAATTTGTGATGTCCGAGATGACCGAGTTTTGAAATTGTAAGAATGATAATTACATTTACGTGTTACGACAGGAATAACTGACCTGAAAAAGTTTCAAAATGGGATAATATTGTAGTGATTTGAACCTGCTTCTTGTACATATTTATAGACAAGCACACCACAAATTATTTGTGCCCCAAACAGGGACACAAGCATGCTGAACATGCTAAAACTGTTATCTACTCAAAGTAGCTTCAAGCCAAGTAAATCAAGTCAATCATATTCAACTGAGAAACTCAGTCATTGGGAGAGAGAACATGTATATTGTGTGCCTTGAGATAGAGAAGCTTGTCTGAGTGTAAACTGTCAACATCCATAAATATTTATGGTACAAACAGTTAAACCATCTTTTTACTATTTTTGTACAGGCCATTTCCACAGTTGGCTCAAGATCAGATAAGAATTCTGGTGTTCAGAGATTGTGATCGCAAGGGGAAAACCTTGCTGTTTGACTCCAAGGTAATTACACAGGATTTGAATCAGCAGGTTAGATCAACAATGCAACTCTGCAATTGTAACGTATTATTGCATGCATTAGTACTACTGTATGAATTAAAGCTGTTTAATGAACTGCACACAAAAAAACAACAACATGCACAGATGGTGACTAATGTTTTGTCTTGAGCCAGCATCTTCAGATCTCACAGATGCCTGCAGGACACAAGCTTTTAAATTCAATAGGTGCACAGTTTGAAACAACTTCTTATTGCTGAAAGGTTTGCATTACCAAAGTTGCATTCCAATAAAAGTTTTTTATTGATGTGACTAGGATGTAGGTCAAACCGAAGGCACTGATGCAGAGCAAGGAAGCAAGAGGTTATCTGGAGGTCCAAGGATGGACCCAGCGCCCCGACCAAAATTACAGGTTAGCAATACATAGGTTTAGAGAGCATGGGGTGGATGGATGGAAGTAGGCACCTATTTATCAGTGGAAACAGTGTGCAAAGAAACTGTCTGATAGCCCAGAACCCAAAGATTTTTTTTGTCAGATTTTAGATTTTATCCATCACCTCTGCTGATGAGTAAATTAGAAGCTTCTAGACATTTTATTAAGAGAGGCGATTCAATTGTCAAATGGAATATAATTCTTTTTGCACCCTGTCAGAAAGTGTATTATTGATAGAAATTACTTCTTTTCTTGCTTTATTGTAGTTGTCATGTCCCGACTACTGCTATAATATTAATACGATTGTAATCTGTTTTTCTGTCATTTTAGCATTCACGCCCAAGTCACGATGCCAAAATGCTTGGAGAAATGATATTTGGCTCTGTGGCGATGACTTACAAAGGACAGACTGTCAAAGTTCATGAAATAAGGTATGTCCAGTGTCAGTGGGGTATTGAGTAGTGGATCTCTAAGGTTCATTATAACATTTGTTTTAAGAATTCTATTTTGATAATGCAGGCAATATCACCAGTTGATGAACGCCTGCCGGCTTCACATTGTACAGTAGATATTAACAGGAGAAATTACATGTGCTGGGATACACTCTTTTGGGGGATTTCATTTCTAAAGCAGGGGTTTCTTCAAGGGTCGGGCACTGAAAAAATTGAGTAATTGTGAGGATGATTTTGCCTGCCTGGTTTGATAATCAAGAGGAAAGTTTTTCTTACAAAGAAGTTTGGTTCAAAAAGTTTTACCCTGAAAATGTTAATGAAGCCCCTGCTAATGCAGCAGAAAAAAAATTGAATACCATCCAATGACTAATGGCTGTAATTATTGATTGTTGTATTCTAGAACTCCGCATCAGCTTCTACTAACAAATGTCTTTGCTGTTAAACCAAGAATTGTCATGCCCAACTGCTGGTAAGTGATCTGGAAAATTTCACTGCGATGTACACTCTACATTGTAATGTCAAACATCTGACCAATGTACTGAAGGTCATCAAAGTATGACCCATTTTCAAAGCCCCCTTTCAGTGTCAAGATCTGAACAAATGTTGACCTTTTCCCATGAGATCCTCTTCAATGTAGAAGTGAGTGTCATTGAAGTGGTTAGAGTGTTGAAGTCTGGACCAAACAGTCCACCCCAAGAGTAGGCCATGATCATCATGTTTTTGTTCTTAGACAAGACACAACTCTTGTGACACTGCCCTTCCACCAAGGGTCACATTTTTGTCAGGAAACCTGACAAAATTTTGGGCATGTGGTTTTGCTGTACCTGCCATGGCCAGCATCCCTTGTAGGAGAGTGATCTTTGTGTGTCACCTGATTTTTTAAGGACTGAAGTCTTGACTTGATAATCTAGCCATGGACGCATATGCTTGTAGCAAGTTGATGACCTTTGATCTGATTCATGTATTAGACTTTGGACTATACAGGACTCTTCCTTGGATGGCACAGCTTGGCCATCAGGTGAAAGTTTTGAGGGAATCAGGGCTGTCACTAATGGTCATAAACCATAACGTCTGTTGTAGCTCAGGATCATTGCTTGATTTTTCCCTGATCCTACGGTTTAAATTGCCTGTTGTTGATAGAATTCACCCCCAAAGTAACAAGTTTGTTATGGTTGTGGAGAACAAGACTGCAGGTGACTTTAAACTGAGTGACAGCGCTGGGAATACTAACCTTAATTGATTTTGCTGTAATTATTACAGTGATGGCAATGACTTCCTAAGTTCCAGTAGTCAAGTAGATTCAGTGTTGGATGAAAGTACAAGGATAGAACCAGACTGTGCATCACTGTCGCCACAGAGTAGTTTTTCCAAAGAAGATTCAGGTCTTGGTTAGTATGTACTAATGGTGTATATAAATACCTTTATTGGTCACCCCATTAAAAATGGTTTTTGACCAGCAATTACAATCAAAGTGAAAGATGTGAAAGCTAGTGTAGATAAACAAATGAATAGAGAAAAATCTAGTAAACAAATCTTAGAATTTTTTGAACGTTATTGTTATAAAAATTTGCTAAAATTTTTACTAACAATTTATTAACAATGTAGTGATAGTTTTAGCCAGTCAGAGTAAATAACTCTTTCCACACAGTCAATCACCTGTTGAATGTTTTCCTTCAGGAACTTCATCTAAACCAATGGCTGTTCCAGGATCTTCACCAATAGTTGTTATTGATCATGATACTGATGAAGACAGTGGCTTCACGGCATCTGTTGAAAGTAAGTTACTTACTTTATAGATTGAGCAAGAAGTTGATCGAGAGATATAGAAAACATTTTCTGTGCTTATCTTCTGCTGTTGCATAAGAACATGAATGGAAGTTTGGGAGAACATATCTTCAACAGTTTGTTGTATAATTTCTTTCCAGGTAATTATCTGGAAGAAACTCTGTCATCGCTTTTTCTGTCAGCCTCCTCACCTTGTGGTAGCTATCACAGGCGTCTTCATCGCAGCCAGGTCACCAGTATTGACCACAGTTTTGGAAGAAAGAGCGAAGAATTAGCTGAAGAAGTGAGTAGATGTTGAATGAATGTGGTGAAAATGCATTGTTCTGTGAATCCAGTTATTGTTGGTGTTAGATAATCTGTTTCTTAGGGGGAATGCACCTAACATACATGTACTGGAATAATTATTTTACTTCTTCAACTTTAGCTTTAGTGACATGTAGTTTCATGCACATCTGTCTGGGCAGCATGTCTCTGCTTGAAATTCCAGTTTTGATTTCTACTTTCCTTTAAAAATTTTGCCTTTTAAGACTGCCCTTCCCCTTGGAATTTCTGGGGTGGGTATATTCTCTAGAACCACACATTGTAGACCTAAAGAACAGTATCTTAAATGTAGGCCTAAAGAAAAGTATCTTAAATTGTGTTACAAGGTCTCTCAACAATTATGTACTATAGAATTATTTAATCTTTTGGCATGATTTTATTTGTAACAGGTTTCTCCTCTCATGAGACGCAGGCCAAAGTTGGGTATTGGAATCATTTTTGCGCTTGGTGACAATGAAGAGAAGAGCAGGTACGTACAGTAATAAGTAATAATAACCTTTTTGTTTAGAATGCCAAGGTGATTTGTCTAGCACCTTCTTACACCTTCTTGTATTTACTCTTTGGAATTACTACAAGGCTGACAGATTTCTGCATGTTGCTCTTTGTATCATTTCAGAGCCCTGCAAGGTTTCTTTTTTGCCCATTTCCCTCTGTTTGAGTCACATGTGAAGCGTTTGAGACTGGCTGTAGAAAATGCTTGCTTCTTGAAAACAAAGTCATTTTCAAGTCAAGTAATTGAGGTAAGGCATGCAATTAATACCATTGTAGACGTTAAGATAAGGATTAAATTATAATTTTTTGGCAGATTCTTCTCCATTTAAGGAAATTCAAAAAGTTATTTTGAAACCTTTCTTACAGACAATACTATGCATCTTATGATAAATATGTTCAAAGTAGTTTTGTCGCATTTTGTAGAGGATAACATTGTCATCTTCTCTTTAATTGGAAAATTTGGCTGCTTAGTGGTGAGAGCACTCGCCTCCCAACAGTGTAACGTGAGTTTGAACCCAGCCTGGTGCCATTTTTTGTTTCAATATGTTGATTGGCTCGTGCCTTGCTCCATGGGTTTCCTCTCGCTCCTACTCCAGTTTTCCTTTCACTCAGAAAACCAACATTTTCAAATTCCCTTTTTACCTACATGCATGACCTGCATGAAAACCAGCTACATTGTACATGTATCACTGATGTGGCTACTTCTCTTAAATTCTTTTTTGAAATTCATGAAATCTAATTGTTATTAATATCAACAGGCAGTACAGGCGTTCAGAGAGAACATCCACAACCTTCTGGCAGCACCAAGACTCAAGGTAGGGCATACATGTCTAATGTGGTTGGAATGCCAATATCATTTTATTTTTTTCTGAATGTTAGAAGTGATGTTATTTTAATTAACATTTCTATGTATCCAACATCATTATCAAGAATGAAAATTCATTTAATTACTGGGTAATATCAAAGTTGTTGAAAGACTTCAGTAAGGCATTAAATTAAATATATATATATATATAAAAACATAATCAAGAGGCTTTTACACAATTTATTATCATTTTTTCGTTAATTTAATTTATTTAATTCTCTGCATTTTAACTTTGATTGACCAAACTGGAAATCCCTAAGAATACACTGTCAGTAGTTTTGCCACCCTATTTGGGTATAAAAGTTTTCAAGAAATGACTACGGAGTGCATACAATTTTTGTTACAAGCTATTAGAATAGGGACCATGCACACTGGAATGGTATACACCAACATACATGTGACTAGTTTTCGTTCACTTTTAACATTTTTACCTTTTTGTTATTTTTCTCCAGGAGCCTGTGTGGTTAAACATGATGACACATTCTTCACACCGCTCTCATCTGTGTGAGAAATTCATGGTTCAGTTGATTGATTGCCTCAGAATTGGAAACAGCAGAGAAACTAACTTGTAAGTTATGCAGTCACTATAGCCAATAATCCAACTAATTAGAAAAAAAATTGATCATTTTGTTCAGTTGTAAGGTAAAATTAATAATTTAGTTGAGCTTGTAGGAAATGATTGACATGTTCTGGGAGAAGCCCTTGTGACAACTGCAGAGCATCTTGTTTTGTCATTTTATGCTAATGGGTAAACTGTTTTTATTTTTTATTTTTTACCAGTTTCATGGCTTCAGTACTGACTGCTGTTTTGCAATACCACCTTGCTTGGGTGTCGACGGTGATGCCTGCTGGGGCGGCTCCTAGCCGGGCTTATCTGGATAAACATTCATCCAAAACTGTAAGTTATTTTTCTTGAATTCTTTTGTTTGTTACAACTGTGTATCTCAACATTTATTGCCATTAAGATTTTAAGATAAAATGTAAAAGGAACATCTGTGCAAACATACACCTACACCTAAGTCGCTTCTTGAAGTCCTACTTGGGATTGTTGTAAGTCCGAATTTTGATGAATATTCAAAAACACAACTTGAAGTATTGTTCACTTTTCATGTTGAGTAGCCTTACCTAACCTTACTGTATGCTCCACTAACAGGAGCAAAGAGGATAAGATTCATTTTTAGTTATTTCGTTGTCATTTTGTTAACAGCTGGATCTTCTTGCTCAGTCGCATCCTTACAATCCATTGTGGGCACAGCTGGGGTAAGATAATTGTCAATACTGATTTCCTTGCAAATGTCACAGGTTTGTTAAAGTACAAATGTACGTCTGTCTTTGAGAAAATCGAGCGGCAGTGATATGCCGATTTTTTCAAACCCCTTAGGGTAGTGTTAATCAGCTGGATAAAGTTGGAAGGTTGGAAAAATTTTGGGTAAATTTCTCTGGCTAATAGTTTTGCAAAGGAAAAAAAAAATTACTTCCAATAGTCAGGAGGTTCAAAAAATTGAAGTTTCAAAAAAAGGAATTCCACTGTACTTTTAGAATGTCCAAAGCTAGTCATACTTGTGTCATCAGGACAAAAGAGGAAAAATCAATGAAATGCCTCTTCCAGGAAACATCATTTTATTTATCAGCCAGGGGGCAATTTTTTATAATTGACTATTAAATATTTTAAGCAAAGTGAGGAAATATTGCGTATTTTCTAACATGATCATCAGCGATCTGTCCAATGGGATGTGTATCAAGAATTATTATTAATTAAATAACTACATGTACATGTATTTCTAAAACATGTTTTCCCAAATATTGTTTTTGTAGGGACTTGTATGGGGCAATTGGATTTCCCCTCAGAGTTGCAAGAACTGTTGTTGTTGGAAAAGATTCCAAGCTTGTTGCCCAAGTGTTAGATGTTCTTAGCTATTTTATTAGATGTACAGAAGTGTTTGAACATGTACAGAAAAGAGATGATGACAGCAGAGATGGTACGCACGACAAAGTCTCCAATTTTGGAGAAGATAGTAGCTGTTCCCAGTGTGGAACCAAGTCTTTCACTGAAAGTGACTTCTCTGGAAAAACGTGTAGTTTAACCAGCGGGACTGTAATTATTTGTACTAAATGCAAACAAAATTGTGATGGAAAGTGCACACTACAAGGTGAACTTAAAGACAAAGGGGAGAAAGAATCTTTACATGAACAGATTTTACCACAGCTACAAGTCACACATGGTGTAACGCAATGCTTGAATTGTAGTTCAAGAATCAACGGCACTTCTTTGCAGAAGCTTTCCAACATTGAAATATTGCAGTCTAACTGCACATGTAACAAGATATCTACTGGTGGAGTTCAAAAAGAATTGAAACATTTTATTAAGGATGTGAATTTGTTGACTATGACCAACCACCACTTTAACACTTTTCAATGCTATTGCTGCAAGAATTCAACTGGAGTTGATCACGTCTTGTCCAAAGGAACAAAGTTTAAATGCTACTGTGCACCAGACTGTGATTCTAACAATCATCACGGAAAACAGTTTTCCAATGAACTCTATTGCATCAATTGTCTTGAGAAACTTCATCAATCTTTGCAGAAATGCAAGGGTGACCACCAGACCAAAACAAATGACTCTCTAGCAAGGATTGCAAAAATTTCACAGGCTGTTCAAAGCCAGGACATTTTAGGTGACTGTAATGGACACACAGACAATCGTATCTCTGAGACAGACAGTTGTGTCTCGGATGACACTGATACAGCATCAGTTAGAAGTAGTGCATTAGACAAACTTGTTGATGGGGAAGGGACTATTGCATCCTATGGACGAAGTGGCTCAGCTGACTCAGGCATTCACCAAAGTCCATTAAATTCACCCTTCATTCAGCAACCTGTGGATTTTCCAAATATTATCTCGCATCAAGGAGAAGATGAACAGATTCCAGAGGAACTTCCTCTTCCAAGGTACGGCACTGACCCGCATAATGCATCCACTCTGAGATAACAACTGGGGGAACAAATGTTCTGTTTGATTGAAGCCGACATGAAGAGTTCTTTTAATGATCAACAGTACTGTTAATCACTTGTTTATTTGATATTAATAGAGAATTCAGGCTGGTTGACTCATGAGTTCTTTAAGTTGGCACTAAAATACAGTGTGGAGTGATCAAGAGTAATTTTCCTTACATGTACAAAGCAAAACTTGTTTGGTTGTGGTCTATCAGTGAGTGGTAACAAGGCTAAATAATCAGATCTGTAGATTTACAGCTGTAAAACTGAAGACCAGGGTGTTCTACTTAGTAATACATGTACATGTTATTGTATATCCAGTCAAAAACTTGTGTTACAACTGAGTACTCTTGATTACTCAGTAATGGTGATATTATTTAGAAGATTGATCTTGTACATCATGTATGCAATTGATTCTCTTTTTCCTGAATGACAGATGACAGCTTCAGTGCTGCTTATGTAAATAGTTTTGTAATGCTCATACAATGCAGGACAGTTTAGGAGTTGTCCTTTGAGTGTGGGTCTACATTTACTTAATAACCGTGACAGCTGTACACATGTAACTTATGCCATCCTTTTTATTACCTCATTCCAGAAGTCCAAAGTACTCCTTGCTTCCCCTTTATTGGTTCCAAACATAGATCAATTTGTATTTTTATTTTTATTTTTTCAGGATAGAGGATGTGAACTCTTGTCCAAGCCCTGACAGGTGAGAGATTTGTTAAGTGCAATGTGCTCTCTGTCTTTTATACAACTCCCTGTTCACCATGAATAAATTGCATGATCATGTAACAGTTCACTCAGGGGTTGTGTCAAAAGCCATTTCCCTCTCATGGGCCAGCCTTGGATCTTGTGTAGAGAGTGCTGAATTTTGTCGAAGTAGATTTTGTCACTGGCTGCCTAACATCTTTCTCAGCCTTGCCACTAGTTAAGATTTTCCAGAGCCTATGCTAATTTTATAACTAATGGCATATTTTAAGTTCATGTAAGATGGTGTTGTAAACACAGTTTTGCTGTTCATTGGTTTATGCTAAAACTAATTTGTTTTATTTGCAGTAAATCAGATGAATGGAGAAACTTCAACAATTTTGGACGATCTATGTTTGCTGGGTCAGTTGACAGAGGTTCTTTGTATTGCTGTTGCTGTATATTTGTATATTGATTGCAAATTATTTGTTGCATCAGTAAACACCTCTGGAAACCTTTCTTATTTTCACTATTCTGTTGTCGGCAGTGTTGTGGACAGTTATTTACCTGACCTGGTTCTTCAAGGCGTTCAAGATAATAACTTTCGTGGAAGTTTGTCAACTGACTTGAAGTTTACACTACAGGTACAAGTGATTTGAATTAAAAGTCTACTGTGAACCAGCTGATGTTATTAGTCAGTGCATTTGCTTGCTCCCAAGAAATATCACTGGTGTAGAAGACCACGTGATCCCTTTGTTTTCAGTCTATTATTTGATAAAAGACCGTTTTCGTATTCTCAGTATTGGACTGGAACTAGCTTGCAACTGAGGCCTATGCAGGGAGTCTTTTCAAATGTAAATGCATTTATATCTTTGTAATGATATTCCCCTGCAAGGTAGTTGCAGTCCAATACCAAGATTACAAATATGGCCTATTCCTGGTGCAAAATTTATTCTGTTACCTTAGCATGGCAGACCCATAGGTTTTCTTGTGAACTTGACCCAGAGGCAAGTGCTTGCTCAGTGCCTTTTAGCATTTCTGCATCAAAACATGTATGTTAATATCCATCACCAGATGAGAAATGTGACTTGACAATGTAACTATATTTGCATGGCCTCGTGCAAGATACCTTGTCATCCAATCAGAGTATGTGTTAGAAATATGACGATCCTTTCAAAGCTGTGTTAAATCATCATGACTTTATACTTTGTGTTACAGCATTCAGTTGTTGATGATCCAGTATCTGAAGCGGTGTGTATCATTGCCAACACAGACAAATGGTGAGTCGGCTTTGCTGTTTCTTGCAATTTGTACCAGCGGTCTCTATGGTCTCCTTTGCAATGATTATTTGAGTCGTCAGGCAATGCTTCAGGAAGAAGTATTGCCTGGTGATGCAGTTAAACATTGCCCCTGAAAAGTGAAGCCTTGGAGACGACAGGCTCATAGCTGCTGGGGCTTATCCCAGTTTCTGTAGCATTAAGAGGCTGGGAGTATTTCTACTCCCCCTTGACGGGATGCTAGTCCATCTTAGGTCACTCCTGTGCAATTTTTTAGATTTCCCAACAATTCGCCGGTACCCATTCATCCCTGGGTGGAGAGAGGCACTATGAAAGTTGAGGGTCTTGCCCAAGAATACAACACAGTGTCCCCGGCCAGGACTCGAACCCAGCCTGCTCGATCCAGGGATGAGTGCACTAACCATGAGGCCAACGCATCTCCACATTGCCCTGAAGGAGGCTTAATTTTGTATGACGTGGAGAGAATTGGGGAAAACATAATGCCAGCTTGGTTGCTATAATATGTTTATTATGTGCTTGTAGTTAATTCAGTACACCTGTGCTTGTAGCCATGAAGTGTTGTGTGGCACAAGGGTGGTTGGATCACTGTGGAGAGCCAGAGACTGAGAGGTTCAGCCTGGCTGTGTTCCTGGGTAAGGCACTGTACATGCACAGTGGGGATTGAGTGACCTGTAAAGGGAAACAGTCTGGCTACGTGGGGGGGGGCTAATGGTTGGTATGTTGCCTTTGACATCAGTACACAAGTCATGACTGTTTGGTTTTCTTTTAGGACTTGTGAGGTTGTCTCTGTGAAGAAGAACAAGAAACAGCCAGCGAGGTAAAACAACACCTTTATTATGTGAGATTTTTGACGGGATAACATGTACACTTTCTAAGTCTGGCAATATCAGTGACCTGACAATTAATATTTTATATGCCAAATTAGTGTAAATCAGTTCTGGGCCTGATCATTAAAAGTGCAATAATAAAATCCAAGATAAGCACAAATGTTGACACAAGTTTTCCAGTGAAGTTTAAACCGGCATGCAGGGTTTTGTCCTTCGTTTTGGACCTCGGCTTATCTCAAACTGTTCAAATTATAAGCAGCAGAAACTTTTGTAAAAGAGGAATAAACCCTTGACGAAGTTCTTTTCAGATTACTGTTAATTAGCAAATTCCAAGAACAACTTGTCTCTGAATTCAGTTTGAATGTAAATTAATTTTGGACAATCAATTCTTAAATTATTAGAATCAGGTTACTTTAGTTGTCATGGGTAATTTTAGGAGAATTTAGACTTAAACGTAGTGACTAAAAGAGCAAGTGCCATGTTTTCTAATTTTTTTTTCATCTGTGTTACTTTTTAGTGATTCTCTTCATCTACAACAAGTTGAAGTGTCCAACTTGGTTTTCTCTATGCTATCTTCACTAAGTGGTCTCTGGGATATTAAGATGTCTGCTGAGTTTGTAAGTGCTTAATGTAAAGATTGACTTTTTGCTCTCTTTGACAGTAATTTGCAACAATTTTTTCTTCAAATTAATACTTCTGAAATAAAGTTCAGTAGAAGAACTTGTCTTTTTTTGTTTTCACTTATAATCAATCAATAATACAATACAATCCTTAATTTATCCACGCAACATTTAGGAGTAATAAAAACTCGTGAAAACATATGAGTGCTAAAAAATGGAAACAATTTTCAATGTTTTTTCACTTTTTTTAGTGTCTCATGCACTTGGAGGATAAACTGAAAGAAATCTACTTGAAAAGCAAGGTAAGGTGACTCGTAACTGAAGTCAATGAGTGTGACAAGTTTACCCAAGGTACTGCAATTTTGAATGTTTGGAATTATTTTGCTGTCTCTCAAAGCTCTTAAGAAACGTTGTGTGACGATTCCAGCAAGGCATGCAAACGGTGACGACCCATTTCGGGCTGTACAGTAAAAGAACAAAGAATGAAAAATGATTCTTTTTGGTTACAGGTTATAACAGAAAGACTGAGAGACAGAAGGAAGGCGTTGACTCGTGACGATCTCACAAAAATGCTGAGGTAAGATTTCATAGGGCATGAAATTTAGGTTGGTGTTACACACGAAGATTGACAAATCGAAATTCCTGTTTTTCATTTTGCCCAGGGGCGCATCGTCGCTTGTAGTCTCTTTTCTATCATGCCATGTAAGACCCGCCGTTGTGACCTGCGGTAGTCTCCTTCGCAGCCTTTTTTTAAGTCGTTGGTCACGCCATGTTGCTTCTTGCGTGACGACCCAAATGCCAAAGGAGATACGTAAGATCACAAATCGCATAACTTCCCCTTTCCTTTGTAACGCAAGACGGGGAGGTTACGGGCCATTCCTTTACCCCCTACCCCCATCCCGGTAGCATACCTTCAAGACTATGAATAGGAACACAGATTTGTTTCAATTGTAAATTCTTATTGTTTTTGTTGTAATTTTTTTTTCAGTGTGGATAATAATGACGTGCCGTTGCTGCTGGCAGTGGCTAGTACCCATTCCCCACAGAGCATGCCACTGGTCAGCTGAGCACCAAATTAAATGGTTTTGAAAAAAGAGCTTCAATAAAGACGTCTAGCCGTAGATGGCGTGACTCTACGTAACCAGCTGTAGCTGGATGTTGAGCACAGTATCGCATACTTCACGCTTAAATCTTAAACAATACTTATTCATGAGTCCCGATATATTATGTTATTTAGATCAATTATTTAATGGAGAGCTTATTCCTTCGAGCATTTAATAATTGCACTTATTTGAAACTTTCATTTGTTCACTTTTTTTTTGTTCACTGCAAAAATAATGTAGTCCGTCAAAATTTCATGTGAGAAACGTGACCATGACAATTTCACTGTCACTAGCGTGACGTATTGCTATAGCTTTCATTTCAAAGTAACGTTTTCCGTATGCTTGTGACATTTGTAACAGCAGAGCAGCTGGAGTAATTCGTCAAAAACAGACTTGATTGTTGATATTCCCACAATGTCAAGTTATAGTGTAGCTTCAGAATTTGTCTTTTGTGTCAAAGATATGTGCATAATATTTTTGTCTAAAAAGTGCTAAACGATCATTTTGCGTTTGTAAAACAAGAAGTTTCTTACTTTCTTGTTGAGTATTTGGGGTATGTTTACAAAACAACTCTTGGAAAACGGTACAGTACAAATATCAACGAAATCCGCGCCTATGTAATTATACAAACACAGAGAAGCCTTTGTGATATTTTCTCAGGGAAATGGCTAACATTTTTGTACTTGTTTCTATTGAAAAGCTGTAATGACTGAAAACGTGTAAACACAGCATTTCTTGTACTACCAGCGATATTGTGGCTCTGTAGCAACAAATAAAATGTTTATTCCTTAAGTCCAACGCTTTAATGTCTACACGAGTCCAGCGATCGTTAACAGATTGTTTACGCCAATCCAACCAACCAACAACCGCTTGTCGGTCAAACGAGGACAACTGGGTGCGAGACTCATGAAAAACTTGCGCGAGCATGGGTATGACGTCATTATTAATGTAGACACACCCCGAGGTAATATCGTTCCCAGATCTCTTCGCCACCATTTTTTCTACCATTTTCGACACTGAGTGTTTACAGCCTTCAGAGCAGAAAAACGTACGACGCAGTTTTCTACGCATCCCTAGCCCCAGTCGTCCCCAGAGGTCCTTTCTTGCGCATGACGGACGGCGAAGCCGGTCACACCCGGCGTACATGGCGTGACACTGCGTAACCAGCTGTGGTGTACATTGCCTTTATTGTCTCGAAGTGACAGATCGTTTACGCCTATCCAGCCAAGCAAACAAAGTGACGGACGGCTTACCCCAGACCTTACGCACCCGGTCAAGAAAGCGAAGGGTCTGGAGTCGAGAATGAGCTCTGTTTGGAAAGAGCGGCGGACTACTCTAATAAGGACCTCGAGGATGTCGCTCGGTTGATTCATTTATACTTGGGCATTCTTTTCGGCATTTCACTGCCAACAAAGCAAGTCTTCCCCTGCCTGCTGAGAGGCTCTCTCGCTTATATATTCAGTGGCTTGCTTATATGGATGCAAATATCTAAAGAGTGCTCGTTAAGAAAATGTGTCTTCGCACAGAAATTGCTTTACTACCGCGGGAAAATATAGAGTTCGAAAACCGTCTTCAGGTTAATTTTGTCCAAAAAGAATTGATTCCCCACGAGAACGATACACCAGCTTTTCATTAATGACGTTAAAATGTTTCTACTTACCGTGAAAATTGGGAAAGCATGCAAAGTTCGTAACTTTTTTTTAAAGGGAATCCTCCTCCTCCCCCCTCCCCCCCTCCCGAGGGGAAAAGGGGGATTCCCATAAAACAATGACAGGATGCTCGTCATTTCTTGTGGGGTTAAAAAAGCGGTTTTGTTACGTCTTACCGTGTTTAGCCTCGAAAGATCCACAGCTGAAGCTTTTGTGGTACCTTTTAGGGTATTGAGCCGATAAAATATGACAGCAGATATATATGTTATTGGCCGGTTGGGAGGTCCGTATAGTGAAAAACTGTGACCGAGGTCTGGAAAATGTTCAGTTTTGTTGATTAATAGTCTATGGAAATGTAAAAAAGGCGAAAGATTGACGACTACCGCTAATTCGTTCACGAAAATAGATCAACACGACGGATTGCGCCCGCTGTGGCGGTCCGGACGAGAAACTTCCGCCCGCTCCAGGAACCAATCAGATTGCAGGATTTACTGAATTCCGACGCTCACGAGCAGAGAAAAAGATAAAATGTGTTATGTACGGTGGCCTGGGACTGCAATAACAAAAAACCCATCGTCTCATCAAGTTTCTTGTAAATTTATGTTCTATTTGCTTATTCGGTTGTATTTTTCATGTTTGTTTTAATGTCATTTTGTTTTTTATCACAAAAATACTTTAATTTAAAATCAAAAGTAAATAATTCAAGAAATTAATTTAAATCAAGAGAAAATATCTCAAGAAACAAAATAAAAACATAATGGTTTCAAAAATTAAAGTAATTTCAAACGAAACCAAAATTTGCTGCGAAATAAGTTTTAAAACTAATTTAAAAAATATTTTGAAAAAAAGGCATTGTAGATTAAACTAAAAGCAATATTGTCCATGGCCTATCGTTGCCATAAGAAACGAAAACAAAATAATTGTTCATGGCCTATCGCTGCTATAGCGGGAAAAAAACACGCGTGGCATGGCCAGTGTGGCCTATTGTTGCCATAGACCAGAATGCATTTCGGTGCATTTACCGAGGATGGCAGTTCAGGACGTCAAAATTGAAACAAATTTAGAGATAAAATGCAAAAACTGCGCCAAGGAAGAAAGGGAGGAGGGGTTCTGGCAAGTCAGCGAGAGACCTTGAAACCATAGTTGTCCAGCGCCTTAGCGCAGAGGTTTAAATAAAGAAAATAAATTAACTTTGTTTATCGAGGGTAAGACACAACAGCCTTACGACTGACAAACCCGTGGCCCTCGAATTCCCGATCGAATTGGAATTTAGAAACCTTGATTTTGAGGAGAAAGGAAACCGGAGAACGCGGAGAAAAACTCTCAGAGTAAGGACGAGAACCAACAACAAACTCAACCCACTCACGACGCCGGGTCCAGGATTTGAACCCGGGCCACATTGCTGGGAGGCGAGCGCATTCACCTCTGCGCCACCCATACTCCCCTGGTTTCTGGCAAAGCTCAGAAGTACTCTCGAGTTGGAGCACGTGAGTTCGTGTCTTTGGAAGATTTCGACGAACTCTCCAGTTATAACATTAGGGGTGACAGACCTACACAACTCCTATCCGTATGCAATAACCGCTTTTAAAGTTTTGCTCGAACGAGTATATCTTTTAAGGATCTGCCCATTTTATGATAGGCGATCTTTGAATATTTCGCTAAGCAATGGTTGATTTTGGATTGAATGCCCTACTGGAGGGACTCACACGCTTCGAGACACTTGTGTATTTGCCGTTCGTTTAGTAAATTTCGGTCCCGCGACCTTTATTGCTTCACACTCGTCTCTGAAAGGTACTTAACCCTTTGAATACCAACTACGCATGTATGCGTCATTAATGGTCGTGCTCTTTGTACCACTTGTGACGTCATCAATTTAAATGTCATTAGATATTCTTGATAAGCTGATAGTAGTGCTAGGCTAGCCTTTTCCGCACAATGGTCAGGTTTAGATATCGACGACATTCCGACGTCGCAAATCGAAAAACAAGGTTATCAGTTTTGGTGCAAAAACGGT
>Ga0126338_10000593_pt1 | contig 20323 bp, 11 predicted proteins | sample OrbCmetagenome_2_FD_92529 | JGI IMG/M metagenome (GOLD analysis project Ga0126338, IMG submission 92529) | Coral microbial communities from Petempiche,Puerto Morelos, Mexico - Orbicella C C metagenome | ecosystem: Host-associated > Invertebrates > Cnidaria > Coral | place: Petempiche,Puerto... | reverse complement strand
ATTTTTTTAAAAAAGAAAAAAAAAGAAGAAAGGGAGGGGATAAATAAGGGGAAAGAAAGGAGAATTTTTTTTATATTTTTTTTTTTTTTTTTTTTTTTTTTTTTTTTTTTTTTGTAGAGGGCTACAATCTTGCAAGGTCTGTAATCAAATGCAAAACCACTATTCCCCAGATGGAGCAAAAAAGCAACAATTCAATAAAATCTTTAAACAAGGAAGTCTGCTTACTAGCCAGGTGGCCCATTAGTTCGGTGTTTATCTCCCCCAGTTTCATTAGCATGAAGCATCAAGGAGTATTTCTGCTCTGGTCCCCCTGGATGGGATGCAAGTCTATCACAAGGTTATACCCCTAGCATTACATTGGCTGGTACCCATTTATACACCTGGGTGAAGAGTAGAGCAGAGTCTCTTTTGATCTTCCTAGAAAAATTGGGAAGAGGAAGGATCTTCCAAGTTTTTGTAGGAAGATCGAGGGAGACTCTGCTGACAGGGTAGGTCTAGAGAGGCACTGTGAGAGTCAAGTGTTTACCCAAGAACACAGTACAATATCCCTGGCCTGGGTTCTAACCCGAACCAGTCAATCCATAGTTGAGCGCACTAACCATGAGGCCACCACACCTCCCACTGAAGAGGTCCATAAACTAGTAACAAATACGAGACCACACTTCCCCTAAGTGGAGCAAAAAAGCATCCCAGTGATTCGAAGTGATTCTTGCAAAACATACACAAAAAGTTAGGTTTATTGTATATACTTGCATTTTTCAGGCCACTAAAAGAGTGAGAAAATATGGAGAAAAGAAATTTCTACCCAGTAAAAAACTCTTTATTATCCCTCCGCATTGCTAAATCTAGACCAGTCAGGGAACCAATCAAAACGCTCCTTTTCATCGTAGATCAGTTTGAACAAGAATTGAAAAGTCGGAAAGTTTCAGATGCTGTTTAGCCTCTCGAATAGCAGCCCGATACGAATACGAAGCCTTTGCCTCGACTATATGGTTGTGGGAAATGTGGGAAAAGTCGCCCAACCACTGATAAGTTCTCTTGCATCTTATTTTAGTATAGTGAAAGTTTGCTGTATAAAATTAACAATGAATGTTGCTACAATGACATGCAGTCATCATAGCAACGATAGTCCACCAAATTAGCCCGGCTCAAGGAATTCGAGAAAGGCAGTAATTCTAAGTACAACTCAGGAACAACGAAAGTCATCTTTATTCTAATATCTTTAATATTTCAGGAAACTCAAAGCGATGCTTAGTTGCTGCTGTCGAAGGCTGCCTGTTGTTTTACCAGCCTAACCAACTAGGGAGCTTGCATTGTAGTGCAATATCAGAGGCACCCAACGACCGTTCAGTCTCTCAAATGCTTTTAAACGCTGTTTTAGGCTATCTGGAGAACTTTTAAAGCTCCGTAAGTTAATATTAGGTTGCGCTAAGAAAATTTATCTGTTCGGTTATTCTATGGGAACTTGAGTATTCTCGAATTTATTAGGGCTTTTTTATCCATTCCCCGAAAACCTAAGGTCTTATCGCCTTCCGAAAATGATAGCTGACCTTTTTTCGGTACCCAAAACGACATTTTCTACAATCCGAAAACAACAGACATTAAATTTCTCATACCACGAAAGTTCGAGGTAGCAATTCTCTTCAGAAAATCAGAGAGGAGAAAAGGCCTTCCGAACAGATAATTTACCAAAACAGACCGCTGGGTGCCCCTGAAATATTGATCAATAATTTAAAAATTAAAATAATACCCAACGTACACGTTGTTATTTCACTTATATAAATGGAAAATGATTTCAGCTAACAGCGTCTAAAGCTCGGTAATCGGCTATTTTCGGTCTATTCTTTAGTATACATTTCAGTAGCAATAGATTGCGACTATCAATTTAAAACAACCTAATAAACTTACGTTTAAAAGAATACAACGATTTATGGAAAACGTAATTGACAAAACTTCGTTTCTAAGAAACAAAATTCGTCCTTAAATTCGGTTACAGGGCCTAAAGCTCGGTAGCTTATCGATTTTCGCCCACCACCAATTTATTAAGACTAAGTTTCAAATAAGTTAATAAAAGGTTTTATCAGAACTGTAACGAAACTATAGATGTTTGCCAAGTCTGTTGGTTATTTATTACTATAATAATGATAGATTAAATAATAATAATAATAATAATAGATTTATATAGCGTAAAATTATAAAATATTCTAAAGCGCTTCACAATGAAAGATTAAGATTACAGAAGAATATAAGAAAAATGTGTCTAACAATAATATTTTAAAATACTATGTTTTCTTAGTTTAAAGGAATAGTAAAAGTCTCGTAAAAATTTATTTTCCAAATCTTCAACCGTCAGCTGGTAACGCAAACTGAATTTTTGTCATATATCTCGATGCACACTAGTGCGAGAATCTGGTCAACACGTTACTGTGATCCCTGACTGTATAAAGGATGGCGACATATTGGACAATTCCTCCTGGAATAAGAAGCAAAGGAAAATACAGTTAGATATATTACGTACGTACCCTTTGCAGATCAAACAAATAAACAACATACAAACAGTAAGTAAACGCATGGAAGCTAGCCACATTTCAACAGGGTTAGCCGGTGAAAAAGCGCCGACTGGAAGGTCCTGGTAGGGTCTGACCGCGGCTGGAAGAGCCGAGAAATGAAGCGGCCGAGGGGGTTTGGGGTCCTATCTCTTACATCCCTTTCTTCCCGTTCTCTCTTTGCCCAATCTTCGACTAGAGAACTTGTTCACAGGGTGCCAAAGGGCCTAGAGTTTCACCAGGTGCTTACGTCTGTTATTTCACTTGCTGCGCGAGTTATGTTATTTAAAATAAGTGCTCCTCCCTAACAAAGCCTCTCCAGCCCTTATGATTAAACCCCTCCCCCTTCGGCAAAAATTGATCTTGAAAGATCATGAGGACACTTTACCACGAGGAAATTTTGCGACGTTTCAAGTATACTTACACGCCGTTTTGTATCATTGCAATGGCGCATTCCCTGTGAACCTTGTGTGAGCATGGCAGGATCTGGCAACCGCTGAACGCATCCTAAAAGTAGAGTCAAGAAATAAAAAGTATCAGTGCAAAATAAAAATCTCAAAATAAATATATTTTGCAGCATTTTCTGCAACTATGAAGCCTCGCAGACAATTTTATGTAAGAAGGACTAAGAGACATGACTGACAAACATTCACTTCACTGTTTCACAAGGACAAGTCTCCTTTGTGACGTTTCCACCCGGGGGGGAGTACTTACAGAAAAGTTGGGTGGGGGTGTGCGGCCCACTTCCCAAAACTCTTACCCTATTTATGACCAAAATCTGCGTTTTTTGCTACCCTATTTATGACCTATCCAAAACTTCGATAACCTATTTATGACCGTTGCGGCTGACACAGTGGCCTCAAATATAAGTTATGAAATGCTTTTGTTGACGGTTTTATCGATAAAGATGAGAAGGTAGCTTCTTCTAAAAAACATACCCAATTCAAGACTAGAGTGCTAAAACCATAGCCTATTTATAACCAAAACGGCCAAAATCGATACCCTATTTATGACCAAAACGGCTGAAAAATCCTACCCTTTGGGGCCGCACAAACCTATATAGCCCATATAAGGGAGTACCCCTCCCCGGGCGTTTCCACCCTTGCCGCTGAGAAAGAACATCATTGCCACGTGAAACTGAAGGAAGTTACATAACCATGATCTGACATTACCTCCAAACAAATACAACACTCGTCGTGTCCAGAATCCGGTCTGCACTTGTGTTTTCCTTCCAGTCTTTTGTCCAGGCAAACATTGCAAACATCACAGTGAAAGGATCTGTCCCTGTAGATTCTGCAGATTGGAAAAGAAGAAAAAAAAAAGTTACGTTCCACGCTTTTCCAGTATTTACCGACTTCGTAATTTTAGATGTTTCGTAACAAAGAAATCAGTGGGAAATTAGAGCTTGTAATAAATAAGTCAATGTTCCGGCCGTAGTAAGGAAATAACCTTTATCCCTTCAACCAGGTTTAATTCAATAGTCTATTTCCATCTTTTGGTAAAAGCAGGCAAAACATGTTGCCTTTTTATTCCCTAATTTGCCAATTTGTCGCCAAAACTAGAGAAAACAAACGGCCATCAACGTCAATGTATTTTATTAGGCCTAAATTGAAAACAGTGTTAACACAGTGTTAATGTTGTTTTTAATTAAACTGTCCCGATCTAGCGGTCTATGAAAGTTTACAAGTTTGCACTCGCCGGTCAGGTTTGATTTTTTGCAGGTTTATTTAACCTGTGTCACTATCTGGGAGCCTACGAAGGACATGAAAATTCTTTGTACATAATCCTCGATGGAACAAATAAACAAGCTAAGAAACAAACGAGCAAACAGATAAACAAGCATGCAGACAACAAAACAAACAAAGAGATGAAACGTCAAAATGGAGAACTGAGACCACCTACCGGCATATTCCACACTTGTCGCAGTGAAACGGGTTTTTGTCTACACCTGTAAAATGTTTGCATTTAAAACAGAAATACTCGGACAGTCTGGCACCACAGCTGCTACAGGTCTGACTTCCTTCACTTATCTGAAATGTCAAAACAAAACAAAACAAAACAAAAAAAAACATTCACAACAGTGAGGGACACCTCAAAAAGGCGCGCTTTGAGGGCAAACACCGTGTTGTCGTTGCCGACAATTGACCAATTTTGATATATTAAAATTCAGTCTAAAACAATAGACCTCAGTACGATGCTCTGAGGAATAACTACGGAGTTTGTGGGGTTTATTCCCCAAAGTCTCGTGCTGAGGTCTATTGTGTTAGGCTAAATTTTAATATATCGAAATTGGTCTATTCACGTTACAACATTGCGCGTGATGGCGGAAGCGATTTTTATTGTGCGAATTGTTGCAGAAAAAGAACTGTTTTCTAGCTCTGCAACAATGTATAAAACAGCTGCATGTCCGTCAAATATCTAACGCAATGAAGAGGTAGAATTGTCAGCGTGACTCGCTTTCTCTAAGTGGGTACCGGTGCGGTTTATTTAACTGACTACAAGGAGTGTTCTTACTTGATCTTCTGGTCAAATCGTTCACGAGAGCTTTTATGCAAATAACGAACCGCAAGAGCGGAAAGCTGGCAGTTTACATATAGAGGTTGCTTGGATTCTAGAGTTAGAGAGCTAAGAATTGGAGATAAAGTTTTAGTGCTTTGAATGTGACTTTGCAGGAATACATTTTAGTGCTCAACGTTTTATTTCAGCTGCCACGTTGGCCATCTTTGTACCAACCAGCGGCTATCTTCAGATAACCTCGTTTTCGTTCTCTCCCTAATTGATTCAAATCTAATTTTAGTGATTGATTAAAATAAGCCACTGACCTCTTCTTCGTGACCGCAGCTAGCGCACTTGACATGCGTCGCTTGGTTTGCCTTCTTATCATCAGCGTCACACGCCCCTGATCCATTGTGACAGCGGTGACACGGGTAAAACACTCCACAACATGGAAACCTCACACTACAACGCCGCTGATAATGCTCGCATTGCCACAGCGGACTCTCTTGAACTGGTGCCCGTTCTGCCACGGCCATATCTTCTCTTTCTCTTGCTTCTCTTTCTGCTCTTTCTCTCATTTCCCGTTCTTGTCTTTCTCTCCTTTCTCTCGCTTCCCTTTGTCTCTGTTCTCTTATTTCTCTCTGTCTCTGCACCTCTTCCCTTTGCCTTTTAGTTCGTTCTTCTCGCTCTTTAAGAACTCTCTCCACTATGGCGCATGCCTCAGCCACCTTTCGCTCCAGTGCAACCAGCGAATTATCTTCAGTGGAGGTTGTGGCTTGCGAAAGGTGGAGGTTGTGGCTTCCTGGCATTGTACTTGAAGAGGATTGCGATGTTAAGGGTTCACTGGCTGCAGTTTGGAAATTGAGGCTTGCATTCGGTAAAGTAACGCTGGGAAGAGTGACTGCAGGGGCAGATGGGTTTACCGCAGGTGAATTCACTGCTGGCTCATTCCTGAGAGCAAGGTCTCCAATAGTTGAAGGGTCGGTTTGATATCTGTTATAATCGTATCTTGGCCAGCGCCAAGAGATTTCGTAGTTGCCTGGCATCCAAGTCTGCCTGTTTAACGAATCATCACCCTGGGTACCAGTGGCGCCTATAAAATGTCCCAAGACATTGGGATGTGAGGGAGATTCATCATGGGATGTTAACCAGGATTCAGCTCGATTAGATATACGTTGGTCTTCTGAAGGAGAGTTTGAAGAAGTTCTTCCTGATTGTGGCTTTTGTTGATTTGACAACTGCCATCCAGTTCCTAAGCCCGTCATCGGCGCTACTGGCTGATAACCCATATTTCGAGGGTCCCCATACCGTGGATTCAACCCCCTGGGATAAGCACGATCTTGTAACGGCTCACTTCTATTTGGAAAAGAAGGCCCGGGCAGGCTCCATGATGTTGAGGAGTTGCCATTACTAGTGATGGAAGTGTGGGCCCAGTCAGTGGAAGAGGTAGATTCGCTGGTTGGCAAGTCATTATCTCCAGTGTTTGAGCTGTATGGAAGACTTTGATCGGTGGCATGCCGGGCAAGGAATCCTTGACTAATACCAGTCACATCTAGAGATGGTATCTTCCCATCGTGAAGGTCTGGGTCAACCACATTGCTAAGCACTGGTGTCTGTGATGAAGTCTTTGGTCTTGCTCTCTGACTTGTGACATTACTAGCTATAGATACGATCGGAGACTTTTTCTTATGTGCGTAGGGAGTGGTACCTCTTGCCGCTAAAAGCTTGGCGTTATCGTCATCTTCACTACTTCTACTACTGTCTTCGTTTTTGTCGTACACTTTTTGACCAGAAATTTTGTCGTTGCTGCTGCTTCCTGGCCTGCAATAAATATTCTCATCGCTGCTGATTTTTTCTTCGTTAGAGCTGCTAATATGGAAGCTAAAACTTGACTCCTGTGTTAGAAATTCATTGACTCTGTCCGACACCACAGAGATATTACCCTCTGGACACGAATAAGAAGCGTCTTGACCTATGTCGCCATTCTTGTCATATTCATCGTCATCGTTATCGTTATCGTCACTGTCATCGTCGCCGTCGCCGTCGCCGTCACCGTCGCCGTCGTTGTCGCTGTCGCTGTCATCACCATGATCATCGTCGTCATCATCAAGACTGTCATCGCCATTATCACATTTGTCATCGTCATTGCATTCAATTTCCTGATTATCGCCGTCGTTATGAGCATTATTATCATCATCATTATCATTCTCATCACTATCATGAACACGATCATTAGCATCATTATCATCTCCGTCTTTGTCACCATCTAGAGAACTATGTACGCTGTCTTCGCTATCGCTTAAGTAATTTGCGTACCCATTAAGAAATGTCCGAGTTCCTTCAGTATTTGTGTTTCTAGCACCACGATCTTTAAGAGCAGATATTGAAGATTTAAGGTCATCTTTTAGCCTTGATGGCACTTTAGTGCTGGGTAATTCTGAGTATCGCCAGCTCATCCTGGGGCTGGATTGGTCTGGTTCGTCACGTGAATGCTCCATTTTGTATTCTTGCAAAGCAGCCGCAGCTCCTGCATGAAAAATAATCAAACAGATAGGTAGACTTAATCTTCGTGCACAATACTGTCATATCAACAAAGAATTAACATAAATCAGTGAGACTCAAAAAAGACTACTCTGCTACAGATTCTACACAGTGTTCCACAATTTTTCCAGATTGTGGCCGGGTTCATTGAGGCAAGGCATGAAAATTAAATCCAGGATATTGAAAGTGGCTGTGTCCACATTTATGCAATAGATGAGACTCACAAGATTGTGGTCTGATTAAAGATCAAAGTGTACTGGAACCACATTATAGGCTTGCTAAATAATAATTTAAAGATGCTTTGTGTTTCTTGGCCGTCCCCTCTTCCTCTTACCCCGGGTCTTCAAGGACAGGGCTTGCCTCCTGATGTTGGTTGGAGGTTTGCGGAGAATGTGACCTACACATGGCTGCACATGACGCAGGGACCTGGGAGGAGATTGGGGCTGACCAGGAACCAGCTAGAGAGGAAAGCAGATCATATTGTCTTGGGAAAGCCCAAGACAGAGATGCCTGGAGGATCCTTAACGGGGACCAATGTGCCCCAGGAGTGGAAGGGGGGTTGGGTACTAGGCGTAAGTTACTAAGTAGGTAAAATACAAATGAAGGAAAAAGCGTCAAGACCATACCATTACTTTCTTTATTCTTCTGTCTCTGTAGATCGTTCCCGGGCCGGTAGCTTGCAAGTTTTAAATTTCTTTGCGCGAGATCCCGCTCAAATAGAACACGGCCATATTCACTTTCCAACAAATGACAGTTCGCACAGTGTTGCGTGTTTTCGTTGCACGCTTCATCGATTTGTTGCTCGCCTTGCCATGTTATTTCACCTGCAGGTGAATTTTTAAGATGTCCTCTGATGTCCTTATCCAGTTGGCTATTCGTTTGCTCCGTTGCTGGTACTTTTAGTAACGACGTATCAGTCTTGTATTGAGCGTCTCTGAAATTAAAGAAAGGCAATACCATCAAAAACCATCTGAAACTGCTTCAAATAAAAAATGAAATGGGAGTCACTTTCGATATTAAAGTTGCCAAAATTGAGCGAGACGAAAAGTGCGAAGTCTATCACTCCACTCCAGTCCAGTCCAAAGGTCAACGTACTGAGTAATTATGTTTTAGCTGTCAACTGCGACAGTAATACATGTATTGCAACAGGTGGTTTTTTTTTTTCTGGCGTCCTCTCAAAGGAGAGAGAGTGAGTTCAATGTATAATAAAAGTAGATAACCGCGGCCAAATATGTGAACAGTTTGACATTAGAGTTGATATCGATTCAATTTACCTTCCAATTTTAATTTTGACTTTTCTAGTCAAACTTAAGTATCAGGTAACTTTGAAAAAAAACTTTCGCGGTGTAACAATCCGTTATTGTAAACACTTTTATTATGTGACTGAGAAAATTACTTCACTCACTGAGAGGAATTAACCGATTTATCGTTTTAATTTTGCACTGCACTGCACTGCACTGCAACTAACACAGGCGTTCTTTCAAATTGCACTCGCCTAAAGGCTCGTACAATTTTGAGAGAACTTTCAAATATCACTTGTAGTGTAATCATGATTTATTGCACTCGAATTCATACGATTGCCTATACTAATTTTCATCACTACAAAGAAACTAATGACCAGTCAGCATGAACTCTGACTTGTAATTTCAGTGGAATTACTTCATTGCCCAGTATTAACATCTTACCAAAGTTAACCACAGGCGTTTTGTCACACGGCAATGGGTGATCTAATCAAAAATGCAAGTGATCACTATAATAAGACGCAGCTTTAACACGTACATGTGTCCTCTGTTGAACATCGCAACCTTATTGTGACTTTGCTGAGCTTGCACCGATGTTTTTTTGCGTGATTCAGTGTGACTCAGCTATTTTGATATCTAAATTTGCTGATAAATTGACAGTGAATTGATTATGGAAGCCAACGTGAACAGCGAGGAAACGTTAATTCCGCGGACAGTTGGATGAATAAAATTTCTGTTTCTTTGGAGAAGAATGGTGAATGTTAGTAATGTTTTAAGGCCTCTAGTCCTCGCAAGTTTGCAAGACGGTAACCCCGTTAAATGAACCGCCCTGCGAGCAGAGGTCCTTTTTCTCGGAAGATCGAAGGGACCTCTGCTCGCAGGGTAGGTGCAGGCGGCGCACTTGCTCATCGTAACGTTTTTTGTTACGTTGACTCGTACTCAGGGTGTGTTATTGTATCCTCATTTTCCAGGACTTTCTTTGCTCGTAGAACTGGCTGAATTACAAACCAAAAATATTCACAGTCAAGAATCACCGTGACCTAGCAAATAAAATGGCACGTCATTGCCCGAGATGCGGCCTCCTACGCAGACTCGTCACAACCGGAAATGACTATGAACTATGTCATGGTTTTAAAAATGCATTCGAGACAATTCTTTCTTAAATTTATACAGTCTTGTCGTTCCATTCGATTTATTTACGTGTACTCTGATCGTTTTAAAATTCTTAAGACATCACCACTATTACATCGTGAAATCAGACGCGTTGCTTTCTGTAAACGGAGCATTCGTATGGTCGTTGCGCAACGCCTAGAGCGACAGCCAACAGTACTTAATGTCTTGAAGCATTAGAGTCTGAGACTTTGATCGCACTTGAATTCACCAATTATTGCTATGTTGGGTGTTCTCTTTCTTTTCCTCTTATTATCAAGCGCTGAGTTAGATTTCTACCAGATCAGCAATACTGGGAGTACTACTTCACGTAGTCACGCTAAACAGAAGTCACGTGTCAACCACGCGGGAAATTTTTCAAACGTTTCAAGCATCCTCTTCACAAATGTATAATAGGTGAGCAGTAGAATTTTTTAAACTTCTTCTTACCATCATCAACAACAAAACGTACACAACGTGTACACATGGCTAAAACCTTCTGTTTTTTGTCATCATTATCACATCGTCTCTACAGATTTGAAGTTGAAGTTAAGAATTCAGGCCAAAAATCACGAAAGACTGTGAATTTAGCATTTCGTCATTTAAAACTGTACTCACGCGAAGTTCGGCTCGTGGGAATCCCCTTCAAAATTTCTCATCAACTTTGTTTACAAACCACGGAAGCTTCCAGCGAGAATCACCCAGTAACAGGTTAGAAATTGACGTAGTGATCTTAACAGGAGCAACAAAACACTACTATGTCGAAGCAAGATCTAGACGACTGGAGATTCAAGCGATTGGTTTTTCGAACCACGTTGGTGTAGGGCGGCGGGGGAAGGTAAAAGATAAAATAGTATTCCACCTACTAAATTTCTTTTCAATTCCGTCACTGAGTCATAGTTATGAAAAGTACGACTGGTCAGATTAAAAGAAAGCCATTTGCCATTCCTATATGGTTGAAGACAAAAACATTATATTTTATTTCATGTAAGATATAGGAATTGCGTTCCTGAATTCCATACGCGGTTGTTTGATAATACTCGTGGAAGTTTGGGCGAACTCAAAGCAGCTGTGGAAACACTCCGCGGCCTACGACTCGTGTTATTAAACCGAGCTTTCTTTTTCTTCATTGACATAACCTGGCAATCGGTTAGTTGACTTAGTTTGGCGGCAGTTGCATACGCAGCGAGGAAAAATAGGGTTGTGGTTTGGTACGAGATTGCGAGAAGCGAACTTTACCCAACAACAACTAGGCTACATTGTCACGCAACTTGCCTAAATGGCTCTCGACAATTGAGTGGGGTTACGTCTTTCTGCACCTCTAGATCTCCAACCCCTTCTTACGCCCGTTCCAAACGCCGCTCCGTTCATGCGCCGAACCTAACTGATGAGTTAAGTACGGCAGAAGAGCGGCGTTTGAATCACTTTGGTTCGGCAGGTTGGGTTTGGTGCGGCAAACAACATTAAATTCGGCAGGGTCTGTCGCACCATGCGACATTGGAGCGGCAGCTGATTCATTCCGCTTCGAGTTATGAGAAACGGGACTGTATAAGCGAGTTTCTTTAGCGCAAATTCAGTTTTTTCTTTTTCTTCGCGATAATAGCCCAACTTATGAGATTTCCCTTCAACAAGTCGAATTAGCTGGGAGAAAACCTGTCTAAATACAAACACTGAACCTTGAGTTTAAATTTGCATCCCTAAATATTGCTATAACAGCGAAAGGTTAGTCACAGCTTTTCTATTTGGACAGAGTTCTTGCATTCAGAACGCATATTTTCTCGTCGAAAATTGTTACCTCCGGCTTTCCGAATTAAGTTCGACGCAAGTACGCCGTCTGATCCAGCCGTCGCTCCAAAGTCTCGCTATCTTTTTAACTGTGCAAACTAAACAATAGAGTGTGTGCACGTGACGTCATGAAATTCTCAAATCCAAAACTACAGAGCCCCTAAAGGTTTTATCCTCATGAAGAGGTACTACATTTACATCTGTTTACAACTTTCCAGCTCAATAGCGTCCTTCGTTTCGAAACCAGCGCATTTTCAATTTCGGAGTCATGGCGGTGCGTGACCTGAAGGTAAGATCGCTTTTGTCGAAAAATATACACTTATCTCGTGATTTTTAGCCATTTTAGGAGTTAAAGTATTAGGAAAAGTGCTTGTGTAAATTCTTTTAGTTCGCTTCAGAAAATCAGTTGTCTAGATAGCGAAAGTAAGTTCCAGATGTTTACGCTCTTTTCCTGCCGCCATACTGGAGGATTAAGGAGGTCCTCCAAAGGTCCTCCAACACCACCCTCTATAATTTTGCGCGGAACATTTCGACGAATGTCTCAACTTTGGGACAACGCACACACCTTAAACGTGGAGAGCTGTCTTCTTTATTCATCGCCTATATCACAATTTCGTGACTTTATCCACAGAATAGTTTTGGATTTTATTCTTTATTGCGTGACAATGCACACACTCTATATCGTGCCTCTACAAATGACCGCTTCAGGCTATTGCTATTGGTCATGGTCACGTTTGAAATAACACCCGGAAATACGTCAGCTTTTTAATTCCGGGGCGTGCAAACCAACACGAACTGCTTAGCTGGCACATTTTAAAATGTAATGCTATAACATTGAAAGGCAAGTTAAAATTTGCCTTTCAACCTAAACTGTTCCTCAGCGAAGTGAACAACTGAACTCCAGATATCATGATGCAAATTTTGATATAAATTTGAGTATTGCAACAAGGAAAACGTTGATTTTGTGCACAATTACAGATCAGTGCTATTTGCGCGCTCGTTGGCTTTCTGCAAAGTAAGCAATAAACATTGCCTTGAAGGTAAAATTATGAAGAAAATTATGATATTACAGCAATTTTGTTGATACAAAGATGTAGATTTATAAATGAAACACCTTCCGTTAATAATAACTACACTGATATATTCACTCCTCCATGCCTATGCCGACAGCAGAGTCGACTTCGATTTTTCTCGGATGATGGAAGGCCAGAGACCCTGCTCGCAAGTTAAGTCTAATCCTGTGCAAAATCTATATATCACAAAAAACACTTTATTCGCTCATTGACTATGATTTTTACCGGCGCACCTATGTAATATTTTCGCATAAGATCGAAACAAGTTTCGCCTAGACGCTGAAATTATCTTTTTACGGCCAAAGGACTGTGACTAAGATAAATGGAGAAGTGGTGTTTGCCTGTGTAAAATGACAAACGGACTTCATAATTATCAGCTTACAGTTGGGAAGACAGTCTTCCTCGCTCTCAGACACTTCTGAAAGCGCTGTAAACAGAGACGAACTTGGGAGATAAGCTTTGATAACTGTCAGAACGTTTACGCGTTCACTTGTTGATGAGTGTTGTTTGCATATGATGTTATGATGTGCCTTCGTTTATTTTGTCATGTGAGCTCGTGAAAATTCCCGACGAAACTTACGTCATACCGATTTTCATCGTCTCGCCCCGGAGTTTCTGAAAATGCTATAAGACGGGAGAAAAACATCTTAGTATATTCCCGCCAAGGGTTATAAAAGATAATTGATTGATCTCGGCCCCTAATTTCGGGGAAGAGAGCGAGGGAAATATAATCAAGCCTCCCAGCCGGCTGTCTGGAAAACCCGAATAGCGAACAGCGAATAGTCGCGAATAGCGAACAGCGAATAGTCGCGAATAGTCCCGAATAACGAATAGCGAATAGTACGAATAGTGCGAATAGTGGCGAACAGTCTCGAATAGTGGCGAATAGTGGCAAATAGTTGCAAATGGTGGAAAATAGTAACAAATAGGGTACCCAGTATCGCGCAGTCAACCTCGTAGCAACTACGCTTATCAGGAGAAAAGGTGTTTCTAAACGTAATTTCTTTTGTTTTAACCGCTGCAATAGCGTAAATAAGTCTTTATTAGGTTATCATTGTGTTTTCTGTTTTCTTAATGTCGGCGATGGACGGCCTACTAGCCTGAGTCCGGAGAAGAAAAGGTAATAAATTCACTGAAGTTCTGTTGCTTATTTGGATAATTAATTAACGCTGGATATTAGATCTAAAGCGGTGACTATTGACGACTATTCGTTGCTATTCGCCACTTTTCCCGACTGTTCGCCACTATTCGCACTATTCGAGACTATTCGCCATTCGGGTTTTCCAGACATCCCTCGCAGCCGTCGGTTATCGTGGTTCTCGTAGCCTAAAGCGACTAGGAGTAATAGCCATGCTACTGGTTACCCTCAGCATCAGTCTCTAATTCTCCTCTCATTCGAAAGCCACGAGAGACCTGAGGATTGAGGTTTGTCGACAAAGTTAAGGCCTTAAGGACTAAAATTAAATCGATCTCAGAAGTATTCAGCGTCCGTGAACCACGTGGCGGGTTGCTAGTCAATAAAATAGTGACACAGTTCTTAAAAAATTTCGTTAACTTGGCTGCTCTCCTGAAACAACCATCAAAGGACACTTACTTCAGATGGTGAGTACTAGGGGTCCGATTGAATGGAGACCAATAGAAGTTGGAACATACAGATGAAGGAAAATAACGGCTCTCATTTGCTAACACATCCTGCTAACAAATAATTTAATACTGAAAATAAAACTAAAAATTCCTTGGTGGATAAAGCGTGGTTTAATTTTCCGCATTTCACTCGTGACACTGACGCTCTGTCCGTAACGCATTTCATTTGTAAACGCAGCAATGACAGTGTAAATGACATGAAAAATAATTTGAAAGGCCTTAGTGCTGTTGCCACGACAACAATTTTGCCGCTGGTGCTGTCTTAATAAAAACTGAAAATCCCAGGTTTTGTCGTAAACCAATAACCATCTACCCCACCCAATCTAATGAATGGAGTTAAGACAATATGGGAACCATCTCTGTTCCAAGTAAGACCCTTTGTCTCACTTTAGAGGTTGCAAATGGGGATATTTGTTTTTTTGACAGAAAGAGATTGGAGCCGAAAGAGTTGCTATGGCAACAGCACGAAGAGTGTCATTTTGTTTCTTTTGTGATGTACATTTGTGGTGCCAAGTTTCAAGAACACTGCTTCAATATTTCTAGAGATATCTCTAAAACGAATAACGATATTTCAAAAAGAAAAACGCCATTCTTCTCTATTTTGAAAGGCCTCTCAAATAAGCATAAATTATTTTTCATGTCATATACACTTCAAGGACGTGAAGCGTTATGACCTGCAGTTCAAACTAAAACGATCAAAATCGCTCACCGCTTCGATCGAAAACGCATACATTTGAAAACACTCTCCAGAGTGGTAATATTTGAAAATGGAGCTCTATCTTGTAAATGTGGAAAGAGAAAGTTAAACGGGCGCTTTCGAAAACCGACGCCCCAACCTAGTACAGTCCCTGAACTCTCCTTTCTTTCCGCCCTATATAGGGGTTGATCAGGGACTGGACTAGCTGTAATCTCGTACTCAGAGCCTTCGCTCCCGTTGACCCTGGAAGTCCGAAAATATCGGACTTCCGATTGAATTGTGCATGCGTACTGAGCTAACAAGCATCCTTTCCATTGTTTCATCGAGCCTGAGATTCGCTCGTTTCGTCGGCTTGCGCGGTAAAGCCCTGGCCAAACGGAGTCGCAGGTAGACGCAAGTTCTCAACTTGCGTCTACTTGCGACTCCGTTAATCGTTTGGCCAGGCCTTGCGTGCAGTTCCGTTGACTTGCGATGACTTGTGCTCACTTTGGTCGAGATCAAATTTGTACGCAAGTCGACGCAATTTTTTCATCGTTTGGCCACCCAACCCAAGTCAACGCAAGTTGAGTGACGTCTATTAACCTATTATTAGCCAATGAAATACATGATATGTCTGCCTTGAAATGGGTTTTTTGCGACCTGCGCGTACTTGCGAGGAAACTTGCGAGTCCGTTTGGCCACCCAACGCAAGTCTCTACGCAACTTCAACTTGTGGCTACTTGCGACTACTTGGGAGTCCGTTTGACCAGGGCTTAAGGAACGAAGCTTGCACTAGGTACGAGAATGGGAACGAGATTGAAAACGCTAGCTTCATTCGCATAACATACGCATGTGCAAATTACGCTTTTAGTGTTTCCTCGTAACATGTCAGAGCTTTCAAGCGTTTAAGTGTGGAAGAGGAATTCACGGCATAAACGGTATTGTAGACGATTGATGCGTTTCGTACCGAAAACGCACGTGATGCATGTGATGGCATGTGAACGCGGCACGAGACTTTATTGTGTGAAGTGATGTTGCCAAGTAAGTTAAGTAAGACAACATATCATTTCGGTCACATTGACGATGCGAAGAAAAAAGATAAACGGCGAGCACCATTTTATAATAAAAATCCATCAACCTGTCGTCTCCTATGCAGCCGTGACTTGTGTCGTCACGCAACGTTACTACACGGGAAGCGTTGCGTGAATGCCTACACTGCACATGATAACCAGTGACCCTAAGGCAAGGTTAACTAGGAAAGTGTGTGCTGTCGGTGTTATAAACCGGTGTCCGTAGTAAGCGGGGTAATGTAAAAGAAGGTGTGTATCAGTGTCCGTTATTCGCGGTATCCCTAAAGAGGAGTTGCAACGTTCTTATTGGCGCGTGATTATGATCTGCTTCCATTTTTTTGAGGGATAAAAACTAGCGGTAAAAAAGAAAACGAAGGACGTTTTGACCTCTTCGAGTTCATCAGTCCAATTACATGTAAAAGAAAGCAAATGAAATTTGCACGTATAGGTAAAATCTAATCGAACTGCTTGCACATTTTTTCCTACTGCATTACTCTGGAGTAGTGTCCATCGGCCTAGGGATAATTTCTTATGTTGAGTTATGTTGCGAAATGCCTGTAGCTCTCAAGTACCACTAAAGCCACGTGCTTCTCCGTCAGCGCTTCGAAATAGAAATGTTGTAAGATGAGAATGCACGTGGTCTCCGTTAGTTCTTTAATGTCTCTGGTCTAAGAACTCAGTCTTACCAATTTCTTTCACTTTTTGCCATAACCAGCAAAATATATTCATTCGAATATGCAATAGTATCCACAATTTAGCCCACGACGTACGAAACAACACATATCGGTCTACTTACCCGAATGAGTTTGGGAGAGGGAATCCCCCTCAAAATTCCTTGTCTATTACGTCGATGTGATTCTTCGTGCAAAAATCGTCCAAAGTGGGAAATCGATGTGACGCTTCGAATTCTTAATTAACGGAAGCCGAAGACAATGTTAGTTTTCGATCTCCTTACGAAATGGAAGTGGAAATGTTTGCTAGAGTTTGTTATCCGAGCCGATCGAGTTTGCCCTTAACCTCAATTGCGAAATATCAAATACTCTGATAGGCTCTGTCCGCTCTGCTGATGTAGAAGACTTTCCATATACGATTGTGATGATTTGCACGTGAGAGCAAAATAGAGGGTCTCCAGTGGGTATCTTCAATCCTTCCATCCCGACCGGAATTTTCCCTCAATCCCTGGAGATCCCGAAGGTTTCTGAAGTCCTTTAAACCTCAAGTCCAGGTCCAGATTCCTCACAACAGACCCAAACACTGACTATTAGGTTCAATTAGCTGTATCTCTTTGCACCAAAACGATGATTTCGTTCAGTTGTTTTTTCATGACTAGTTTTAGATGAGTTGTGTCAGTGAGATCAGTCATTTTTGTGGTCTTTTATGGCTCGTTTCTTTCGTTTTTTTTTTTTTTTTTTTTTTTTTTTTTTTTTTTTTTTTTTTTTTTTTTTTTTTTTATTTTTTTTTTTTATTTTCCTGTTTTTCCTCCTTTGCTTGGCAACGCTTGCGGGTTATTTCGATCCCTGAAAAACTTGTCTGTCGGGGGATGATAGCAATCAAAGAAGAGCATTACAATTAAGCTAATTACCTATCACAACGCGCCATGGTAAACTCACATCAGTTCGCTACACATAACGGCAGGGCACCGTCAATCGAAACTCAGAGGACAGTTTCTCATTCACAATTTTTCAGCCATTGCAACAATCATCTGTATGGAAATTGCATAACATTGAGTATGCCTTTGCTTAACAGAGTACTGAAACTTAAATTTTTTTCGACAGTGCTAGGGTCTAAGCTGTGCTGCCTGTTTCGTATCAAAGCGCAATATAAGAGGTTGTATGGAGTTCTATATGTCTAATTATTGGGAAAAAAATGCAGACTCATTGATTGCTAAACAAACCGTATCCTCCTACTCATTGTCGTCATTGATCTTAAATATTGTTTCAGCAAGGGTTAGTTTATGCCGACGTATGTTTGACGGGCCTGAAATATGAGCAATATATATCCCGTCCTCAGCAGTTATTTAGGACCTGCCAGTCCGTTGTGCAGTACTACTTGGACTCTGCAATTTGAAATTAATTTGACAGTGTCGCTGACTGGTGCAGCTCCAAAACTGCGTGATCAGCAAAATTAACATCACTTGGTGATTCAGCTTCTTTGACTTCTTTTGCATGCGGAAATATCAGCAATAACTCTGCCTTCATATACAGTACACTCGTTTTTTATTCATAAGAACATGTTTTATAAGAATGCCGAGGCTGAAATTTGCAACAAGTTAAGAATCTTTTAGGAGTAAACCCGAGGCTGAAATTTTGTAGACTTCGAGTAGTCCCTCTTTCGCTTTAGTACGTCGAGCGTGACCGTAATTAAATCTCGACGGAGAAAGTCCTGGGGGCGAGAAGGGTAGGTTGGAAAGAAATAGAATGGAACACAGGCGTCCTAAACTCACGATTCGAGGAATCGACCAAATTTTAATGATTTATGTACGCGTATCGAGTGGGATGTGACCACCTAAAGCGCGCGGTGGCGCTCTAAAAGGCATTTGTATGTAGTTAAAAATAACGAGGGATAAAAACGCGCAACGAAATTCTTGGAATATCATCAGTACGCACTGATGGAGTCGGGACTGTTCGGCTCTCGCCGCCGCCTCGCGTTATCGGAAACTGGCGCAGTCAGTCGGGACGAGACGAAGAAAATCGGTACCACGTTAGTTTCGTCAGATGACCAGATACGGGGAAAGGGAATGACATCATTTGCAAACAACATTTGTTAAAGTAAACGTACAGTTCTGAGTCCTCAGTTTACAGCACTTTAAAAGTGACTGAGAACGAGGAAAAACCGATAAGCTGATAATTATGGAGTCTATTTGTCATTTTACTCAGGCTGACTCGCTTCTGGATTTATTCTGACCACAGCTCATAATTCTACTTGACAGCGTCTTGGAAAGGCTTGTTGCGATCTTATGCCGCAAACATTTTTACATAGATGCGCCAGTAAAAATCATAATCAATAAATAAACCAATACCCGCGATCAATATTTTTCTGTCATACGTTTTACACAGCATAAGATTGTGAGGATCAGCGAAATTTCAGCATGCTCAAGTTGGCATATAAACGGTATAAAGCATGGAGAAGTGACTGGTTTAGTTTTTTTCCAGTACATGTTTCATTGATAACTATTTCCTTGTCTTCCTTTCTGTTAACAAACTTGTGCATCATTATGTTTCTCTATACTAATTTCACCCTCAGAGCATTGTTTATTGCTGACGTTGCCATACGTTAACAAGCGAGCGTATGGAAATGACATACAGTGGAAACCCGTTAATACGGCCACCAACGGGCCGTGAAAATTTGGCCGTATTAAGGGGGTGGGCGTATAACGGGGTAGGGTCAAACCCCATGACTGGTCTAAATTGAGTGACGTCGACTTAAACAGATATATCACAATTGCACTTCTAAACAACTTCGGAACACTAACAATGGAAAGATGAACAGTACTGGTTCGAAAGCCGGGTTCGAGTGGGCATACTTACTTACTTAATCCTCTTCGTGTTTCGAAACACAAAAGGCCTCGGCCAAAGTGCACCATTGGCTTCTGACGGGTGCTCGTCGTTCCAGGTGACCCCATGTCCATGCTGTTCTCCTTCATCTCTTTCTCCACTGTCCTCCTCCATGTTTCTTTCGGTCTGCCTCTCTTTCTAAGGCCATCAGGGGTCCACCTGAGGGAAACTCGTGGTAGTGCTGCTGGTGACATGCGTAGCACATGACCAATCCATTTCCATCTCTTTCGCCGGACTTGCTGTGTGATTGGTTCTGTTCCTGTTCTTCTGCGCAACTCATAGTTTGAGATTGTCTGGGGCCAGTATATACGGAGAATCCTGCGCAGGCACTTGTTCTGGAAGACTTCTCGCTCTCCCATATCTCTCTGAATATGCACAACAAAAGGCATGGTGTTTCAGTTTCTTCTGCCATGAGCATTTCTGCTGTCACTCCATCTGCTCCACCTGCCTTCCCGCTCTTCATCACTTTGATGGCAGCTTTCACCTCTTCCATGGTAGGTGGATCTATGCAGATATCCAAGTCCTCTACTGCCGGTGGAATCTCAGCT
>Ga0126338_10000592_pt1 | contig 20335 bp, 12 predicted proteins | sample OrbCmetagenome_2_FD_92529 | JGI IMG/M metagenome (GOLD analysis project Ga0126338, IMG submission 92529) | Coral microbial communities from Petempiche,Puerto Morelos, Mexico - Orbicella C C metagenome | ecosystem: Host-associated > Invertebrates > Cnidaria > Coral | place: Petempiche,Puerto... | reverse complement strand
GAGACTGACATCAGTTAACAGTTAAGATGTATTGTGCTGACTTATCACATTATTTAAACCCAAGCCTTTAGATTTTGCCGAAAGTGCTCCAACAAGCAACAAAATGTTAAGAAGACAGTCAGTCCCCTGTCCAATAATGCAAACTACGGAAAAACGGGACAAAGTAGGTCAACTCATAATTGCCCATATATGGCCAGTACTTCTGTATCTTTCCAAAATCCAAATCACTCAGCACACCAGTTGAAGAGAGTCCTCGTATTTCTAAAAATGTGACCAACCGCACATCCTCTCGTCATGAGTTCTTGTTGCTCTTCAGTATCGTTTAACTTATATCTTCTCAGTCTGATCTCTCTCTGCGCCGCTGCTCCTTCATCATGCACTAACAACTTTGAAACCATGAAATGTCTCGTTCACGGTATAAAGCCGCCGGTTGCACAAAAACACACGAACTCACTGTGTAAAACTACAGCGGATTCAAAGAAATGCGTGCACCAGGAGGCTGAATAGACGACTCGCTACAAATCTCTTCAACAGCGTGTCGGCCAAAGTTGTGGGAGAAAGGAGCAGCGCTGAGAAAGGCCGGAGCCAGAAACAAATCCTACACTGTAAAAGCAGCCTTTGCTCTGAAGCAAATGGGAGAGTTTGAAATTAAATTGAAAAAAATCGAAGTGTGAATTTAATATCAGTTCACTTGAAATGTTTTGATTCAGTCTCTCAACAACCCGCAAATTTGACATGAACCTTCGTTGCACCGTAAGATTAAACTTTCTCCGTTATTTTTCACTCTTTTTATAAACCAGCTTTACTAATGTCTGCCATCATTTCCCATTCATTTCACTTTAACGTGCAGTCCATTGTATTAACAAAGTATTTAGATCTCGATGTGTTTTAAACTATGTTATGTTTCCGTCGTGATCCGGCGCTCCATAGTGCGGAATCTCGAGGGACGAGTCCCGCGAATTAGTAAATAAACCTTGGCACAAACTTCGTCTGGTTTGGTTACGCTCTAACTGTACCACAAAATTCGGACGTTTGATTTCAGCCTGACAGCTTTTGGACAACTTTGTAGCAATTTTGGTCAAAATCAAACAGAATTGATGTCGCCAAAAACTACATGTATCTTCGAAATAGACCGTAGTACATTGTTAGTGTCTAAGAAATTCGTCGTAGTTTTCCGAGAATTCGTCGTCGTTTTTCGCGTGTCAGTAACCCCTCAGGCTGAATATTGCATATATTCCGTCTCGCTAGAATGCTTTTTAACACATGAATAAGTTTATGCAGCAAGCAGCATATAATTAGTTTGCGTTTGTTTTATGAATGAATCTGAAGTGGCCCTAAGGCCCAGTTCATACGTCGCATTTCTGCCGTGTCGAATTCAATTCAATTGAGTGCGGCAGAAATGCGACTGTGGATTCATACGTCGCACTTGTGCCGCACTTAATTCAGAATTTATACTGTCGGGTATGTCGGCCAGCGGAAACGTAGAGTATTCAATATTGCGGGCGAAAATACTGAGCGACGAAGGACTTTAATTTTGCGAAAAATTGTCCGCCAATGGAACGAGAAGGAGAAGGTTGACAACGAAGGAGTGTGTGTTGCAATATGTTCAGGTTGCATTGGACCGAGAATGGCCAAGTTTCTCCTTTTTCTTTGGCGGGAAAACATTTACGCATGCTAAGTAATTTAAAGAAGTCGCTACTTTTTCATCATTTTCGATAACACCGTCAACAAAAGCCTATATGTTTACGGCAATTTAACATTGGTCTGAACTAGGGAACTAATTATAGCGAAGGTCCTGTGCGCCGGCCTCATGGTTGGTGCGCTTGTCTCCGGATCGAGCGGCCCAGGTTCGAGCCCTGGCTGGGGACATTGCGTTGTGTTATTGGGCAAAACACTTTACTCTCACAGTACCTCTTTCCACCCAGGTGTATAAATGGGTACCGGCGAACTCAATGCTGGGGGTAACTCTGCGATGGACTGGCATCCCATCCAGGGGGGTGTAGAAATACTCCTGGGGCCCGTTTCTCAAAGGTCCCGAAAACTGGCCGTAGCAAAATCTCACACCTTATGACTAAAGAGCTGTTTAATGTAAATAGTCCTAATATGAGCGGAGGTTCTCTTCATACAAGAAGTTTCAGGCGTGTACACCTCTCTGTCTACAAATACCGATTAACTAAAACTGCCTTTGCGGGGCCGAAACGTTTCCAGAGTTTCAAGAAGCGGGCCCCAGGTCGCTTCATGCTAAGGAAACTGGGATAAGCTCCGGCCTGATAGGTCACTTGGCTCGTGTGTTGACTTTACCCTCCTGCGCGCCGAAGGCATGCGAACGGAGCCTCATACCTTAGAACATATGGTAACCTATCAATCTAAAAAATTTTGGTTGTCACATGACTGTCCGTACGTCCGTTCGCTCCGTTCATGTAAATCAATGTGAAATGTCACTCAGATAAAGTCAAGTGAAGTCATCTTTATTTAAGCAGGGTAGCCCTACCAGCCATAGTCTGGTATCAAAGGGGCCCTGCGTAAAATTAAGACTACATGATAAAAAATTCAGAATTTAAAAATTACCGCAAAGTATTGTACAAGAAGTTTAAAATTTAAATAAAAAGGAAATTACATATCTATGAAGAACAATTTTTCTAGATCAATACAATAAAAGAGAACAATCAAAGTATATCTAAGTATTATATTGGTAGAAAACTAATGGCTAAAATGAAAACTAAGAGAGTTCTTAAAAATGGAAAGCGACGTGGCTTCTTTTACTGATGTGGGTAAATCATTAAAAAGAACCATGCCTGAAAATCTAAAAGTGTTTTTCCCTAACGCTAACTTAGGGTTCAGTAGGCGAATGTTGTTCCTTTGTCTTGTCTTATAAGTGTGAATAGTGCGATTTGTAATAAAATAATCCGATAAATATGAAGGAGCTAAGTCACTTAGACATTTCCACCCTGCAACAACCTACTTCCCAAGGCTTTTCCCTCAGAATTTGGGGGGTGTTTACAGCGTACATCTTTGATATTGAGCATCCATGTTACATTCAGTTGATACCTGTCAAAACAAGGTATCTGCTGACCAGTATCACGTGACCATATTGCAGGCTCATGTTCAGAGCTCATCGAGGTCTTATGTTTTTTGGAAGTTGACCGCCACCCAGGTACAGGTTTTTGATTGGATTGCAGGCTCAAGCCAGGTTCAGGAGCTCTGCTTTTAGGCTTGGCTAAATCTATATATCTTAAGGCAGGTCTGAAACAGGGTAAGTCTTGTTCCAAGCAAATACTGTATACAGGCCTTTAGCCAGAATTTGAAAAGTGGGCATCTAAATATGCTTTGGACCTGCTCAAATAAGCAATTTATAAGGCAACATATGAAAAATAAAACAATTTTCTTTACAAAGTGGCTGTCCACAGAACGCCTGGACACCCATCTGGTTAAAAGCCTGACTGTCTGCCATCCATCATCTCTCCTAGATACTAGGTGAGTACTGTATTAGAAGGTACAGTAGCCTACACCTCAATGGAATACTACTTTTTCATACAGTGCTGTTCCAGATGAAATCCACACCCTTGCAGACCCTGTCACCAATTTTTTTTACTCCAACCCCTCCAACCATCCTAAGGGTTCACCATCTTATTGTGGTGGGATGGTTTGTCTCCATGACCCTTTAAGCTACTTTAGCCAAAGTCTCGTTCTTCTGATAGGGTCACCCATGTGGAGCAGGTTAATGGGTAAGGACCAGACAAAGTGTGACCACCTTGTCCTTCAGGTTGGGTGTTGGGCTGTGGGCTGATAGCCCACTACCTTAAAAATTAAGACTGTTACAGAAGTGGAAGACATTCAAATCTCTATCAACATCGCTGAAGTAACAAGGGCTCATAGCAGCAGGATGAAGCATTTGGATTAAACCCCTCCCTCCAAACACCCCACTGAAAATCCTAGTTCACCTTCATACTTTCCTTTTCAAAATTTTAATCTTTGAATTCCTACCTCACCCAACTTTGCCTTCAGAGTTTCCATTGACCTCCCTTGAGGTGGATATGGTTATTTTCTGGCACCACAATTCACATTTTGGTAAATTATTCAGATCAGACATGTCTCAGCAAAATGTTTATCTGAGTGAAACTTAACTTAGAGATTTGAAGCTCCAAAATTATAACTACTTATAACAAGGATAACTGGTTTTAGTATATACACACTCAGTGATCTTGGTGTTTCATTATCTCTCCCTAAATAAACAATAGCTTCCATTTGGCACAAAAATATGCTTGGGTATTTGTCCGCGGAGATTCTGTTCTGAGAAGCAAACAGTTTTCCAAGAGCATATCTCGAGGAAAACTGTGAGCTTTGAGGAACACATAAACTCCAAGGACAAATATGCGAGCATGTTTTTGATCCAAATAGAGGCTAATGTATTAATTATCATTCAAATATTTTTCACAACACATGCTGTTTTGAAAATTGGGGAATATCTCTCGGATATTCCCTAGTTTTAGTTGGGAAATATTCAGTCACGTGATGCATTTAGACCAATCATGCCTGAGTGAAAATATTTGATGGATTATAATGAGCATTATTCAATCCCTTCACAGAAACATTTCTTTATTGATTGCTATCGATTGGCAAAAATTGATAACAATGGATAATTCCTGTCTTCAGGAATACCAGTTGTTATCAATTTTAAAAAAATTGACAATAGCCACCTAGACTATTCAATGATGGCTCTGTTATTGTGTAAAACAATACCTGGAACAACACGAGATGTTCATCTTCAGCATGCTAGCTAGATTATATTTTCCTTTTGGCCTACTCCCGAGATCTATTCTTATGTTTGTTTTCTAACACAAATAATTGAAATTACTAGAACACTGACTCTGTTGTTTATTTCCCTTCATCATAATGCCGACGCTACAATAAGACTGGATCTCGAGGGTTTTATGCTGCTACTCTGGGCTTAGCTTCTTCCGGTGTCATAAACTAACAAAGAAAGTTGTAAAGCCCAAAATGTTTCTGCCAGTTGTTTCTGTTCTTGTTATCTTGTCAATGATTGTAAAAGATACACAGGCTATGATAAATTGACTCAGTAACACCATTATAGATAAATTTTGTCAAATATTTTATCAGGGTAGTTTTCCCTTTCTGTCTGCGAACATTTTCTTTTATTTATTACTAGGGGATCCCGGAATACTTGTTCCATGCATTCAGTACCTTAATTATGTGAATATTATTTAATCTGTCTTATTTGAATTCTTTCTGTGAAAGGGGACACACCATTTAGTATCCTCTCAAAAGAGGATCATGCCATTCATTTCATCCATGAAAAAAAGTTCTTCAAGTTGACGCACATGGCCACACTGTACCCAGCCAGAGAGTATTGAATCCTGAAAAGAGAGGAGAGCGATGAAAATCTGAAACCTAACTGTGTAAAAAGAGGGGAAAATGCTAACTAAAAATAAGCTATACTTTGGCTTCACCCTTTCAATGCCCACAACATTGCAAGAAGCAATGTTATTAACTTGGTATCCCTGTTTATATTAATGTATACAACACTGTGTAGCATTCAAGACTATAAAACTTCTTTCAACCATCTGAAGGAGACCCCAATCTCATTGTGAATACCTCTTAAAACCACTTTGCCAGCGTTGTAAAGTTCTGGGAAATTTAAATCATGGAAGTACAACAAGAAGATTCTTGCCACTTGAGGCACAGGCAGACCACTCTTTGTGTTCGTGGTTTATAACTGTTTACATGAAACGAACGGAATCTATGAGGGTTATGAATGACACTCTGAAAATTGCATATCTAAATCACATCTCAGTCTGAATATCCCAATAAAGTTAAACGAAACAATAATCGACTCCCTCTCTCATCTTACCGGTCTCCAGCCAAAAGTAATTTTGTAAAAAGACACTTCAGATGGCCCAGGAAGGCAAAAATAATTTTATAGATATGTAATTTTCAGAGCTTTACTCATAACCCTCATAGATTCTGTTTATCTCATATAAACAAATACTATTAAGCATGAACACATAGAGGGGTCTGCCTGTGCTTGAGGATTCTCATGCAACAAAAAAATAAAAACGTTTGTTTACCCTCATCATCATCAGATTGTCTAATTCTTATGAACTCTGTTGAATGGCATGCATTACAAGTGTTTGTTTTTGTTTTGATTTTGTTGCTGAACAAAGCATCAGAAAAATGGAAAGATTTGGGGCATTTGGCGGCCTCAAATTTAATTTACTGGTAAAAACAGGTATAATATGTTTGCTTCAGATGCTATTTGGCTTAGAACTAATGTATTTTGAAATTCTGACCTCGCGTCTTGAGGCGACAAAAGTTCCTGCCTCTGTACATTGTTGGTGCCATACTGAGAATTGAAACAACTGTTCTATTTTCTATTTTCTTTCACAAGCATATATATGTACTTACTTTGCTTAGAATACAGTCATTAAAAAAAAAACATGGCAAAGAAAGAACTTTCCATTAATATGAATTTCAAGACATCTTGCCAACATTAACCTAAAATAGGATGAATCTAAAGGCAATGCAACAGCTTTTTGTGAAGTTAACAATGCAAAGGAAAATAAAATCAAATCACTGTCCCTTACTGCAGCAGGCAGGAGTACTTTGTCTTGTATCCAAGTACATCCTCCCTACTGTTTCTCCACCGATCCTGGACAGATTGTCTCAGGTAATTCTCTTAAAGAGCTGGAGGTACAGTCTAAACCTCCCACCGGGGTTCTTTGCACATCACATCATACCAGCTGTTGCTTTGCTACTGTTATCATATTGGCTGTTGTTTACCTTCTAGAATACACAACAGACAATTTACTACCACATGTTCTCCTAAAATAATCACCCTGTCTAAAAGATGCAAAGTCGAAACTGTCAATGAAGAACGATAGCTGTTTAAAAATCAAGTTGCATCAATCAGATTATCACAGTTTGAAACAGCTACTATGATACATTGCAAACTGGAGGTTTTCATATCATACAAAATTCAAGCCGAGACGCAGAATGCATACTGGTCAACAGAGAGTCTTTAATAGATGCAGATCTCCTAAGTTTTTTGTAACAAGTCGTAGTCAGCAAGCTCGAACCTCTTAAGGTGATGCCCTAGAAATAACACTTGATGTTAGAATTTTTTCAAAATTTTTGTGGTTGTTCCTAATAATGCAGGTATTTGAAATGTGCGATAAAAAACATCTGGTGTGGTGCTTGTGTAGGAGTCATAGCTCGTCAAAGGTGCGTTAAATATCTGTGCAATGGTACCCATTAAGTGCATTTTTCTTTTTCTGAATGCCGCTACATTTCGGGGTATCAGTGGCCAAACACATGGAGTTAATATTAAAAAGTCCCAATAGATACATTGCAGCGTCTTAGGCCCAGTTCAGACATCGTGCTTCTGTCGTGCCGAACTAAATTGCAATTAGGTTTGACTATGGCACGGCAGAAAGACAACTCTGATTCAGACGTCGTGCCAGATTCAAACCAAATTCAGGTTATACTGATGCCTCGTAACAGTTCTCCTCCTAACTCCCCATGGTAACGCAATCTTGCCAAAATACATTAATGTAATTTATGAATTTTGTTTGGCGCGGCAGAAGCACGATGTTTGAATCGCTGCTGTGCCAGAGTCATGTAGCACGGCAGAGTTTGTCGAACTTAATTGCTTGCCGCACTTAATTCAAAAGTTTGATTCAGATTCCGTGCTTCTGCCGTGCTTTCGTTGAACTTAATTCCTGAATTTAGTTTGGCACGGCAAAAGCACAATGTCTGAACTGGGCCTAAAAGGAACAATTTGATAATAATGTGTTTCTTGGCAAAAATGTACATCTTGGATCAGAGTTAACAAAAAGTCTTTCTAGCGTATGTCTTCTAGGGGTGGTAAGGTTCAGTTACGAGTGAAAGGGTAAGTAAACATTTTTGGCAGTATTTTTTTACCTAACGTTAAAATTTTCTTACTCATTCAGAGGAAAGGCAATGAATTATTGTTGTTTAAGAGAAAACAAGAATTTATTTCGCTGTCGGGCTTAGCTTGATGGAAATCTCTTACTTTGTGTGTTCACGTGGACACACTAATGACACAAAAATCGTGCACAGTAGGGATGCGCAATGTAATACTGAGGAATTACCTCAATGACACAAGACATGAGCATGAGAGATAATTAGCCAAATCCTTTATAACAGGTACAGGGACACAGTGTAAGTACTAAAACATTTCAGTAAACTACATTCCACAGTGGACTTAGGAATATTAACGACAAGGCAAGATTTCCGTACAACATGCATACATTTATTATGCATAGAGTTCTTTGTTTAACTAAACAATAGCCGAAACAATATAATCCCTTTGAGACTTACCCGCTTTCAATAAGTATAAAATTTTCCATTTTTAAAGTCTCTTATTCTTTAAGACTTGGAAAACATTTTTGATTTTTGGTCTGAAATATGAAAAACAAGAACAAAATATCATTTTTTGGTACATTTACTGTACTTTTAAATTGAGTGCAGGCTTAAAACTGCTTAAAAATAGCAATTTAGGCTTGCGGTTAGCTATTATATAAAATGTTGGGCTAGATTGTAGGATACTGGGCCTACTAACTATTTGCGGGTGTCAAGAGGCGTAAAGCAAGGATGCCCTCTCAGTCCCTTATTATTCATCCTATGTGTAGAAATTCTGGCACAAAAAATACATCAAAATGCTAAAATTACAGCTATTGAACTACCTTATTCTTGTGAAGCTAAACTAAGTCAATTCGCTGATGACACTACATTAATATGTGAGGACATCTCGTCTTTGCATGAAAGTATGTCGGTATTGGGGAAGTTTGGCGATATCTCAGGTTTAAAGCTAAACAGCGAAAAGACAAAGGCTCTATGGATAGGCTCATTGAAAAACAGTAAAACTAAACCCCTTGAAATGAATGTTTCCATTGATCCAGTTAAAATCTTAGGAACATACATTTTACATGTCAGTGATAAAAGCAATAACCTAAATTTCTTCCTAGAAATCCAAAAGATGGAAACCAAATTAAACATTTGGTTGTCTCATGACCTCACTCTCATGGGAAGAACCCTACTTGCTAAAACGTTAGGAATCTCAAAATTGGTATATACAGCCTTGATGTTAAGTGTTCCACAAGAAGTTACAGTACAACCCTGCTCTAAGGACACCCGCTTAATAAGGAGACTTGCTTTTAATGGACAGTTTTTTCTGTCCTGAACACTAAAAAGGTCATATATTTTCTCTTAAATTAGCCCGCTTAATGCGGACACCCAGATAATGCGGACACTTCTGTGTGTCCCTTTGGTGTCCGTATTACTGGGGTTCCACTGTATTTAAAGAGTCCAAACGAAACTTTTTAATTTTTTATGGCAAAACAAAAAAGATAAAATTAAAAGAGATGTTCTTTTTCAAGAAATGAGAAAAGGTGGTCTTAATTGTCCAAATTTTGACGTAACAGTTAAAGCACTCCGTTTAAGCTGGATCAGTAGACTGTTAGAAAAAAAACTCTCCAGTGATGCTTGGAAAGCTACATGTATTCCAAATGCTTTTTTCGAAAAGTATGGAGCTCTCAACTTCTTACTCAAGTGCAGTTACAATACAAAGAAGTTAGACAAAAGTGTATCATTATCCTACTTAGAAAAGCTAGATTACTTTAAGGAATTACTCCAGGTCAACCAAGATGGCTACAAAAGTGACCTTATTCTTTGGAATAACCAAGACATAACCATTGAAGGCAAATTGCTTTTTTGGAAGAGGTGGCCCAAAAATGGAATTTATTACATTCAAGATATTTTAAACGAAAATGGTAAATTTCTTACTTTTAAAGAATTTAATCAAAGGTACAATATGTCAGCAGGGTTGAAGGGTGGTAAGGGGCCCTGGTGGAGTGCACTGGGGCCACCAGGTGTACTTCGCAAATGCCAGGAAATGCCCACCGTGTCAAAGGCTCTGCCACCAAGTCGGCTGTCGCATGTCCTCGTCATAACCCCAGTAATGCAGTTGTACTGCAGCAGAGCGACAACAGCAAAAGGCGGGTATCCGGCGCCTTTCAAATAACAGGATATTGTGGCTAAGGGAAGGACACCCTGACAGAAAACCCAGGCCCTCCAGGTTGGGGTTTGGGCATGGGGCCAATCCCCCCATCCCGTAAAAAATTATCGATTACGGAAACCGGAAATTCTAACAAGCAATGTTACATGGGGAACAGCACAACTGCTTGCCTAACTCCTAATGATAATCTTCTGGCCCTATACCCAGTTAGGGTTATGGTCAAAATCTAATCTACAATATTTCAAATCCTTGCATCCATTCCACCAAACCTCAAATCCAAGGTGGCTTCTACGCTTCTATGCTACGATTCTGTTCCCGATAATTCTGACAATTTTTACTTTTCGACTGAAAAATTGGTTCTTCTTAATTTCTAAAATGAAATGTAAAGACTACTACCTTCAGTTCCAAGAAAAATCAGAGGTTACACCTTGACCCGTCAAGTCTTGGGTCAAACATTACTCTGGCGAAGAAGATTAATGAAAAAACTTATTCAAAAATATACCTCACCTCTCGGGCGACAACAAATTTAGACAATTCTCCTTTAAATTATTACACTGTATTTTAGTGACCAAAAAGGAGCTTAAGAGGTTCAAAATATCCGATAATGAAGATTGTTTTTTCTGTAAATACCCTGATTCCTTGGAACATGCATTTCTGGAGTGTCCTGCTGGCCTAAACGTCTTTCAAAAAAGTTCCTGCATGGTTCAACAATGAGCATACAGCTACTATTTAAGGACTATGATCTTCCCCCAAATACAAGCCCAAACCTAACCCAGAAGTTTAGGATTTTAGTTGTGCAAACTCAAAAATATTATTATTCTTGCAAAATGTTGGAAAAAACTTTCAATTTTCTTGAATTGAAGTCAGTGCTATCTTTGTAATGAAAGGCTGAAAAATGTGAAATTTGAATTAATTTGATTCAATTTAACATATATAATCAGTCTCAGTGGCAAAATCAGTTATTAGTGTTTTACTACTATGGTTTTAATACGAATGTAAGAAGCATCAGTAATAGTATTATATTGTAAGTAGTGTAAGCGTTAGTATTGTAAGATAAAGAGATAATTGTTTTGTTTTGTAGAGTAAGTTGTGCAAATTGTAGTATTGTAATTAGCATCTGTAATTGCATTGTATTGTTAAGAAGTGTAAGTAGTGTAAGTAGTTGTATTACTGTCGTAAATAGTTATCACTTCTGTAATTAGTAGTTGTATTACTGTTGTAAATTGGGTAAGTAGATGTACCAGTGTTGTAAGTAGTGTGAATCACAATGTTAAAAAGTAGAAAAAAAAGCAGAATACCGGGTTGCTCATTTGCATCTCATTAAATTTAAATGGTTCCTTTTGTTTCTACAAGTTTCGTTCTTAGAAGTGTTAAGGGTGTTAATAATTAAGCTAAGGGGCCCAGTATTGTAAAATCAAGATGTTGTTAGGGTCAGCGAGTATTATGATTCTGTAAATTAAGGTGGCCAAACACAGTTTTCGCCCGCGCTCTTGCTGATGCAATTCAGCGCACGCACAAGGATCACAAAAACCAAACATGGCATCAGTACAGCAATCATTTTATTTGATCAAAGCCCGCACTATCTGTACTATTTTTCTTCATAATTAAACGCAGTGTATTGATGGCGTTAGTCTTTTATTATAAAGGTATGTTAGAAAAGCTAACCATGCCAAGAACCCTGCAATTCTCAGATTTTTCTTTTTTACCAGTTAAATGCAGCGCATGCTTGGTAAGTTGAAAAAGTGCGATTGAATGCGGAATAGTTTTCTCGGAAATACACCTATCTCTTAAGAACCACTCATTAGAATTTCACGAAATTTCGCACAAAAATATTTTAGGAAATAAGTAACTGGAGTATTGAAAAAAATTTGAACTTTAACAGAGGAAATTCTAGATATTCCAGTCAGCCTTCAACAAGGGATAATTTAAGATCTGTCTGTTGAATTATTATTAAAATAGTGTTAGCTTGTGAGCATTGTTACAAGCTTGTTGCATGCAAATTATAAAGAAAATCTACTGCCTTGATTTTCTGCAAATAAACAAAACCGATTTTACAGGCCTGTTTATATTTATTCATGTTGCCATGGCAACGGCATATACGTCAGCTTAACTGTCCAAAAACCGAAGCTTGCGTTGTTAACATGCTTGCTACTATTTTTGGCGACCAAAGGATCAAGGGTTTTAGAGATAAAGGTAAATGAAACACAGGTATCAAAAACTGTGTTCGGCCACCTTAAAGAAAATACCACTTCCTTACCTTTGGTGTTGTGTGGTCTCGTATTTTTCTCTTGATTTACTTGCGAAAAGCAATGACCAACAATTCCAATCACGAGTAAGTTAGATGAATTTTGCTGTAAACGCATATTTTCGATTCAGGACCCGGTTCAGGAGCAGGCAGTTTTCGTTCGTTCGCCCAAAACATGATGTCCGAAGGTCTATCATGCCTCAGAACACCCAGAAATTTTCTCCGACTGTCAGCAGCCGACATATTTCACACAACTTCGTCTGCCATGTTACAGTTGAAAAAAAAAAAGAAGACAAGAGTTTAAGCCAAGCATGCGCATTGACTGCCACGTTGCCATGTGCTAGGGGGCTGGTCAGGAGGTTGTCTTTTCGTCAACCTGTTGGAAATAGAATTGATCTTTTAACTATTTCGTTGGAAGAACAGCCTTCTCTGTTTGTACGTGAAGGCTCATTCGACCCAAGTTCTATCGTTCCATTGACAAGTGAGCTTCGTTTCTTATCACACTGTCTGAAGGTTATGCCGAATACTTTGATCCACCGTTGGGGCTTTTGGGGCTGCGTGAACGCGTGCAAACGAGTTGGGGCCACACATTCTGTAGATGCTGTATTGTACCTTCTATAAGGTAAGTTTTAGAAGAAGAAAGTAACCGGAATTAATTTGATTGTTTTCTCAGAAATTCCAACGGCAACGCATATTTATTCACATAAAAGTCTTGTGAGCGTTGGTTTACTAGATCACTAAGATCAGTGTAATTTGATAACTCACTAGTAGATGTTGCTAAGTGAAAGCTTTAAAGAAAGATATTTTTTAAATCTCTCACATTTAACGATAGAAATTTGTATGCTGTTGGATCGGGCATAATTGATAAATATAACCGCCGTAACTACGGTAGATAAACGAGTTTTGTAAAAGGAAAAGGGACAACAAAAATAATATAAATACAGTGTATTCCAGAAGCTAGATCAAGTCCGGTCCCTGACGGAAGAGGCTAACGAAAACGAATAATTTCAAACCTCCCTTCAGTTAACACTGTAATTAAAGACAAATAGCATAGTATTATCGGGTTCTAACGTTTATACTTCCCTTCACGAGTGAAAAGCGTGCTTGACTGAGCTTGAACAACGGCTAGAAGAAAATGGTTAATCAGAACAATGCACGAGAGCTATGTCCTCGTTCCTTTTCGTTGGAGGAACAAACTTCTCTGTTTTCATTCTACCCAAGCCCTATTGGTTTGGTAGCAGGTGAGCGTCGTTTATTATCGTTATCGACGATAAACGAAGCTCACTTGTTTTTAAACTAATGGAAGAACCAAGGCCTGAGGGTTATGACGAATACTTTGATCCGCCGTTGGAAAGAAAGTATGAATGTCCTATTTGTCTTCTGGGGCTGCGAGAACCCGTGCAAACGAGTTGTGGTCACAGATTCTTTAGAGGCTGCATTGTAAGGTAAGGTTTATAAGTAGAAAGATTAACCGGAATTTGAGTATCTTCTTTTAATCTTGAATCATTATTTATACACGGTAAAAATTCATCAGGTACAATAAATTCCAATAAAGTGTCTAAGATCGTAAACCTAAAATTCTAATCCTAATATTATATTAACTTGCTACAATATTCTACTTATAAACCTGATTTCCATGAATGCCAGAGAAAGCGTTTAAATTGATTTAATGAACCAAACTCTCTAATGTTACAGGGTAAGCTGTTCCTAAGGGTTGCGCCGCAGTAACTAAAACTATTTTTATTTAGTTAGTTCTCGGAAAGGGGACAACAAGTTTGCTAACCGAGTCCCTCATAGCATAATTTGATTCATTTCGCATTACAAATTTAGAAGTGAGATATTCGGGAACTAGACCGTTTAGAGACTTGAAAACCGTCTGAATTTGACGTTGAGATTGCAAGTCTTTTCAGCTGAGTTTGTGAAACAAGGAATCGACGTCAGCGTCATAGCCCGATCTGATGAAGATTATTTGGAGTATGGCCGCCATGTTGCACGCCACCGTCGCCGCCGTCGTGCGCACGCGCCCACGAGCAATACCGCTAGCCACGATAACCATGAGAAAATCAACTCATGGGTTTCCTTTTCTCTCCTATATGAGTATGGGGTTCCGCTTGGCGGCCCTTCGGGCCGCTGGAGCTCGGCTAGTAGGTTGACAGAAACATGCAGCCTTGGTTTACCGTATACTTCTTTAATACTGGTCATCCATGTTATAATAAACTGACACCTGTCAAATCAAGGTATCCGCTGACCAGTATCACGTGACCATATCGCGGGCTCAAGTTACAGCTTATCGAGATCACGTGTTTTTTTGAAGTTGACCGCTGAACAAGTGCTAATTTTCGATTGGATCGCGGGCTCATGTCAGGTTAACTTGTTGAAAACAGGGCAGGATTGTTCGGAAGCCGGTTAACGCTAACCTAGGATTAAAAGTTAACCGAATTATAACTTTTTTTTATACAAATGTTTTTTGTATCTTTGTTTAGTGTATATGGTGATTATAAAAATTCAAAACAGAAGGCCAAACAATATACACAAAACCTCACCGCAAAGTTTCAAAACTCAAATCAAAATTCTACCTTTTCCTGGGTTGTTAGCTTAATCGGGCTCTGAACAATCCGACCCAGGAGCTACGCTTTTAGGCTGGCCTAAATCTATATTACTCGTGCAGCGCGGTTTTGTAGTTTTTGTAGCTTGTTAGATAATGTTTTGCCACAATTACCCCAGACTAGGCTGCAGTAATCAAAGTGAGGTTGAACTAGTGAATTGTATATGCAGAGTAGGGTAGATCGAGGCACAAATGGCTTAACTCGCTTTATGGCTCCAATTGCAGAGGCAAACGTTTTACACAGTTTATCAATGTGGGAATGCCACGTTAGATTTTCATTGATACATACTTCAAGTGATTTCAGAGGAAACTTGTTCAATCGGAACATTATCAATGGAGAGTTCGAGTGTATCAGATAGAGTAATTAATCCTTGCCTGGAGCCGATCAACATAAAATCCGTTTTTATAGCGTTCAAGGGGTCAGCTTGAGAGCTTAAGTCTCGATAAGTTCTTCTTCAGTAAATGTTATCAAAATATTACCATGCCATGAGGTTTTTTTGGTAACCTAATTTTTTCCATTACTGCTCGAATGTTCTGCGGAAATCATCTTAATCAGCACAATGCACGAGAGCTATGTCTCGTTCCCTTTTGTCGGACGAACAAACTTCTCTGTTTTCACTCTACCCAAGCTCTATTGGTTTGGTAGCAAGTGAGCGTCGTTTGTTATCGACAATAAACGAAGCTCTGCTCACCTGTTACTAAACTAATAGATTAAACAAGGACTGAGGGTTATGATGAATATTTTGATCCATCGTTGGAAAGTAAACATAAATATCCTATTTGTCTTTTAGGGCTGCGAGAATTCGTGCAAACGAGTTGGGGCAGGAGCTATAATCGGGGACGGAGACCGTAAGCGCGCGCTACTTCTAGTATTTGAGCTGTCCCTACGATATGGGACAACTTTTCTATTTTTAGAACAAATTACGCCATCATGTGCGGCACACGCGCGTACATGCTGCGAGGATTTTTGCGGATGTAGCGCGGGGAAAAGGCGTCCGAAATTCCCGAAATGCTTGATGCTTTTGGCCGTCAAACAGGAGCCATTATGGCCCCTGGTTGGGGCCACAGATTCTGTAGAGGCTGCATTGTACGTTCTATAAGGTAAGTCTTAAAAGTAGAAAGATTAACGGGAATTTGAGCATTTTCTCAGAAGTTCCAACTGCCCACGCATATTTATTCACATAAAAGTCTTGTGAGCGTTGGTCTACCTGATCAGTTTAATTTGATAACTCACCAGTAGATGTTGTCAAGTGCAAGCTTTAAAGAAAGATGTTGAAAAATTGTGAATACAACTAGCTTTATTCGTACGTGTACTTCCTTTTATCCATGTTGTAACTTCCGGCCACAGATTCTGTAGAGGCTGCATTGTATGTTCTTATAACGTACGTTTTAGAAGTAGAAAGATTAACCGGGATATGAGTCTTTCGATTCCAACCGCCCACGCATGTTTTTCACATCAGTGACATAGGGAAACTATGCTTCTGTGTTTGAAACATAGTGCATGCGTCCATTGTTATTAAGTACACACGTCCCAGACTGTTGTTACCATGTCATGTCAGCTCGTTATTTCATGACAGCTTGAACATGGCTTGTGGACAAGGAAATGCCCCTTTGGTAGCAAGGGACTCTGTGGTAAAGTTGATTAATAAAGGTTCAATCACAAATGAGGAACTATGGATCTAGAGATTGCAGCAATCTACACAGTCCCCATCTATATTGCTTTGTTTGGTACGGCTGCGTCGTCCTCCGTCTCCTCTGCTGTTGGTTAAAAGCAGAGATGAGCCATTAGTCACACAGATATGTCTTTACAGTACTTTCAAAATGGTTGCAACAAATACAAGCAAGTGTGAATGGATGTTCAAAGAAGGACTTTCTTTTTTCATGTTTCTGGCCACAGATTCTGTAGAGGCTGCATTGTACAATCTATGAGGTAAGTTTTTGAAGTAGAAAGATTAACCAGAATTTGATTTTACAGATAGGTCACTCAGTTATTCTAACCGCCCACGCATATTTATTGACATAAAAGTCTTGTGAACGTTAGTCTACTGGACCAGTTTGATTTGATAACTCACCAGTAGATGTTGCCAAGTGCAAACTTTAAAGAAAGATGTTGAAAAATTGTGAATACGACTAGCTTTGTTCGTACGTGTACTTCCTGTGTTTATCCATGTTGTAAGTTGCGGCCACAGATTCTGTAGAGGCTGCATTATTCTTTCTTATAAGGTAAGTTTTTGAACTAGTAGAAAGATTAACCGGAATTTGAGTCCTTTAGTTCCAAACCCCCACGCATATTTTTCACATCAGTAACATAGGGAAAGCATGTTTCTGTGTTTGAAACATAGTGCATGCGTACGTTGTTATTAAGGTGTAAGTGTACAGCTCGTTATTTCGTAACAGCTTGAATATGGCTTGTGGACAAGGAAATACCCCTTTGCTAGCAAGGAACTTTGTGGTAAAATTGTGTAATAAAGGTTGGATCACAAATGAGAAACCATGGATCTAGAGATTGCAGCAATCTATACTGTCCATATCTATATTGCTTTGTTTGGTAAGGCTGAGTCATCATCTGTCTCCTGGTGTTGGTTTAAAGCAGAGATGAGTCATTAGTCGCACAAATACGTCTTTACAGTATTTTCAAAATGGTTGCAACAAATACATACAAGTGTGGCGGGATGGATGTTCACAGCATTAAGTTTTCCTTTTTTCTATTAAGCATTCTAGCGAGACGGAATATATGCAAAATTAAGCCCGAGGGGTTACTGACACGCGGAAAATGACAAACTTCTTAGAAACTAACAATGTACTACGGTCTATTTCGAAGATACATGTCGTTTTTGGCGTCATCAATTCGGTTTGATTTTGACCAAAATTGCTACAAAGTTGTCCAAAAGCTGTCAGGCTGAAATCAAACGTCTGAATTTTATGGCACAGTCAGAGCGTAACCAAACCAGACAAGCGGACAAAGTCGTCGAAGTGTGTACCAAGGTCAAGTTTACTTACTAGTGCGCGGGACTGACACTCGAGATCCCGCACTATGGAGCGCCGGATCACGACGGAAACATAACATCGAGATCTAAATACTTTGTTAATACAACGGGCTGCATGTAAAAGTGAAATGAATGGAAAATGATGGCAGACATAGCAGGGCTAGCTCATAAAAAATTGTGAAAAATAAAGGAGAAAGTTTAAAATCTTACGGTGCAACGAAGGTTCATGTCAAATTTGCGGGTTGTTGAAAGAGTGAATTAAAACATTTCGAGTGAATATTAAATTTACACTTCGAATTTTTTCAATTTAATTTCAAACTCTCCCATTTGACGTAGTTAGCAAAACCGCTCATCATGTTCTGCAGGCCCCTTTTACAGATTTGTTTCTGGCTCCGGCCTTTCTCAGCGCTGCTCCTTTCTCCCACAACTTTGGCCGACACGCTGTAGAAGAGATTTGTAGCGAGTCGTCTATTCAGCCTCCTGGTGCACGCATTTCTTTGAATGCGCTGTGGTTTTACACAGTGAGTTCGTGTGTTTTTGTGCAACCGGCGGCTTTATACCGTAAACGAAACACTGCATGGTGTGACAAGTAGAACCTGGTTTTGCGGAGTGCTGCATGTGGTCGCATTGCTGGTTTCAAAGTTGTTAGTGTATGATGAAGGAGCAGCGGCGCAGAGAGAGATCAGACTGAGAAAATATAAGGTAAACGAAACTGAAGAGCAACAAGAACATGACGAGAGGATGTGCGGTTGGTCACATTTTTAGAAATACGAGGACTCTCTTCAACCGGTGTGCTGAGTGATTTGGATTTTGGAAAGATACAGAAGTACTGGCCATATATGGGCAATTATGAGCTGACGTACTTTTTCTCGTTTTTCCGTATTTTGCATTATTGGACAGGGAACTGACTGTCTTCTTAACATTTTGTTGCTTGTTGGAGCACTTTCGGCAGAATCTAAAGGCGTGGGTTTAAAGAATGTGATAAGTCAGCACAATACATCTTAACTGTTAACTGATGTCAGTCTCGTTCAGTTTTCGTTGGAAGAACAACCTTCTCTGTTTTCAATTGAAGGCCCATTCGACCCAAGCTCTGTTGGGTTGGTAGCAGGTGAGTTTCTTTTGTTATCGACAATAAACGAAGCTCACTTGTTACTAAACTAATAGAATAACCAAGGTCTGAGAGTTATGACGAATACTTTGATCTGCCGTTGGAAAGCAAGTGTGAATTGGCCTTTTGGGGCTGCGAGAACCCATGCAAAAGAGTTGCAGATTCTGTAGAGGCTGCATTGTACGTTCTATAAGGTAAATTTTAGAAGTAGAAAGATTAACCAGAATTTGATTTTACACCCAGGTCACTCAGAAATGCCAACCGCCCACGCGTATTTATTCACATAATTATTATATGGGGGTGGAATCGTGATACTGGATTTGTTAACTCTCTTGTTAAATTTTGGCGAGTGGAAACTTGAAAGAGAAAACTTTTACGCGCTACAAGGTGACCGTTAGAAACCCTGAATAAACTCTTGGTCTTCGGCCACCGTAGTGTGATTAAAAATATAAAACAAACAGTGGTGATAAACATTTTAAAAACATACATTTTATGAACTTGACGTTTCGTATGCTAGTCAACATACATTTTCAAAAGTATTACAGTTAAACTTTTTTGGAACGGCTATTTATACTGTATCAATGGGGGTCTGGAACCTAGAGAGAAAACATTTGCAGTAGAAATTTAAGACGTTTCAAACGGAAACTGTCTGTAAAGTGACACAATGGAAAAGCTTTCCTAATTTATTAAGTACGGGCTTTTCACAGCTGACATTGGCATTTAATGCTGGCTGCAACTTCTGAATAAACAAGGTCTCCTTACAATGGTAGTCAGTCTTGCCGGACGTCTGCGTGGGGGCTATACAACATTATAACATAACTAAAGCAAAGCACGCGCTCTGATTGGTTAATTTAGCGTCTACTATTTGCCCATAGGTGTACGCTGCTGACTTGTGTGCTAATGTTTACAAAGCAAATCTTTTGACAGACATTGTTTCCAAAGTAATGGCCGACGTCCTTCTCCCAGAAATGCGAAACTGTATTCATAGTTGTGTGAAGATGAAACTTCATCGAGTTACTGGTGTGCAGTCGGTTGTCATGAATGAATTTTCGCGCGCTTGTTTTCTCTTGTCATGTTAGACTACACGAACATTTTTTGTGATGTAGCTCAATAAAAGGACTTCTGTTGTTCCAATGTCTCAATATTATGTTATAAAACAAATGGTAAACGCCATAGCGTGTACTATTGAGTTATGGATGCACTTGGGAGGTTCGCTAAGCACTCAAGAAGCTAGAGTCGCACTCGGCTATCGCCTCGTGCGACTCTTACGCTTCTTTCGTGCTTAGCAACCTCCCGCGTGCATCCATTTAACAAATAGATTCCATGTTGCCGTGCG
>Ga0126338_10000591_pt1 | contig 20348 bp, 11 predicted proteins | sample OrbCmetagenome_2_FD_92529 | JGI IMG/M metagenome (GOLD analysis project Ga0126338, IMG submission 92529) | Coral microbial communities from Petempiche,Puerto Morelos, Mexico - Orbicella C C metagenome | ecosystem: Host-associated > Invertebrates > Cnidaria > Coral | place: Petempiche,Puerto... | reverse complement strand
CAAGCTCTGCCGTGCTTCACGACTTTGGCACGGCAGTGATTCAAACGTCGTGCTTCTGCCGCGCTAAACAAAATTCATAAATTATATTAAGGTATTTTGGCGAGATTGCGTTCCCACGGGGAGTTGGGAGGAGAATTGTTACGGGGCATTAGTATATCCAGAATTTGGTTCGACTCTGGCATGACGCCTGAATCAGAGTTGTTTTCCAGCCGTGCTACAGTCAAATCTAATTGCAATTTAGTTCGGCGCGACAGAAGCACAACGTCTGAACTGGGCCTCAGTTGCAAGCTAGCTCCAGGTCCAATGGTTGTAAAGTCCTCCGTAACAGAAACATGTGAATGCCACTTTTACTTCTGTTTTCCAATCCCTTTCTTAAAAGCTACAAAGGTCCAGAAAATCCGAGAATTATTATTTTTCCGAAATGGGAACCATTCAACTAAGAATTCCGGAAATTCTGGGAACAAAAAACGTAAATGGAAGGTAATTTCCAGGTAAGAAACTTTGGAAAATTTGGGTATACCTTGCGAGGTTGTCCTCTTTCCCTGAATGGTATTCAATCGTCACTGGAAATTTCAGGAAAATTAAAACTGGAACCAAGCGCCCAAAGTGACTACTTAAAAAATTTGTTTCGGGGTAAATTTTTGGGTTCGTCTTAAATAAAAACAATAGCCTCCGTTTGGTGCGGAATATGGTGGACTATTTTCCCTAGGATATTATATAATTATCTGTACCTCGAAGCTAACAGTTTTCCGGGAGCCCTTGAGCTTCGGCCTCGGAAAACCGTTCGCTCCTGAGCATATTTTCGCACAAAATGGAGGCTATTGTTTAAATACATTTTAACTTCATGATCTGTTGCGCTTGGAAGATGCAGTATTTCCTGTGACGTACATTTTTAATTGATTTCACTTTTTAATCCATCCATTTGGCGCGAAAAATGGAAGCTATATTGTGTTTATCATTCTGTTATTTTTCGCAACACGCGGGATATGTCACTCGGATATTCCCCACTTCAGTCACGCGACGCATACAGACCAATCGCGTGCGAGCGAAAATATTTGATGGATTATAAAAGCTATAATATAACGCAAATGTCGTCATTCTATTGTCTTTCAAAGCATTTTTGATAAACATTTTGCTGCGATTTGACAAAGTAAAACCTGGGAGAGCGTCTTGGCATCAAAAATGCAAATACAGTGTTTGAATTGGTTACAAAGTAAACCTCACGCGTTAGAAATGTTTGATTCCCTTGGAAAAAACACGATCGGAGAATAAAAGTTACCCATTGTTTCCAGTTCAGTAATTATGAAATTGATATTTTCTGCTCAGTGTTATTGCCATGTACGCTTGGTGAACGAGGCACCCGTTCATGTCTTTATTAAGCTTTTGGTGACATGTTATCTAAATAAAGTTATGCTTTCCCGTAAGAAGCTGCAAGATTTATTGTTTTCTTGCTTAAAATATGCACTCGAGAGACATGAAGGCAAACCTAAAAAGCAAGACGGATGAGGAGAGTGCGAAAGGTTTCGTGGATTGCTAAAAGGTTGTAGAAATATATTATTTTTGTCCATGAAGTTAGAAATATTATAAAGCCGCAAAGAGCTCCATTTCCAATTTGCCAAAAAGGGCGGGAATGTCACCTGTAACTATCCAATCAAGCAAAGCTTATTTACTCACGACATTTCAAAATTGACCAATCAGACGACGTTCCTTGAAAAGGACACGTAAGTATTATGACGTTAGCAAGGAGCTCGTTTATCGCGAATCAGTTTCGAGTCGAAGTCGGTTTGTAGGTTATTTCTCTGTGGGAGTTCAACTTTTTAACCTTTTTAAAATGCGTGAAATCGTTCATCTTCAAGCGGGTCAGTGCGGAAACCAGATTGGTGCTAAGGTAAGGTTTACTGGAAGTAACTTTGCCGTGAAAATCACAGGCGCGAAACGGTCGTGGCGCTGTCAAATGGTCACAGCTGTTTCGCATCAATTCATCTCTAAACTTTCGTTTCTTCCTCAGTTTTGGGAAGTTATTTCAGACGAACATGGAATTGACCCAACTGGTACATATCACGGTGATTCTGACCTCCAGTTAGAAAGAATAAACGTTTACTACAACGAAGCAACTGGTACGTAATTCGAAGAAATAACTGAAGACTATTTTGGCTGACCCGCTTTTCACTGTTCCCACACTAGAATTTTTCGTTCTTTATTTTCAGGAGGGAAATATGTACCACGAGCTGTATTGGTCGATTTGGAACCTGGAACAATGGATTCAGTTCGGTCTGGACCTTTTGGACAAATTTTTAGACCTGACAATTTTGTTTTCGGTAGGCTGAACAGAGTCAACACTTTGCTCTTCTGCAATGCTTAATTAATTCAGTGGTTAATGTACAGATCTTTACGCCATCTCATTTCCGTTAATCAAGTTTTTCTTTCTTTGCTTCATTCAGGGCAAAGTGGGGCTGGAAATAACTGGGCGAAAGGGCATTACACAGAAGGCGCCGAACTGGTAGATTCTGTTCTAGATGTAGTCCGAAAGGAAGCGGAGAGCTGCGACTGCCTGCAAGGATTTCAACTAACACACTCCCTCGGCGGTGGAACAGGCTCTGGAATGGGCACTCTGCTGATTTCAAAGATCCGTGAGGAATACCCTGATCGTATTATGAACACTTTTAGCGTTGTTCCTTCCCCTAAAGTGTCGGATACCGTCGTCGAACCCTACAACGCTACGCTCTCAGTTCACCAGCTAGTCGAAAACACCGACGAAACATACTGCATCGACAACGAAGCGCTTTACGACATCTGCTTCAGAACTCTGAAACTGACCACCCCAACTTATGGCGACTTGAACCATCTTGTTTCTGCCACAATGAGCGGTGTAACAACCTGCTTAAGATTTCCCGGCCAGGTAATTAGGATTAGAGGAAGTTTGTAAACATTTTGCCCGTATAAAGAATTGTACCTGGTTATTTTTGATTTGCTGCAGTAAAGTCTGCCTGTCATTTAGACACTGCATTATAATCTATGACGTTATGTGGTCATAAGTAAGTAACAACAGCTGTCAAAAGGTTTTGAAGTGTCCGTTTGGCCTTATTTCCTTGTTGAAAGTACGTCATTTCGAAACGAAGCCATTGTGTAATAGGCAAACATGTTAGAAAAAATAATGAATTGAACTGCAGTTTTAATTTTTTGTTATGGACGTTTTCACTGTAGATCCCAAATTTTGAAACCGGGACAAACATAGCAAGGAACAAGTTTTTATGGGACTTTTATTTCGAAAAATTTTCATTCAAACAAGTTTCTGCATTCTCTGTGTATTAGTATTTCATTGACAAATCTGAGACTGTGCAGTCTGAGATGTCTTTCAAGTTATGGAAAACTAAAAATGCAGTCTCTTGGATTTCCCACTCTGGGCTTTCTTTCAAATTGTAGCTGAAGGATATTTCACTTAATGAATTTATTTTTTAAATCATTTGACACTTGAAATTTGAAATCCCTGAAATTGCATACCAAGTCACTATTTCCCTCTACATTTGCCCCATTTTCAAATGGCAGATTGTAGTGAGAAACAGTTTATCAAAGTTTTTTAATGATTTCTTACATTTCTACATCTTAAGTAAACAGACAGCTTCCTTGTTGCATGTTTGGGTGGAGACTCCTGTGTACAAGGGATTTGGGTACTTATGGTCAACCTTGAGATTTTTCAGGTGTTAAAATTGCAGGTTTTGGTATCAAGGAGGGTATTCAACATCAAACACCAATATTTTTACATGTTGGGTTATCTTATGGGGCTGTGAACGAAGGAATGAAATACGTAGTCATACTAGTAATTAAACAATAAACAATTAGACATACTACCAGTACTCAGACTAGACTACATGTATATTATCAGGGGAGAATTTTTAGATCAAATATCAGAGACCCCTTGCAGGGAATGGAATGAATGATGACACCTCAAAGCAAGATGTCCATTTTTGAAGTCAAGCAGTTAAAAAATTGAAAACAATATTTTTATATTGTTTGTATTGTATTCTGCCCAATATGGTGTGAGAGTGTTTTCATTACCCTCTCTTAAACTAGTTATAATGATATGAATGCTTTCCTATCTAGCTAAATGCTGATTTGAGAAAACTTGCTGTCAACATGGTTCCCTTTCCCCGTCTTCACTTCTTTATGCCTGGCTTTGCTCCTCTGACGAGCCGTGGTTCCCAGCAGTACCGTGCACTGACTGTTCCAGAGCTCACACAACAGATGTTTGATGCCAAAAACATGATGGCAGCCTGTGATCCACGTCATGGAAGATACCTGACTGTGGCTGCAATGTTCCGTGGCCGCATGTCCATGAAGGAGGTTGATGAGCAGATGCTGAATGTGCAGAATAAGAACAGCTCTTACTTTGTGGAATGGATCCCTAACAATGTGAAGACTGCTGTGTGCGACATTCCTCCTCGAGGTCTAAAGATGTCTGCCACCTTTGTTGGTAACAGCACTGCTATCCAGGAGCTGTTCAAGCGCATCAGTGAACAGTTCACTGCTATGTTCAGGCGCAAAGCCTTCTTGCACTGGTACACTGGAGAGGGTATGGATGAGATGGAGTTTACTGAGGTGTGTTGTGGAATTTGGAGTTCATCCTAAGCTTCAATTGTTAATTCTCCCTACTGCATACCAGTTTTTTGGGATGTTAGTTTTAGGGATTTGATACCTCAAGATTTTATTTATTAGGTGATGTTTTGTAATTATTCTTATATTCAATGTTCTAGTTTGATTGACATGTTAATTCTGTCAGAAAAAGACTGCAGAATGCAAAGCAAAATTGAACTTGGTATTATAATTGGTGAACAAAGAACCCCCTACCCTGTGCATACATAATTTTTTCTAATTTCACCCACTTCTTAAATTGCAAAAGATAACAAAACTAATAACTGAATTCCTTCAGCTTTTTAAAGGGTATTTCTCCTGTTAGCCTATAATGAGGTGATCCCATGAATTTGTCTTGCTGCAAATTGATGGACGATAATATTTTCAGCAATTAAAAATGTTGGCTGACAAAGCATGTTCATTGAAACTGGAGTGGTGTATCAAAGGAATTCTCTATGTTCAATCTTTTTACAGGCTGAATCCAACATGAATGATCTTGTCTCTGAGTACCAACAGTACCAAGATGCCACGGCAGAAGAGGAAGGAGAGTTTGACGAGGAAGAAGAAGAGGAGGGTGAAGCTGCCTAAACTGGTTTTACTGGATTTGACTTTCAAACTACATTGCACTTTTGTGTGGTTGTAGAAAAACTTGGAATAAACTTGTAAAAATACCTTTCTGAGTGTTGGTTTGTGCTGCTCATAGGGCGTGTAAATTGTGATCAGAGGACCGGTATCATTTCACTCAGTGGTCTGGAAAATGTTTTTGATGCTTAGGAAAACGTCAGGCAACAATATGATAAATATTTTATGATACGTTTGTTCAGTCTTGGCTAGTAAGCAATTATGCGTGCCTCGGTGGGGTCACATTAGGTGGTCGGCAAAAGCTGTTAGTTCCCGCACACTGTGTAAGACATTTTTGAGACGACTTCGAAACAAACATTTGCCGATCATTGCCGTCGCTGTTTTGAGTTCACCTCAAGGAACTGTAATTTTTTTAGTTGTTTCAACCTTTTTTCATCATGGTGGGTAGTGCTCTCCATTTGCAAGCCTTTACTTTCAGTGAAGCCCGGCCTTACAGTTAAATTAGTCTGCTGTACGGTCGTTTATGTTTCTTCCACGATCAAACGCCTTTGACAGTTTTTCTTTTTAATATGGAAGATTTCATTCACAGTAAAAGTGGAAATGAACCAGGATAAATCCCGGTGGGGGTACTCCCTATAAAGGCCTGTACGGGGAGGCTACGCCAGAAAGGGGTACCTTTTTCAGGTTTCAGGTATATAAGGTAGGGATTTTGCAAGTTGAGGCATATGAAAGGATAGAGAAATCTGTCATTTAGTTACTTTAAGGGCCCATCAACTGATCTTTTTTTTTTTGGGAAAGCTAAAAATGTCTGCAAAACTAGAGTGCGAAAAAGAAGCTCATCCTTCGCGCCTGGACTACTTACAACTGAGACGGACTTTGAGAAAGTCCACGATAGTGATACTTATAACTTTATCTTTGAAGTTCTTGCGTTTTGCAGTTATCTGCCGTTTGGCCGCGTTAAAAGCTATCGCTACGCCACTGACAACTGACTGTTAAAACTGAGTTAGGCAATATTATCTCGCACTTCCCCAAATTCTTACTGACAACTGTTTTAGCAGTTACTCTCATGTGAAAGAGAGCAAAGGTTCCCTCTAAGACTTTTCGACATTCAAATTTCCATCGCACCTCTCTAAAGAACTGTAGTAATCGCGTGAAAATGGTCTACCAGAACCAACTCATCAAATCAAAAGATTGGATACCAGCTCTTTCCAGGACGTACCATGCATCAAAATGGTTAAGGCGGGAAACAGGGAGCGCGGGGCTTGATGATTAGTACTCCAATCGCACTGCGGTAACTCTCAGGTGGCTTATTGCCATCCTGAAGATGAACTTCCATAAGTAATTTACAGGTCAACGTGAAACTCGTCTGGTGTCTACAGCAAAAAAAAACATAAGTTAGACAGAGTTTGAATCGTTATTGAATAAGGGAACATCTTTCAGCGAAAAGTCAATTTTACATGTTCATAGGTTTACACGTCACGCGCGCCAAGGACTGTTGCCACTAAAAAATATCAATTACGGTAACAAAATTTATACGCGTGAATGAAAGCAAAATTTCTTACTGCGGCCAAATCAAGTGTAATGAACCTGTATTCAGTAACACCAGGAACAAATCCCTAACTATTAACTGTTAGCGGCTTCCAGAAAAGCAAGCTGTTATCTGAAGAAAATTGCCCTGAAATCAGTTTTTAAATAAGTATCTGTGGATGGCATAGTCCATGGTGATTAATTTCTGGTTGTGAGGAAAAGTTTAAGTTAGGACTGTCTTGGCTGAATCAGGGGAGAGCTGCCAGGGACACTAAAAGCGTTGTTGCGACGATTTTGTTATTAGAAACATACCAAAAGTGTTTATATGTTACGAGGAAATCTGTGAAGAGATATCTTTCCCTTCTTTTTTTAGAAATTTACTGACCTGAGCATATTTGTTCGAGATTCAAAGCTAATTATCTCGGAAAAAAACGAGACTTCCTCCAGTTTGGGGGCCAACTAGAAAACCGAATGGTTTACTTGATTCCCTTACTCTATCTTTAATATTTATAAACTGAAAAGGTATTTGTAAACATTAAAAAGTTGTAATTTAATTTATAAATGTACATGTGAGAAATAAAGTGTGTTGTTGTTGTTTATTGTTGTTTATTGTTGTAGTTTTCTTTCAGGATTCCAATCCAGACGGACAGACCCAGCTTTGTTAAGATCTTCTGTTTCGCATGGTCCTAATCTGTTGAAAGACCTTTATAAACGAAAGAACGCTGTATGACCTTTACAGTACTAAAAGTAAGGCACACTAAGTTTGACGCAGTCAGTCACCTTTGTGACCCTGGGCACGTGGGATCTTTGATAATCGATCTTGATAGCAGACGTCTAGATCTTTCCCGCGAAAAACTGCGGCTCTTCCCGCCTCCCTCGGCCCCAATCCCCCAACCCACAAAGCCCCCGACCAACTTCTTCGCGGGAGCCTGCGATTCATACAGCTGAAAATGGCGGCCTCTGTGGCCTGCCAGTTGTGGAGATAATTGTCATAAATGTAAAGCCTTAACGTTTAAAATTAAAATGAATCGGATTAGATCAGCATGTGTGAAGACAAATTCATCAAAGACCTGCTTTGTCAGCTTGTCTGGAGACCTTGCAGAAACGATAGGATTAAGAATTCAGGTACGCCATTCTCTGTAATTCTACCGGGTAAGTGTTCGAAGAATTCTTGGGTATACTGTCCACTCGGGTAACTAGAATTTGTACCGTTTAATTTTCCACTAGCTTGATTCTGTTAGACTTATGTTAAGCTATGTGGTTCATTTGAAAGTTATGTAGTTGTGAAATATCCTCATCTAGGATAGCTGGGGGGTGGGGTGGGGGGTAAACTTATGTTGACTTTAGAGTTAAAATCATTGTCACTGAAAAGCCCTCTTTAAGGAGGGCCAATAATGTTTGTATTATTTTTGGGGGTAAATAAAGTGTGTTATGTAGTTGTCTAGGATGATCGTTTGAGAAGTGTGAATGACCCTTAGGTAATCAGGTACTGCTGCAGGAGTTAGGAAACACTGAACTAAAAGTTCAAATCTTGCCAGGAGGAGGGAGGGGATGGTAAAGTTTCATTTTGACTGGTACGCAACAGGCAGTAAAACTGTGTGACTTTGCTGAAAGTATCCTGGAAATGATTTATACAAAGGAAAGTACCCAGAATCTCCATCTGCAGCAAACATTGAGGTATTTCTTCAATAACATTTCAGGGTCAACCTTTTGCTCTTCAACTGCAGTGGACAGATGGTAAAGCCTTTACCAGCTGGTCTGGTGAGGTTATATGCAGCAAGAAACATGATCCCATTTATGGCTCATCATCTGTTATCCAACTTGGAAAGAAGTTTGCTAATTCACTGGGACTGGATGAGGATCAACAGGTAACAAAAATATCCATGGGAACCCCAGAGAGTTTCAAAGGTTAAAAATTACTTCTAAGTGTTTTTTGTTTTTTATTACAATCCTTCAGGTCTTAGTTGAACCTGTCATAAGTATTCCATCATGTAACAGAATAAGTGTGGATCCAGTCAGTGCTAATGATTGGGAAATATTGGTGAGTTTGGTTGGCTACCTTCTCTTTGTGCTTTTTCTAGGTCAAAATGGTGCAAACTATCTTCCTGTTTAAATAGGCTCCTCTCACATTAGGAACCCAGTTCACACGCTCTCTTTCTGGCCTCCTATAGACTGGAAAGGCTTCATTCACACCTTTTACTCCAGGGCTCCCTTGTCATTTCTCACCCTTGTAGCTCTTCCTAGCAGATCAGTCAATGTAAGATCTGTTAGCTTCCAACTAGAATATTCATTTGGCACCATATTTGTCAAAACTGGTGGCCTGCACAGAAGTACATTAGTATTTGATCTGTGGCATTTACCAATTTCTGCCTAGGACAGTGTTGGAAGTAGGTAAATGCTGTACATAGTAAGTTCCATGGAGAATACTGAGTCCTTTAATTAGTCACTGAAACGGAATTTGTAAGACCTTTTCCTATTCTCATTTGGAAAGAGAAGGATTCAAAACTTTACCCAGAAATGTTTGAGACAAAATTTGTAAAACAACTTGTTGCCTTATTTATCTTGTCAACGATACCTTTCTTAACCTTGACTGGGAGTCCTAGCAAACTTGTCAGAGATACAACTTGACGATGTAATATACGTTGATGGAAAAAGAAACTAGTATTTGGTTATTGAATTGTTGTTGCTGTTCTTATATTTAGGAACTTCATGCTGGTTACATTGAAAGCCAGCTTCTTAACCAAGTTAGAGTGGTGTTCCCAAACCAGTTATTACCAATTTGGATTCAAAATAACACTTGTGTGGTTGTACGGATTGGTAAGTTTTAGGAATCATTTGAAAAACTCATTAATTATTACACTGTAATCACTTTTTGACTTTGATCCTGTTCTTTTTGTTATTGAATTATAGTTAATCTTGAGCCCAATGCCAACTGTGTAAGACTTGATGAGTTTACAGAGGTACTGGTGTCACCAAAGACAAGAACTTTTTCACAGCCAAAGAAAGAGCAACAGGTTTCCATTGCTCCTGGTAAGGATGGAACATCATCAAGAAGCAGTCAAGCTAATAATAGAGATACTGAACAAGAACGTACAATGACAAATACAGCTTCTGCTTCCTGTTTTGGTAACAGTGACAATCAGGTTTTGTCAGCAGCTGGTTCGTCTAGTAGCACAAATTTGGAAGAACAAAGTAATCCTACTAACAGTGACTTTATGTCAAGATTTTCTGGTTATTTGCGTACACTATTTTATAACCAAGAAGGAGACAAATCGACTAGTGAAAATCAAACTTCTAAATCTCCAGCTCAGGAAAAAAGCACATTGAATGAAGATAGCTGGACAACATTCTCTACTTCAATGCAGAGTTCAGGAACACACAATGAAAACATTTTTAGCGAAATTGACTTAAATATGTGCTTACGTGTGCAACCAGAGCTCACAATGCATGTAACCAATTTGAATGAAACAAGTAAGTCTACACCTGTAAGTCACAATTTTCTGCAGCCTACAACAGTGTTTGTTGATTTTGCATCTCTGCCACCATTAGTTCTGCAGTCATGGACTTGTAACTTAGCACAATTTCCACCCCCAGATGGCACTGTTGTTAAAACTGTTCAAATAAGTAGACTGTTATCTCCAAAAGAGAGGGCTGCATCTCGAACAAGTAACTTGGGACCAAGTAGCCAGGAAAACCCAGGATCCAAATCACAGGATTCTACAAACAGAGAATCAGAGCCATCAGAGCCATCAAACAGTGCTAGTCAAGGTGAGGTTTTCTAATTAGGTTGAAGGGATATGACGGGGGTGGAAAACCTGAAAAGACTGAATCCCAAGGTAGCAAATTCCCTGTTCATGAGGAATAGTGAGAAATTCTGCAATACTGCACATTGTTTAGCCTGCGAATACAGCCGCCTCTCATCCCCCACTGCTGGAGGTTGTTGCGTGCGAGAGAGTCTCTCGGTCACAATGACCCTTGGTGGTGGGCGATGAGAGGCACCTGTATTCGCAGGCTACACATTGTTTTGCACAACAAAAGCTACAAAATGATGAGAACTACTGGAGATTACTGACAGAGAGCAAGTCGAAGAGCCACTGGAAGCCTGAAGTTCAGACCCACAATCCCCTGTACCTAATTTTATCAACATGTAAGGTGCAAACGGAACATGGAAGATTGTGAAACAAAAATTGGATTGAAAGTGTATTTGCATGTATTGCATGCATGGTGTGGAGTACAGCAACATTGGTTCTTAGTTTACTATAAACAGCAGCAGATAAGCACAGTCTCCAGTGTCATGTTGGCTAGGGGTCAAAGAAAATTCTTGTCAACTATGTTGGCAACCTCTGCAAATGCTCAGGATAACCTGTGATTTCAAAATCAAGTGAAAGTAACAATCAATACCAAAAACAAAAAACAAGCAATACCACTAGAGAAACACTGCACTGACAAACAGAAACTTTGATAAATTAAGAGAGTGACACTATCAAGTCTTAAAGTAAGCACCCACCCATGTATCTGAACCTTGTGAATCAACAGGTTACTGGCTAGTTCAACGAGAGTTTATATTTTCTCATTTTTCAGGTGTTACTGGTCAATCATCACCTGATTCAGAATCTGCCAAAGATGTGTCTCTTCCTTGTTGGATTGTAAGGATGGTGATGACAAGCAGTATAAACAGTGCTGCCATCAAACAAAAATCACTTGATTTGGGTGTGGCAGAACATGTTTTACCAGGCCATGTTGTTATGTCCAGAGAACTGTCCCAGCTTCTCAATACAAGAGATTTGTCTTTAGTTAAAATTCAGAACATCTCTCATGGACCATCAGAGATCCAAGGAATTATCTTGCATCCCTTTGGAGATACAGAACAGAAGGTAATTATGAAGTCTGGGGGACTTCATTACATATTTAACTGTCAGGGAAAATTCAACTTGCAGTGATTATGGTAGCTGAAGTAAGAGAAAGTAAGTTGTGCTATTCAGGATGAGCCAGGGTAGGGGATGGAGATATTACAGAAAAGATAAAAAGAGCCATGACCTCTATTGATCATGCAAAATTTAAATGAGCTTTTGCACAGAGGGTTTGAGAATAAGGTAAAATTTCATCTTCTTGGCTTATTTTTGTAACTGGTTATGAGGAGACTTTCATCTGTTACCTTGATGTAAAACAAATTGCTTAAGGTTTGAGGCCCCATTAGGGGAGGTCTAAGTATCTCATATCCCGTTAATTTTTGGTCTAAATATTTCATATCACATTAATTCCAGATTCAAGCGTTATCAATTTTCCTTCTTGATATCCTGCAATACCTGTTATAAATATCCCATGTTCTATGAATTTTTTCCCAAATATCCGTTATCCCATTATTTTTTTTACCTTAATATTCTGTATTCCCAAAACCCCTAATAGGGTCTAAGGTGTCAGATAACAGTCAGAAAGTTTATCTGGTAACTAAGTAAAGGATATTTTCAAGTTGATGTGTTTTCTTTCATCCGGCATACAGCTTCAGGACATTTCAGCTGATGCAGCATTAGAAGCCTTCCAAGGTTGGGTCCTTTCTGTCTGCAGCATGGAGGCACCTCTTGTACTTTGTAATGGAATGATGATGTCGTTTGACGTCCTTCAAGGTAGGCCATGCTTTTGTGGAGTTAATCTACGAGAATTTCCCTGTACCTGAGAGCAATAGTTGGGCCTTTCTCTCTCCATTCTGTTTACCTTGGTATCTTGTCTTGAAATGCTTCCAAGTAGAAAATTTAAAAAATAGGGAAAATTTAAAAAAAAAATTGAGTGTTTCTTTAACTTGATTCAGACACATGGAAAATACCACAAAGAAAACAAAGGAAAATTATTTGTTTATTGCAATATGATTATTGAAATTATCTTTGCCTGCTTGATAAAAACAAATTAAATACATGTAGCTTAAGAGTTATACAAGATATTTTTGGACTGTTGGGAAAGATAATACAACTTGTTTCAAATATGGTTTTGAGTTTGAGGGCTTTTAAAACAAGGACAGGGGGCTAAAGGTGTACTCGTGGCAGAATCATTGAGGACTTTTCTGTCATTGTCATAGATTCCCTTTTGCAAAAAATACCCTGAACATTTCTGAGCTGTTTCTTTGAAAAGAAGATCATCTAATTATGATGAAGATATGTATTGCTTGTAGTTGAGTTGATTTGTATTTTTTTCTTTATAAAAGGTCAACCTCTTCAGTTTGTGGTTACAGTACTGAGTCATCAGCAGACGTCCAGCTCAGCAGACAGGCTTCCATATTATCATTTAACACCTGAGACTCTTAACAATGTGACAGTTGTCATGGGAACTCCTAAAAACTTGGTGTATGGTGTTGATCAAGCCTTGAGTACTCAAGAAAACAATCCACGTCATCCAAAGTGTAGCATCACGGACTTGGGGTAAAAAAAACAAACATTGTTGGTTTACCTTCAGTGAAGGGACAGTGAGGGAGCAGCAGTGACCTTCTTTGTTAGACTTAACATGTAGAACTCCCAGGTTCAAGAGCTGATTACAAGACACTTAACTTTCACACAGTGCTTCTTTCAACCCAGGAACATAACATTAATGGGTATTCTCAGGGTGCAAAGAAAATCAATTTTAGAAAATTATGATGTACTTTGTAATAGTCTGAAATCATAGGCATTGCTCACCCCCCCTCCCCCCCCCAAAGAAAAAAAAAATTAACTAGTATGACTGATTGCTAAAACTTAAACTAACATTGAATACTAACAGCAATATATAACACTGATTGTTTGGTACACTGCCCTTGCTTATATTCTAAAGTAGTCTGCTTTTGCCAGCTGATTGTTCAGGCATGTATCTTACAGAAACTTTGGTTGTCACTTTGGTACCCAAGGGGTGTAATTACTGCTTGATGGAAGCTTGACTTTGATTGAATGTTTAATTTTATTGCAAGTCACTTGTGAAGTTGAACTCTTATCTTTGCCAACCATCATTCCTTTTTATAGCGGTGTCACAGATTCATTTCACAAGTGCCTTGATCATGCCTTGTCTGCCCTAGGACAGAGACCGCTGATCAATCATCTTGGAGGTGACATCATGACAGGGTTATGCAGTGGTGCTCTGCTAATTTGTGGTAGTGGTACTGGAGCTGGGATTGGCTGTGGCAAGACATCTCTCGCTCATGCAGTGTGCCAACAACTTCAGCAATGGCCAGTCTGTGCACATGTGACACTTGTTGATTGTATTCCATTTAGAGGTGTAGTAGAACCCGGCCTTACAGCCATCCCAGTTTATACAGTCACCTCATTATTATGGCCACTTTATTCTAGCCTGAACAAAAGCTCAGTCAGCCATTTTCTTATTTAAAGAGCCCCTTTAAGATGACCACCCTATTAATACAGCCAGCTTTTTGCGACCCATTGGTGACCAGATTAATGGGGTTCATTGTAGTAAATAATAAGCTTTAGTCCACCATAGTAATTGCAGTCAGAGATGCAACTGTTGCATGGCATTACTCAAATAGTTTTTTATTTCTTGTTATGAAATCAAAAAACATAGAACAAAATACTTACTATTACTCTGAAAATTGTCTCACCGGCATATGGGACAATCTGGATACTTCATTCAACGCTGACTTAAGGAATGAGAAGGAATCTTGTGAGTCTCATCTCACAGTCAGTTGTGGGACCATTACTGTGGAATGGAGTAAAAGAGGATAACCCATGTTGTCCACAGTAACAATCCCACGAGCGGCTGAAGGAGGAGACTCATCTCTGATTTCTTCTTGTTTCTAAAGTGGAAAATATTACTTAACAACTTTTGGGACAGAAACCAAAAGCTGAGTAAATTCTTGCAGAAGTGATTTCGCTTTTATACAACATTAATTTGTTTGTCTGACTGACCAGTTAAAATGATTTACACACAATGTTATCAGGGACAGTACTTTTCAGAGGGGTGTGGGTGACTGGTACCTTGGGGTTGCAGAATCAATTGGGCATGCCCTCAAAATGTTGAGAATTGGAACCTAATTGAAAACTGTTGCACAAGAAATACTAGTAATGTCACAAAGTATCGATTAGGTATTGATTAATTGAAAAAAATATTGTATGATCTCATATACTGGTGGGCAAGATTTTTTTTTATGTTTTTGGAATTGCAGTGAGGTACATGTACTTGTCAAGAGTATTTGCTTTTATTTAAACCATAGTGTTTACCTCTCTTTAAATTTTTTATTTTAATATCATTTTTGCTTCTCCCAATCCTCCTCCCACTAAATTTGCCCTTGTGTTATCTCCCCAACAACACATGACAAAACAAAGAGAATTTCTTAGCAAAAAATCAGGTTTTAAACAGAGACATGAAGAAAACAGAAAATCATCCATGATGTTGACAGACTAAGAAAGGGGTTAAGTAATTCAGGTATAGCTCAGTCACTTAATGGAATACATATCCATGCATCATCAGTTTGAACTATAGATCATTCTGTACTTCCCTCCTACACAATCAATAAGGACCTAATAGGAATGATTATTATAATGAAAACATTTTCTTAATTTCTGTCAAGGTTCTGTTCAGCATGAAAAAAATATGAAATGGTTAAAATGTATCTCCTGGTAGGGAAAAGAGTTGACACTATTCAGAAGCAGTGGCAACAGATATTCATTGACGCAGCATGGCATCAACCATCTGTCATCCTGTTTGATGATTTAGATCAAGTTATATCAGCCCCAAGTGCCCTTCAAGAAATGGGTGGAGAAGCTTTGTACAAGCGTCGACTTGCCCAGGGTGAGATGCCATTAACGATGTGTTTTTAGCATGATTAAAAATTCTGTGGTTCCTCTCAGCTAATTGTGGCTCATGCAATGTGTGTCATTTGTTTGTGGTCTGACTGTTAATGTGTTAAAATGCGGTAATGTAATCATATTCATGCTGTCATTCAAAGGCATGTAAAAATTTAAATGATTATTAATTTTGTTCACAGGTGTGTGGTATTGCATTATAAGTCAAGATATCATAGCAATGACACCAAACCTGCATGCAGGGACAAGAATATTGTGCAAAGTGTCATTCCCTGCCTAAGCAGAGGTGTTCTTCTGTAAAATGTTTCTCTATTAACTTACAAAACTAAAATAAACAAAAATTAATTGAAATTAAAACCACAACATAAACAATACATATTTCAATAGAATTTTGTTAATTTGGCACAGTTGGGGTTTAGTTCTATATTATTCCAAGCTGACCATATTATATATAATTATACATCTAAGATATAGATGTTGTTTGAAACAATTTGTTATTAAGAGTATAAGCAAACTACATATTGGATGTCATTCTTATAAATTATGGTTCCTTTATTTCTTCTTTTTGCTAGTATTCAAAGACCTTATCACCGTGGAGATCAACAACAATAGCAAAGTAGTTGTCATAGCAGCCAGCAAGTCTCATGATTCATTGCACCCTTCATTACTGACATCAAGAGGCTGTCACATCTTTCAGTGTTGTGTGGAGCTCCACCCACCCGATAATGATCAAAGAAAACAGATCTTGTATGCAATGATAAGGAAGAGGTTTCCCTTGCAGGACCCTGAGGGGTTGGAACTTAGGTAAGTTGGATGGAATGATTCTGGTACATTAGTTTCATTAAGCATCCTTGAAAATTTTGAAAGCTCCTGAAAGCATTTTCCTAGGGTTAACGATTTTTAATTAGAATTCTAATAGTATACTTATGCAAATGCTGCAATCTGATTGTATACTGTCTGCCATTCGTGTACATTGGCTGGAAGTTGTCTACATTGTGGTGACCTTTTCTTGTTTCTCCAAAGTTTCAAAGAATGGTTTGAAAATATTAATAGATTAGTTAAATATTCCCAAGAAGAGTAACAGAAGGAGATTCATGATCACTATTGCATGACTTTGAAACATAGCAACAACAAGAACTGAAACTGAAGCTGGCTGGCTCTATCCATTTCTATAAGGTGTAAGTTGATTTGGCCTTCAGCCTCATCAGCTATCACCTCATAGAAATGTCAAGCTTATAATCTAATTGTTTAAAATATCTTAAAATTGCTGTGTATTGGAATATTGATAAAAAGTTATCTTGACACTGTTTGCAGTTTATTGGCAAAGAAAACAGAGGGATTCTTACCAAAAGATCTACAGTCACTGCTTGGCCGTGCTTCTCACAGGGCAGCAGTTAGAAAGATGAAAAAGTTAACAGGTAATGAATAAGACAAATGCAAATTTGAAAGTCTCTCTCTAAAATATTACAGCTGTTTACCAGGTTTTAGTGTGAAATGTGATCGAAAACAGATGGATAATCTGAAACTAAAATTGTTGGCTAAATCAAAAAGCAAGATAAGTCAGGTGGACAGTCAGGTGTCTGAATCAATTAGATCTGGTTGATTTATAAAGAATGACTCAACCAGTGTCAAACACTTGAGAAGACTCTCCTTCAGACCTAGATCTTTCAATTAAAGACTTCAATTAGAGTTTTATTCTGATTTCAGTCTGTGTGGATAAGTGATTATTAGTTAGTGCATTGGTTCCTAGATTAAGAGGTCTGATTTAAGCCCTAGCCTGCAATGCAGGTGTATTTTGGTGAGCAAGCGAGTGCCATCTTGGATTCATGGTGGTGAAACTACTCAATTGTGAGCTAACACTGCTAATTTGTGAACACATGGAAAACGCCTGCACTGCAGGCTGGTTTAAACCCTGACCGGGAAACTAAATGTTTCAAGATGCGCTGTTCCTGACCCACTAACCTTAAGAAAAAACTCCTTGATTTATTTCAATTGACAGACGAAGATATCCATTTTGCGATTACCACAGAGGATTTCAAGGTGGCTCTTGAAGGATTTACTCCAGCAGCATTGAGAGGAGTGTGTTTGCACACTGCAGGAGAGTTAGGCTGGTCTGATGTTGGTGGACTTGCCGCAGTTAAGGGAGCCCTCATGGAGACTCTTCTGTGGCCAGCAAAGGTTTGCTTGACAACTTGACTGAAGAATTGTTGAACAGAACTCTAGATGTGATTGTATGTCAGCTTGCGGGAGGTGTCCACAAGTGAAGCCTTGGAGCCAACTGGCTCATAGCTGCTGGAGCTTATCCCGGTTTCTGTAGCATGAAGCGGCTAGGAGTATTTCTACTCCCCCTGGATGGGATGCTAGTCCATCACAGGTCACTCCCCTGCAATTTGTTAGGTTTCCCCAACAATTCACCTTTACCCATTTAAACTCCTGGGTGGAGAGAGACACTGTGAGAGTTAATTGTCTTGCCCAAGAACACAACACAGTGTCCCCGGGCTCGAACCTGGACCGTTTGATCTGGGGACAAGTGCACTAACCATGAGGCCACCATGCTTCCATAATTCCGATGTGGTCGCTACAAAAAATGTTCTATCACTGATCCCATTTTGTCTTCAACCAAAGAATCACTCTAACATTAAAATGATACTCAATTCCAAACTCAACACTGAAAGTTTGATTGGATCAATGATGACCAGCTTGACCTGTCAGACAGGTGAAAATTTGAACATTTGCTAAATTGAAAAAAAAAATACAAGCTGCATATTTTTCTAGTCTCTTGTTTTTTAACTTCACCAAAACACTAAAATAGTTAATAACCTATTTGTTGGGGTACACTGACCAAAGAAAGTGGGATAAAAATCTCTGCATGACTTTTGAAAAATTATCAAGCAAATTTTGGACAACATGTTAAATTCCCCGTAAATTATCCTGTAACTGAATGCATGCCTTAAGCGAAATCAGAGAACAATCAAATAAAAATTTTATTTGAGTCATTTTGAATAATCAAAATTTTAAAACAATCAAGGAATTGAAATTTCCATCAGTTAATGACTTAATGAACTCTTGAGCCTTTCTGACTGTGATACAGACTTTGTACTGGAAAAAAATTCTGTCCACTTTCTGACAAGTTACATGTGACATCATCATCATCATCATCATCATCCGTCATTGTTGCATCATGGAGCACTTAGCGCCTACATGACATGCAGAATAAATCAGACCAGAGTGCAGAGGGACTGTGATCAAAGTCTAATTTCTCATTACGAGCAGACATATCAAGGACAAAGAAAATTATAATTTAGCATATATTCTCTTGATGCACCATCAAATTCTCTAAACTAAAATGAAAAGGAGCACAGAGCTATCAGAAATGAAAATTTGTACTTTTAACTTTGTATTAAACGAGTTAATCAAATTCCTGTTTCTCAGTATTCTTGGCTGTTCAGTAAATGTCCCCTGCGCATGAGGTCTGGCCTTCTTCTTTATGGACCTCCAGGTACCGGCAAGACACTGTTGGCTGGTGTGGTTGCTAAGGAATGTGGGCTCAATTTTATCAGTATCAAAGGTCCTGAGTTACTAAGCAAGTACATTGGAGCCAGTGAGCAGGCTGTCAGAGACATGTTCACAAGGTAACTAAGTGCTTCTTGTACAGTTGTCACAAAATAAATAATACAACCACAGCATTTAAGTTAATATTATTAGTAAACACTTTGAAAAAGTCAACTGTTAAAGGGGCGATTTGTGATCAGCTTTTTCAGCATGCTCAGAAACAAAAACTTGTTAGTAGTTCACAAATGACAAGAACCCATTAGAAAGAGAGGATGATGTAAGAACTTGTTACCTGGCAGAGAATTATTTGCTTCTAAACTGGATGTACTTTCTTACACCCATCCTAAATAACAGAGAAGTGTAGATTTGGCCTAAATAACAGAGAAGTGTAGATTTGGTTAGATTTCTTTACAAATATTTGGAAAAATCTTGTTGCAAATTCAATAATACCACCCAAGAGTCAGTTGGGCAGAACACAAGTTTGTATTTGCTGTTGCAAGCAACAGCAAGCATTAAAACTCTTCTAAGCTTTCATCAATTGACTCATTCTTGCCTAAGTTAACTGTTTTGTTCTATTCAGGGCCCAGAGTGCCAAGCCTTGTATTCTCTTCTTTGATGAGTTTGACTCACTTGCTCCTCGCCGTGGACATGACAGCACAGGGGTGACAGACAGAGTGGTTAATCAGCTTCTTACTCAACTGGATGGAGTAGAGGGGCTGGATGGAGTTTACATTCTGGCTGCCACCAGCCGTCCAGATTTGATTGACCCTGCCCTTCTCAGGCCAGGAAGACTGGACAAGTGTTTGTATTGTGGCATACCAGATAAGGTAAGCATAATGATCATTAAACATGTATTTCTGGTGTAGTAGGTGTGGTGGCTTAATAGTTGGTGAGCAGGACTCCAGATGGAGTATCCTGGGTTTGAACTCTAGCCAATGTGATTTAGTTGTATTCTTGAGCAATATATGTTACTCTCACAGTGTCTCTCTCCACCCACAAGTAAAAGTGTACTAGGGAGTTGTTGGGGCAGCCTGACAGAATGCAAGGCTAGGTAAAGGTAAAGTCTACGTACAAGCCAAGTGGCCCATCAGGTGGGAGCTTATCCCAGTTTCTGTGGCATGAAGCAACTAGGAGTATTTCTACTCCCCCCCCCCCCCCCCCCCCTTTTTTTGTGTGTGCGCCCTCCCCCCTAATTCTCCCCCCCACTCCCTTTCTCTCTTTTTTCTCCCCCCCCGGGGGAAGAGGGCGGGGTGGAATAATAAATTTTTTCCTTCTTTATTATCT
>Ga0126338_10000590_pt1 | contig 20349 bp, 13 predicted proteins | sample OrbCmetagenome_2_FD_92529 | JGI IMG/M metagenome (GOLD analysis project Ga0126338, IMG submission 92529) | Coral microbial communities from Petempiche,Puerto Morelos, Mexico - Orbicella C C metagenome | ecosystem: Host-associated > Invertebrates > Cnidaria > Coral | place: Petempiche,Puerto... | reverse complement strand
CGCGGATCCGCGCGGATATATGACGTCAGGATGGCGCAATTTGTTCTAAAAATAGAAAAATTGTCCCACATCATAGGTGCGCGCGGATCCCAAGACTTACGGTCTCCGTCCCCGATTATGGCTCCTGTTACCATGCGACAAAAACCAAACAACTTTTAATTATCGCCAGAATGGTTCATATGAGTTACGCTTACATGAAACATTTACCCCCTTTATAGCTGCTGTTTTCTTTGGTTTTGCCGAATGTAAAAATATTAATTTTGCACCCTAAAGCTAATGTTAAATTTTTCAGCCGTGTTTTTCCTGGAGTACTGGAAGCGAAAAGAAAACACTCTCGCTTATCAATGGGATGTGCTGGAATTTGAGGAGGAAGAGGTATGTCATATAAGAATACATGAGATTTCCTTTCATAACGGAAGCGAAATTTTTGATTGTGTAATAAATAAATAAGTCATGCATTCGAATAATTGGTAACTTGAGCGGGCAGGAAGAGTAAACGTTGCTTATTATCGACAGCTTTCTTTCAAATAGCTCTCGTAATTCATCCGATGAGATTTTACAAGGCAAAAAGTTCTGTTTGCAGTTCTTCCTACCTCGTGCCCTCGTTCACTGTTTATGTTTCTCTGTTTTCTTGCAGGAAAGACCCCGACCTACTTTTGCAGCATTAGCCCCTGCTGTGGAAAGGAATCCTGTGACTGGCCTTTTAGAGCCTCATTTTCCTGAGGAAAAGCGATTCCCGAGAATCGTCTCGGGGATTGCAATTGTTATATGTATGGTAAGTATAGCCTTCGATACGCTGAGCTCGAAACAAAACAAGTCAAACTTGGTCATAGTCAACTTTCTTAGGCAGCCTTTCACAGCACGATACAAATACGAGGAAGGCTTTTTTTACGGAGGGCGGATTTCTATTTTCTTAAACAAGCCAGACAAGAACGCTAATCTGGTTTTAGTGCTAACAATAACAATTATAAAGCAGAAGATTCTGATGTCTTGATTGAATATACGGGAATCAGAAAGAGATTGACTTCTACCATCTGTAAAACGTGACCATCTTCACGTCCTAATAGGTTGCTATTTATTTCTCTCGTATACTCAAATTTTGTCCTAATTAAAAATTGTGAGATTCGAGCGTAAAATTTCATGCTGATGATCAAAATCTGTGGGGATCTCTGATTGGACATAACGCACGCGCGAAAATTCAACACAATCAATCACACTCTCTGTAAGATTTTGTCAACAGCATAGAATTTTTCGGGTCCAGTCTTAGTCTTCTCTTGAACGGGAAGAGAATTGTGTCATTTTAATCAGGTCTGAAAACAATTGACAGTAAAAGATTGCAGTAACAACAATTGATTTGGTTCGTTAGGTATCTCTTGTCGTCCTGTTCATGGTGGGAGTGATTGTATACAAGCTATTGGTAATTCACCCTCTCTACAAAAACCCAAACTTTCAACAGTATGCCGCCACTATTGTGTCTGTCACAGGCTCAATGATGAATCTTATAATCATTATGATTCTTAGCAAGGTGAGTAAGCAAATACGCGATGTGATCTTGATTTATATTCAAATGCGTTGAGGTGGAAAGTCGACTGATTCTGAAATCTTGCTCCTGGTTTACTCATTACTCGGCCAATCACAAATGATCTTAGTCAGCATGGGCGGTTGTTTGAAGGAAGAGTTCATAAATCGAACAGAACGCTGTGAAAAAAGCAGCCCGTGAGGGTTGTATGCTCTTTGATTGGTAATTTTTTTTTTTAATTCAGTAGAAAGATTTCTAGAATGCAAACGGCATGACTTGTTACAGAAGTCCGTTCAGGGGAGCGAGGGGGCCGAACCCTCTTTTTTCCTTGTATTTTCGAAAAAAAATTGACCAGCAATCTTTTAAGCGGAATTATTCATTCGGTTTGGGGGAAGGGGGTGGCTTGCACTCTGCTGCAATTTCTTCGACCCTTTCTATCTGAATTTTGTAGATCCGCCCCTGTGTGTTGTTACGATGCGGTTTTGACTAAAATTGATTGAAAGCAAATACATGTGCCAATGCAAGAGATATAGCAGTACTGAAGAAATACAGTTTAGCTTAGGCCTCGTTCAAACGTCGTGCTTCTGCCGTGCCGAACCAAACTCAGGAATTAAGGTCGGCATGGCAGAAGCACGAGGTCTGAACTGGGCCTTAGAGTATACTTCGTTTACCATAACCGTGCGGATGCCGGAAAGTGATCCTGAAAATGATGACTAACGCTTTGACAACTTCAGAGGAAGTCATCTACAAAGTCACGAAAAGGGAAAGAATATATGATGTCAATAAAATACTGCAGACCGTTGGTCTGGTTGGCAAACAAGCATAACTTTCCAAAAGTAGCTTTCAAATTAAGAGTTCTTTTTTCTTTCACGCAGGTGTATGAAAAGCTGGCGTATGTGCTCAACCATTGGGGTAAATGCTGTTTCTTCTTTTGCCTTTCTGTTTCTTTCATTTACCCTTCGTCTTCCATTCAGTAAAAAAACTTCAGTTCTCAATTCTCACCAATAATTTTATTTTCGGTGTTTCTTTTTTCAGAAATGCATCGAACGCAGACAGAATACGAGGACAACTTAACATTCAAAGTGTTCGTGTTCCAGTTCGTGAATTTCTTTTCTTCAATTTTCTACATCGCATTCTTCAAGGGAAAGTAAGTTCACAACAACTATGGTAACTAACCACCCCTAGGAATAAATAAACAAACGTTGTGGAATTTATTTCATGGATTAATTACACATCTTTATTTTACCACTTCCCAGAGCAGACAACCTTTATGTATACCAAATATAACCACGACCGTTACTAATATTTCTCCTGTACTAAATATTTCTGTTTACACAGACTTGTTGGATACCCAGGAAATTATACGAAGATCTTCGGTCTCAGAGCAGAAGAGGTAAATCAAAATAAACCTTCAATGCCGGAAGCCATGTTTATTCTCTTGGTATCTGCTTTTGTTGAATGGAAAGTTAAAGAAGCTACGTCACGGTTTGCGCATCTTGAAAAGTTTAACCTAAATTTTTCAAGTTCGTCGATTGTAATCCGTGTTAATCTTCTCCATCCTTAAGAATGCTTGTCCCATTATGGTTTATTATTGTGTCTCCAGTTTTTTTTCTATCTTGGTAAACTACTATTTTCAAATTTCCTTTAATTTTGAGCTAATTTTCCACGTGGCCAAAGTATAACTCAAACTGACTGACTGAGCTCCTTTAAAGATGAGACTTATCATTAATGATATAGAGCATGATATTGCTGAATGCCATCAGTTCTAACACAGTTCACGTTGTATTTTACAGTGCAGTCCTGGTGGATGTCTCATGGAGCTGGCCCAACAGTTGGCAATTATCATGATTGGCAAACAGGTCATCGGCAATGTACAAGAAGTCCTTGTTCCGTAAGTTCTTTCAATAGCAACTTAACACATTTTGAACGAATCTCTAATGAATACCTGTTGTTTACAAACTCATTTTCATTTTGACTTGTTATTGAAATATATACACCGAAGTGAACCTATGGTTTGCACAGGTTGTCATTTAAAAGGCGGCTAGTTAACGTAACAACTGTAATTATAAGAAAACACGTGAGAGCTCAAGTTAAATTTCGATTGGATGGAAAGAATCAGTTACACCTTGTTTGTGATTTGATCTAAACTTCTCCTTTCTTGCTTTTTTTTCAGGGAGATCAAAAAGTACATGAAGAAACGAAAACAGGGAGTGACAGGCAATGAGGTCAAACCTCGTTGGGAATTAGATTACGATTTACTGGAAAACGAAGGCTTGTTTGGAGAATACCTGGAAATGGGTAAGTACCATTATTATAATGAAGAGACGCATTCTGATTGGTTTACTGAGTTATCCACAAAGATGGAACGGGCAGAAAGTAATCTGGCCAACTTTTTCCCAACAATGTTCAAAATCGAGGAGGCAGCGTGGCCGAGTGGTTAGAGCACCGGGTTTGAAATCCGTCTCCGGGTTCAAATCCCGTTCTTACCGCTAGCTGATGTTGTTCTCGGTAGCCCTGAGCTCAACTTCTCGGCTGCGCTTGTAAATAGCCAACTGGTCTGCCTCCCGCCAGTTGGGATTCTTAACCTAGTTATGTTTATTTGAATATTTATTTATCATTGTTTGTTTACATTGACCCTGAAAAGCCCCAATGGGGAGTGGCCAATTAAGTATACATTTTTTTTTAAAATGTTCAAAAGAAAACTATTTTTACTTTGTAGAAGTCTTTTCCCCGTCACATTTAACGGACAAATTTGGTTAAAAATCCAACAAAATGCCTGGAAAATGAACGAGCTCAATTTTGTCCCACACGCAACTGCGGACTGAGAACGCAAACCTTAAATTCGTTATGGCAAAGCTTTATTAAACAATTGTTCTCGCAAGTTTTAAAACGTTTGGCTAGTGCATAAATTGAAAGTTATTCCTCTATATGGTCCGAACAAGCTAATCATAACAATCTGTACATATAACCGACTAGAAACTATTCTCAATTTTGGTTCAAAAGATGTGTTCCTTGGGTCAATGCCAGTTCTGTTTGTAAAAACACAAAACCATGTACAATCAGCACAATTGATTGAAGCAAGAAACTCTCAATCCACAGTGATCCAGTTCGGTTTCATCACGATCTTCGTGGCTGCATTTCCTTTGGCTCCGTTCTTTGCCCTCGCTAACAACATCTTTGAGATCCGCATTGACTCGGACAAGATAGTGTGTGATCTACGGCGGCCTGTGGCTCATCGCGCTCAAGACATTGGAATCTGGTTCAGTATTTTATCAGCAGTAGCGAAAATCGCCGTCATCAGTAATGTGAGTAGTAATCATATACTGAACTTTAACTAAGATTTCAAACAGCTTGAAAGATTTAATACCCATTTGTACCCGTTAAGACTGAAGTTTGTAAATTTTCCAGAAATACCGGCATCAGAGGCTTGATTCAAAACTAACCTCACGACGGATTTCAATAGATTTTAACAGTGAGGATTGAAAGCCGCGAAAGCCGCTGCGAAAACACGCTTGCAACTCGTTCTGTGAGGTTCAAGTTGTAAGTTTTTTGCAGACTAGCACTTCCAACCGTGACAATACCAGATCAGCTTCGAGCCAGCGAGGCATGCGAGCCCGGCAGGATTAACCACAAGATAAATAAGTTAAGTCAGGCTAACCAGCCAGCGGGCTATTTAGACTAAACAGATTGCGATTTAGGCTAGAAGGAGTGCTATTTGGGCTAACCAGCTAACCAGGAAGCGAGCCAATTATCCTTACTGGCTTTAAGGCTAACCGCAAGCTAACTAAAGAAAACCCTTTTTTTAAGTAGTGGGGGAGCTATTTAGGCTAAGAAGGTTCAATTTAGGCTAACCAGATTTTTGTTCATCTGCATGTTGGCTCGCACTTTGTGCAGACCCACGAAAATGTTGTGTCTTGCTTCGGCGGCAAATGGAACGCTAATTTGATTATGAACTCTCAGAACAAGAACAATTCTCGACAAAAACTGAGAGAATTGAAGTAACAATAACTTGTTTACATTTCTACAGGCTTTCCTTATAGCCTTCACCTCGCAGTTCTTACCCAAGATGTTATACCGAGGAACCATATCTCCTGACGGCTCCCTAAAAGGGTACACGAACTACAGTCTTGCCTGGGCCCCTGTAAATTCGACGTCAGTGCCTTGCAGGTACGTCTGGGTGTAGATTCAGTATGGCGTCAAATATTTAACAATTATTGGACGAGACTGACAAAATATCGTGATTTGTCATCGGCGAGCAGATCAATTATTTGCCGCATTCGAAGGCCGAGACAAATAACTGATCTGCGAGACGGTACTACGCATGAGCAGACCAAATGGAGTCGGAAGACAAAAACAAATGATCAAGATGAAATATTAATCAAAGAAAAATCATTGACAAAAAGTCGCTCATCAATGTTAAATAGAAGATAGTTCCTGAAGACCATAATCAAATTGCTGTTCTGCTGAGGAAACGCGTGTCTACAGTGCAAATATTGCCGCTGCTGCCCTAATCGAAACGGCCTTATCTACCTACAATCCATATGAGACATAATACGCCTAGTTAGTCATTGTGAGCCTTCCTTTGAAAATACACCCATTTTCTGTGTTAATCTTGATCTATTATACCTCATGTATTAAACATACACAGTACTATAACTGTAGAAACACCTAGACAACTGGGGAGGGATGCAGAACTTTCCGGGTACAGGAGTCTTTTTATACCATTCATCACCTACTTCTTCAAATTAAAGTCAAATGCCCAAAGTTTTCTTCCTTCTCTCAAGGCTTTCCAGACACTGCAGTGATAATGTAATGACAAATATACAGCTACATTGGTCGATCAAATTCAACGCACAATACCAGCCGACATGTCAATATTTGACGGTGCCTGTGAGTCAGCGAAATTAAAACTTATCAAATACAGATTCCATATAACTCTTAATATATAATATTGCTTTTATTCACTCTGCAGATATATTGAATTTCGTTACCCAGATGGTAGTCCAAGTAAATTTTATTGGCATCTAGTGACATTAAAGCTGGGATTTGTAATTCTATTTGAGGTAAGTACTTATGACTTTATAGCTAATTTTAAGTCAACCTCCATTTTGGAAAGCACGATCATGCATGCTTATCTGTTATGCATGCTTATCTGGAGAAGGGTTCAGAAATGGAAAAGAATCACACATTGATGGTAACGAAATATTGCCAGCATTCAAGGGCGAGAGACAAACAAGCAACCAACCAACCATAAGCGTTCTTTTCCTAAACAAATTGTTAAGCCTAAGATCTATCAATAATAGACATTTAGGGCGTGTCTCCCACTACCGTGTCCGTCAAACCATAGTTGTGGTCAAACAGACAAACTATTGCATGCAAGGGAAAAGACAAACAAGCAGCTAAAACAAAGTGATACACCATTGCAATGCAGAATTTCAAGGTGGCGAAAAATTACCCTGAAACAAAACATTCTATCATACCACTGCCTACAATGGCAGATATTTTTAATATCAATAAGGCTTTTCTTCATGACACAAACCATCGGATTTGGTCAAGTTCATGTCGCAGATGATTGCAAGGAATTCATAAGCCTAAGGTCTATCAACAAGAGACACTTAGGGTGTGTCTTTCGAATAGCGTGCCCGTCACTTTAAACAGCTAATTGCTGTTTCAAGTCACAATGACCGAGTCCTAGTTTCCGCGGTTTCAATCACTGTTTTTCGTTCTATACCACGCTTGTTTATTTGTTTCTTGTTATCACGGCTACCCCAACCCTGTCACTGGGCGATCTAACTCGGCACACTCAGTGTTAGTTACAAGCCCTTTCTCCGATTGCTTGGAAAATTTGTTGTTCATGGCCCGTCCATGATTTTCTATATTCTATCACAAAACGGCTCCTAAAACAGTAACATAATGTTGTTGCGATATATCTAATCTTAAGAACACTTGGCTTACGACCGATGCTATTTTTACTCCCAACAGCATTTCATCTTCTCTGTATCATCATTGATAGACATGTTGGTACCTGACATGCCAGGAGGACTGGACGAGACTATCAAGCGAGAGACATACCAAGCTAAGCAGATCATGTCAGACCATCATGGTCTGATGGGAGGAATGCCAGACTCTGATGACTACATGCTGGAACTTGAAACATAGCACACAACTCTTAATTTTCTCTAAGAGATTGGATCACATTTGGTTCCACGACACAAAGTTTAATATTTGGTCAGTGATTGTCAGAGGAGAATAGCCTGCAGAACAGGCGGATGAGCGGGGCAGAGAGGGAAACGCGATACACGAGCGTGCAGCGCGACCACGAGCGCGAAGCGCGAGACGAAAAAAATCCGCTTGTAGTCACACCATTGTTTATGCTCTAAAGGCAGACGAATAGAACATTTTAAATAATATATGAAATTAAAACGCGTTCGTCCAATTTATCCGTGATGTCACTTATCTGAATGTCAAAGAGGTCCACTGAAGAAAAATTGCTTAAGGCAAATGCACACGTTTTTACAGGAACTACACAGAATATAGATAGCGTATGGAAAAATGTACAAATGCAAGGTGACGGACAAAAAAGAGATCATACGAAACCACGAGATGAACATTTCCACGCAGTCATTAGCTGTTTATTACAAGAGTGACTGAGAATGTCGATAGAATGTGACCTGTGTTGTTCGGATGTAATAATTTAACAAAATTGCTCGCGTTGGCTTTGCTAATCTTGTGGCTCTCGATAGCGGCCGTTTTCTCAAGTTCAAAACCACAAATTGCGGTTTATATTGAAAGCGAGAATCTTATTTATTCGCCTCCGTCTGTGATAACCAAGGTCAAAATAAAATTGTGAATCGCCCAAAAGTTGTTTACGAGAGTGAAAATAATTTGACAATTGTAAATACACTAGAGGTTGTATTAAAGTTTCAAACGACGTTTAAAGTACTAGGCTACACTGAATCACGAATTTACAATTTCGACTGCAACAAAATAAAATATATTCACGAATGCAAAGACTCAAGAGTTTGTCTTACGTGTACTTTATATGTAGATATTTTTCGCCCGTTACTTTTTTCGCAGCCATTAGCAAGATGTTCGATGTTTTAACGCTCAATTAAATATTAAGACGGCTTGGAAGGACAAAGTAAACAGCAAAATCTTGCCGTCGAAAAAGAGATAAAACTGTAGACCTGATCAGCGATAATTGCTTAAAATCAAGGTAACGTAAAACACAGCAACAACCTTAGTATTACGGGGATTTTGTTTTGTGCTATGTTTGTTCAACAAAATTATTGAATATTCAATTATACGAAAATACGGGCCTCCACCTTCCTTCAGTCTTTCTCGGCTTTCTTGAATAAATTATCGCTTACTTTAAATTGAAAAGCCGCAGAATTTTGCGTTCGATAGCACGCGCTAAACTGCTTCATAGACGCATAACAACACGACGAGGTTAACAGAATAAAAAGAATTTATTTTTGCATGATTCTTTAATGGAGAAAGACAATAATTATTTGAGTTGGTTCATGTGGAAGTTGCTTGGGGCAGCTGTCAGAGCTGCAATGTACAAGCAGGTATTTTCTGTTCTCTGATTGGTCGCCAGCGTGCGCGGGGGCTTCTATTTTGATTCCTTGTGAATTTCTTTCGAACTGATTTGAATTTCTCGCTCGCGCTGATCTTTCATGTCCTGACCTTATGGAACGACAAAAATCATCCGTCCTGGCAAACAGTTCGGTATAATTTCTACTATTCTGGCTTGTGATGTCTTGATGGCAGATTTTCAATCGCTTGTGACGCCTTGATCTCTAAAATTTGGCAAAACAATTGCGACAAGCCATGCCTAGGTCGTACAACAAAATGGACGACACGAACCCATTGGCGGCGAACGAATCTCTGGTATTTACAATTCGTTGTTTTATATGTAAACCTTGTAGTTTAAATTCAAGCTTAATTTCTTCCTCTTCTAGTTGCCGTTTAAACGTGCTTTTGCACTCGAATTATTACTTGGGTAACCCTAGTCGCCCAATTGAAAACCATATTGTATCCACCGTATTTTTTTACGAGCTTCTATTTCTTAAAATTCGGCCGAGCATTTTTCTCGAATTGAGGCTGGCTAAAATAATACAAAGGATGGTTTATTTTTTGGGATGTTACAGGGCAGGTAAAGAAAATTAACCGTGAATTAAAACTGTTATTGAAGACAGGTTGTATGATTATAAACGTGCTGGTTTCAACTTTCACATCATTTTCAACATTATCATTGCTTCTCCCGTCTGCTAAACAAGATATAATTAAATCAAAAACCATTCCATAACGCTTCAAAACTTTCGTTCGTTTATTTAGCCATCATGACTTCGAGACGATCAAAGATCGATCGAAACCAACAACTAAGAATAAGGTTATTAAAAATGAATGAAACCGGGCGTTATGGTTGAATCGTTCACGAGGGGATTTCAAATTTCGGCGATTTTTCCCCGTTTATTGCAGCCTTCGGATATTGGGCCATCAGATCTTTGGTAGCTTGATTAACACTGAAATTTTTCATAGCGTTCGCAAATGCTTTTGGCTTTCAGTTACAATGCACTAGTTTGAAAACATGTTTATACCAAATATAAATACAATGCGGAAAAAACCGACAGAGTAACTTTAAGGCTGGGACATTTAAAATGAAGAAAAACTTCAATCAAGTTTTTGAGTGCTGCGTTCTTGCGCAAGCACTAACCGAATTATATTCTGGCATTAAGTCCCTGGGATCTTGAAACTGGTAGATATACATTCCAAATAATTGGATAATTGTCGGTTTTCAACTGTAATTCAGTGATTTTCCCGCGTGTTTTTCATGCTCGAAGAGTTTCATCTTCCGATCGATCACAAATTAGCACGTTGTCAAGAAGAACTGGCTAAATCGTGAATCTTTCTTACATCTGGCTCAAACTGCAACTCCATGGAGACAAAAGCGCTTCACAAACAACGACGTCAAACAGCCAGAAGTTTCTCAAAGATCAATCATACCCCACATGAAAACTTCTGCTTCCTCGTAGGACTTGAAACAGAAAACGGAAAAAAATTTAAATGCCACTTTGTGTTTCTTTCTACGCTTCACTGCTACAATTGTTTACTTAGTTCTCTAAAGAAAGGGCGACAATTTGCATATTGGTGGAACGTTTCGCAAGGAAACCGAGGTTTTATTTACCTTCACATTGTTATTCTTTGTTTACAATCCTAGCAGTGGAAGTCCGCATTAAATGGTGTAGAATATATGTGACGAATGAAACTCGGTCGAATTTTAAAAATCAAACCCACATTTTGTTTTTGATGAAGTTTTCGATTTACCATTTTCCCTTGACGATACCAAAGGAATTACGGCAGAGTTTAATGTATATCTGTAAAGCTAGACAACGGGTAAAGAATTGCAATTACTGTCACAGCAAGTTACATACAAAACAATCAGAAACAAAATTTTCTGAGATCAGAATTTCACGTCAAACATTCTTTCCCTCGACCATTGAAACTAAAATGTAGTTTAAATTGTAGGTTCAGCTTCACCAACAGTTCTATAAATTTATATGCATTAACATTCATGGATGGTTATGTAATGTTTTCTTGACTCATAAAAGCATATTAAAATGCATGTTTCAATCTATACATATTTTAGAGCTTGACTTAAGCTCAGCTCCAATAAAACACCCCTGGGTGAAGAATTCTTCAGTGCCTTCCATGTTACCATACAAATACTGTATGTACTTGACACCTGCTTGAACATACAATTAAAAGAAATTTACCCAAGCGAGTTATTATTTCCCTTTAAAAAAATTCAACAAAACCTTGCATATATCTCCACCCTCATTAATCATACTCAAAACTCTAGCACGCTGCAAATGACTAACAGCTTAATCGACCCATTTATTAGACATAGTTATTTGCATAATGATATTATTATTATTGTTATTATTATTTGGATCTTTCACAAAATTCTGGCACAAGGTATTCTAAATATCTTGTTATAACACATACTACATAAGAGAATGTAAAAAGAAATTATGAAATTTACACAAAATAAAAAGTATAACTACTAAAATACTCCGGGGTACCAGCGAACTGTTGTTTTTAAGGGTGTTTCCAAAACAATGTTGACATTTACATTAAGAAATTGTCGATGAATAGACAATAGTTAAACTACCATGCTTAGCTGACTTTCACATAATCATAGAATACTCCATACTTCAATATTCCACATGTACTATACAATATCACAACAAACAAATTAATCATACAGAAGTTGATCTGACAAGCAAAGTCTCATTTTTGGCCTAAAACAGGATCGCTTGCATTCAATTATTATTATGGTCAAATCTTCATCATAGCATAAAAATAAATTGGCAAAGAGATTTAGTTCCCCTAAACAGCTTTTTAGGGCTTCCATCAAGAACTACTTTTAAATACAATGCATCGATGTTTTAATTAGCATTGACCAAAAAAAAAAAGAAACAAGATCTGTACTAAGGTAGCTACCCAATACGTGGCTTTCAAGAATAATTCAGTGACAAATATTATTTTGATTTGGTCACTTTGGTCAATTGTTTATTTGGTTACTTTGGTTTGGTCATCAATCCACTCTAAACATTACCACCAACTTTAAATAAATAACTATGTTGTATTAAATTACATTTACAACTTATTTCATCTCTATATACAGGGCGGGGGGGGGGTGCGGTATTGCACAAAAACTTCTCGTAGATTGTTTGGCAGAACATACATGTATAGACAACAACAGCAACTGTGTTTAACTATCCAAAATTGTCACTTCTAACTGTTTTAGCAACATTGGAAACAGGAACGTTTCACAGATCCATGGTTGCTGACTTTTAAACAATGACAGCCCATATAGTCTGCCTATAGAAATCTCTTAAAGTATTCATATTAAATTGCTAACATCAAAATTTATTATTGAAATAATTCTTTACACAACAATGTAATATTTTAATAAATTTCAAGTAAACACCTCAGTAGATTAACAAACTTTATACTTTTTCCAACTAACTTTTAATTGCTCTTTGACAATTTAATTTCCTTTTTTGTCATGCCACACCATATATTAACACCTGACAGTGAATGAGTGACATTCACACAACACAACTTATCGACTATAGCAATGTTAGACAACTATAGCAATGTGTGTGACCATCATGGTTTAACAAGTTGGCTTTTTCTGGAAACATTACTAAGCCTGTTCAGAAAAATTGATATTCGATATTGCCTTGGCTCAGGGTTGATTACATGGCTTGTGGTAGCATGATTAAAAGTGGCATTAAACAGACAGTAGCAACAAAAGCAGTAGAAAGTTCAAGTTGTTTTTCTCTAAATTCTTTTCACAAAACCAAACAAGGGTCAATAATTCCACAATTTATGTGTCTGCCACTGTCAACACTCAGTTATTAAGCAATCATAGAGCAATTCAATTGTGGCCACATTACTAGAAGTACATTTTAAATGCTTAAGCGATTTAATGTTAAGGTCAAAAGTTAAGAGTGCACTTCGCTTATTCAGGTGTAGTTTAAATACTGGTGGTTTTTGGTATAAAAGATCATTGTGTTCACCACACAAAACAAGTATTTTCACAATTACCACATGCAGCCAACTCCCTTGGTACGGACTTTTCAATAATTCAACATTCAACCTTTTCCCAAGTGTAATACATTACTTCATACAAAATAGAGCAAGCCTTTGCAATGTAAATGTCTCAAGGAATAGGTGAAATCAATCGTTAGTAAAAGCAAATATTCATCTATTGGTTTTATTTATTGTTATGTTCTGACTAATGGAAAGTTAAATTCAGAATGCCAGATATATTATATCTATGGAATTTTTAACATGACCCATCTCAGGCTATTTTTTTTAGTTATTGTATTTTAAAAGAAAAAATAGCTCACTCACTTTTCATTAATCTATCCAAAATCCAAAAAATCCATCAAAAAAAGCGCATGTAGTTATCCAGTTGACCAAAATGTCAAGGTTTTTCAGAACTGTTTTGTTTACAATATGCCACAATAATGTATATTATTAAAACAAAAGTAAACATAGTTATAACCGGTCCTTGACATAAATTCAAGATGAAGACAAAATATAAGTTGTCAAACTTACCTAGTTACAAATGATGGGTTAGATTTAAACCACACAAAATGCCATTTAATGTAATAAGGTGTCAAGTAAAAGGACATGTCTGTGTTTAAATAAACCCAGCTTGCAGATGACTTTTGTCATCTACCTTGATCAACAGGTATCACCTGTTACAACTTTGACAAGGTGTTCTGAGATCTGGCATTTTTGCTTGACATTTTGAAGGCTATCAAGACATATCTCTAACAGCATCTTTATCCCTTATACAATTATTCTTTTGAAAGTTATTTTTCTACCAACAAATAAAATAAGCTGATATTTTCATTAATAGTTAACTGGATAAAATAAAATTACACAGTCATGTAAAAGGGGTTCATATATTTGGTGTTCGAATGTCAAACAAACTAAGACTGAATTGTCAATAAGGTTGTGAACAATCTCTCCTGCTGAGAGAAACACCTTGTAGGGGTGCCCTTGAACAGAGTTTCTAAGAATTTTGTGTTAAAAAGCAAACAGCAAAACTAGGGTATTGACACTTCTGAATGAAGAATGGCAACTGAAGATCAGAGTGAACAAAAGGAAAAAGAAAATAAGGCGGATCAACAGGTATTCTTAAATTATGTTATTGACAGAATGGAGACATGCCAAGTCCTGCAGAGTGATTCTGACAGTTCAAAATCTAATTCAAGACTTATTAAAATAGTACATGTAGTATAAATTATAACTTCACTTTGTCAGTCATGCAAGGATACCTAACAAGGATAAACAGAGAAAATATTGCTCACACCAATTCAATAGCCTTAAGTTGACAATTGTAAAATACACAAATGGCAATCACAGGCAGAAAAGGCATTACTTGATCTGTTAAGGGCTTTTTGTTTACTACACATAGTTCAGTAATCAAACTACATTTATTGTACTGTCAATCAAATTACTAAAGACCCATTTTGAAGTTCATAATTTACCTAGTACATGTATACTCCAGTGTAATATGCAATGTACAGTCATAAAGCTCATTCTAACAGTTTGATAGTTTAAATGTTTCTGAAGGAGCACCGACATAAGTTAATGATCAAAACTGATAGAAACTAGCAGTTCTACAACACCAAGATTAGCAGTAAAATATTATTTGAGGAGATAACCAAGCAGCCAAATCTTTCTTTAATGTGATTCCACAAAATAATTATTCATACCCACCCCCAAGAGGGTTATTGGATATCCCAAGGTTGAAGGGGTCTCAAAAACCACAATTTTTAAGAGATGGAAGGTCAGACCAAAAAATCATCACAACTGATATTAAGAACCATTATGCATATGAAAAAATCAGTACATGTTAAAACTACTTATTGTTGTCTGAAGCTCTTCTTAAAAACTAAAATCTACAGTAAATCTGTTATAGATACAGAGTGTCTGCATTTTTACCCACTTCACAACAAGTTTACCAACACATGGTACATAGAATGATATTACTAGTAAGATATGTCACTGAAGTACTGTAGCACAAGGTCCATAGTGGGGGAATATTGATTGTCCCAGTTCTTTTTTGCAAGTTTACAGATCTAGCCACCTAGGAGAGATCCATAAACTTGCAAAAAAGACAGAAACCACCATAAGTGGTGGTACTTAAACTATTTTTAATTATTATATACAGCAAACTGGTCCAAGATGAAAAGGAGACTTCTCAATGGTTCCTTAAAATGGACTGCTCACAAATAAGTTTCAGCAACTTATTTTTCATAACAACAACTTTGCGAAGTTAATAGCATCCATAATGTACATTTTCCTTCTACCAAACACCATATTAACATGTACTGTTAGGTATGTTTCATGATTTGTAAGGAAGCTACATGTACTTACAAAGCCCAGGTACGAGCAGTGTTCCAAACGGTCACAATCTCCCGAGTGAGTTTTTGTGTCAATTGAATATAAATTATAGAGCATTCCCGGATATCTCACAGAGAGTTCTACACACATCAGATAAATTTATTGACAAATTTTAACTACATTTCTTCATGGGAGCATCCCTGAGAAGTTCTACTCTGCTTTATAACTAACCCCTGGCAATGTGCATTGTACAGTAGATACAGGTGTATGCAGTACTTGACACACTAAGCATCAGTTCAAAAAATGCCAAATACATCCATTTTAAACAACTTGCATTTATCAAAGTCTTTGAACCGGTTCACATATAATAAACTGATATTACCGCATGTTCAGCTCTCACTGTATCCTTTTGCCTCTGACTATCACAGTTTTCCTCTTTAAACAAAGCTGGCGTCAGTGGAGAAATAGAAAACTGGCTCAGAAATAAAATTGAATTCCAAATAAATCAGGGATAGTTTGCAAAGTACAGCTGTAGATGATCACAAGTGATAAAAAGTACTGCTACCTATTGAGTTAATTTAAAAAAAATCCTTTTTTAACACTCAAGCAAAGGAAAATGAAGAGAGGTCAAAACATCACTATCTCTGAATGGAAGGTTAACAATTCTTTTGTAAAACAATTTTCCAAACAGTAACAGTTGTTTGCTTCCAGGAGAAGATTGCTGGGTTCTAACAGTGGTCCCGGTAGAAAGTGAAACAAATTTGTGCTGTGATTAATTTGTCCTGTGTGACAAATGTTCATTCTGAATGTGACTTTGCATTTATCTTTGACTGCCTATTTACTAAGCCTGATCCTTTCTAAATCTTACTACAATTTGTTCCATGCCAGAAATTCTTCTCATCCTTGTTTAGCACTAAAAAAATTCTTGTATAAAGCTGCAATCGTTTTAACTCTCTTCTTTTTCTTCTGATCTCTCTCTAGGAAATGGCTTCTTATAATACTTTTGATCCAGCGTACAATGGAATTTACAAGGTTCTGTTCTTTTATAACCATCTTAACTTTTTGCTACAAATTAAATTTGAATAGTGCGATGAAGCTTAAAAACCAACTAAAATCACTTACAATACGTGAAAGACCTAATGAACAAATCAAAGACTCCTGTGACCTACTATCAAATAGACACGACCAGTTAGAGCTAACAACTGATTTACTAAATCTTTTTCATTGAAATTTATGTCCAATTAAGGCTGGTTTTCTAGTGCATAAGCATAAGCTTATGCAACATCTTATGCAAATTCAGCAAGACATTCATAATTAACACATTTTTTTAGGAAAATTTCCAACCAAACAGCACCTCACTATGTTGGTATAAGTTGCTTATAATGCTTATTCTTATGCACTAGAGAAAACTAGCCTTACATCTCCAAGCACATAAATTTTTTGATGAGCTAACGTTTTTCAATGAACTTTGCAATACACTAAGCTCACACAGAACAGGTTTCTGATCTACAACAACAATAATTAACCAACATTTTGCGACCAAATATCTAGTAATGTAACCATAAGTATAACTAAAAATAATTTCATAATTATAATTGCCAAAGGTTTTCGCCTAAATCATGTTCATTTTGCACTTCTAATAGATATAACATATCAACCTTTCCAAAATTCCAAAGTTAACAGCTTTATAACGCATAGACTGTTATTTAACTATGATTCAAATAACATGTTTCAGTACTTCTTTGGACTCAACCTTTCTCACATGGAGCCCTAATTATTATGACAAACCCTCTCTCGATACGAAGAAACAACTAATATTCTCTCTCATTAAATTCTCTACGATTAATTTTCAGACTTGGAGCTGCATAGCCATCATCAAAAATTTTGTTATCTATTCAGTTTAATTTGCACTTTTGTAAAAAGTAAGATTCCTTTTGCCTTTCTCTTCCTTGAATTTATTTCATTCAGTGTTTAAATCTAATAATGATGATTCTGTGTGCAAGCATTTGTTTAAGAAACAACATAATCAAAGTCAAACAAATTTATTATTTACTAAATAACTAAAACTATTTTGTACAGTAGCAACTTATTCCTAACATCTAATTTGTCTAAACACTACATAACACTGTGTTTTAATATTATGTAACAAGATTATCAGTAAAAAAAGTAAAAAATATATATATACTAAATTAAATACAATGCTTTGTACAAACAAAAAATATAATACTAGAAAGAGAAATTATATTTTAATGAGCAGATTACCATAAATTTCTTAAAACAAAATTTAATTAATTCAAGGCTGCGCATTTGACATGCATGCAGTTAAATTTCCTACTGTTAATCATTTAATCAGTCCTCAATTTTAATCAATTATTTTAATTTAATGAACTTCATTTTGAAGGTGTCATTATTGCATACAAGTAACACTGGTTCCAGAGGTTTTCTTTCTTAAAAGTTAAACATATTCCACCATTGACATTATTGTTAAGCATAATATTAACTTCTTTGCTCTAATTTTAACTTTCATCTAACATTTCCCACTCTAACTGATTCTTTGCACATCTTATAAACACCTTTGTTACTGCAGGAATCAAGCAGGCTTTTAGCATCCAGTATACCCCACTTTTCATTAGTTTATCAAAGATTCCTGTTATTGTTTGAAGGATGTACATGTATGCAGACTTGTTAAAACTGAATTCTTTTCAAATCAGAATTTTGACAATGATGAGGACATGACTGGGGAGAGAGGTTGCTATTTCAAAGATGGCAAAAGGAGGATTGGTATGTTACTTAGGCCCAGTTCAGACACCACACTTTTCACGAGCCGAACGAAATACACTGAATTAATTATGTAAAAAGTTTAGCATCTGAATCAGTTAAGAACGGCTACAGTGTATTTGAATTTGGAATGGCTCAGCCATTCTTCCTGCATAGCTCAGCTGGGAATGTCAACTTTGGAACGGCTTTGATTCAGAAATCAAACTTTTCATGTGCCGAACCCAATGTATAAATCATTATAACATATTTTACAAGCCATTTCTTCATTCTGATGTGTTTTGGTTCACACTAAATTAAGTTTGGTGAATCGGAATCAACAGGTCCAAATTCGAATTAAGTTCAGCTCATGAAATGTTCGGCATCTGAATTGGGCCTTACAGAGAAAAGCAAATTGTCTTTCTAACAAACAGGATGCATTAAATTTTAACATTTATATTTTTTTAAATGATAGTATGATAATGGGAAAGCATGAAAGCCAATAGAATAAAATCAATTGGGAGAGAAAGCTACAAAGGGTTTTGTAGCACATGTTAGGACAGACGGAAACTTTGTGTTTCCAGATAATAATCATACCCACCCTAGTGAGAACCAACATGGAAAATTCTGAGTGGGAGGGGTTCTCAAAGCCCAAAACATCAGAATTTAGAGGGGTGGGGAGAAGGTTAAACCAAAACAGTCCTATGCAGGGGAAGTATATGGGTATGTGGGTATTATCTGGTTCAAGACCATGGTGTAACATGGTGCTATATTGTTTCTTTGATTTTAAGCTTAATGCAAACTACACCCTGTTAGCAAAAACATTTCGTAAAATCGTTTTTAATCATTTACCATCAACTTTGCAGACTTTGTTCTTGTCTACGAAGAAGGAGAAAAAGCACCTCCTCCCAAACATCTTGAGCAAAGACAGAAGTTCCTGGAAAACTTAGCCAAATCTCAGCTGGAATTTGAAGAGGTAAAGAGCAACATTCATAACATCCCATAACTTTAACAATGCATGATAGAAGACATAAATGCAAAATTCCGACTCAAGGTTTAGCTGCAGGCCTTACCTGCTTCAGCTTGTCGGAAGCAGAAATTCATTTTAGCGTTGAAATTTTCATGAAGTCAACCTCTGCAAGGCCAAGTCAAACCAAGATGGCCGCCAGTGTAGATTAGTTACCAGGCTTCTTATCCGCTCTTCTCATTAGGAAAACGGCGCCTGGTGAGTACTGAGTAGTAAGCGGGCGACGGAGAAAAATTTTTGATTTTTATCAAAAGTACGATCTCATGCCAAGCACATTTAGCTCTTAGAGAATAAACTCTATATCGTTTTGCTAACTACTCCATTTTAAATCGGCAGGAGGTGACTCAAGACAAGAAAGTCAAATTGCATTTCATCAAGTGCCATGCTCCCTGGGAAGTCCTTTTGTTTTATGCGGAAGAATTGAACTTCAGAGCGCCCTTAGAGGTTCGAAACACATCTTTCATTAGCTTGTATATAAGTGAATAATTACCCTAATCGAAAACTTTGAATCTTTTGATGTATCACTCAATAAGCAAACTTTAATTTCTTACGTTAGTCGGTTAGAGGGCTGTGCCAGCTTTGTAATACAATTTAGAAAACAGTCCTAAGAAAATACGCGCGCTGTATTTCTGTAACTCGATAGAAACACAGAACTAGCACGAGCTGTTGACGTAATGATGACGCAAGCAAAGAGAATTTACATATTTTTGATAATCAAAGTTAACAAGTTGTTTTCCTGGGTGGGGGAGGGGAGGGGGTACTTTGGGAATTTCTGGGTGGGGATGTGCCACTGTGACCCTGGAACCCTTAGCCTATACCAGAGCTAGTTCAGCTGAATTTTGCTAACCTATACTAGAGTAAACTCTCCAAATCCCCCCATCTATTGATACTGTTGAGGCTGATTTGCATAAATTTAAACTTGCCGATTTGATTTTTTTATATTTTTGAGTGGCAATTTCTGGTTTCCTTACTCTAGATAAAATCTTCAACCAACCAGTCAGTTTTGTGAAAAATTATACCCTATTCTAGACCCAAACGCTCTGATTTATATACCCTATCCTAGAGTAAACTGCTTGAAAACCATACCCTTCACAGCAGCACATACCTATAT
>Ga0126338_10000589_pt1 | contig 20361 bp, 11 predicted proteins | sample OrbCmetagenome_2_FD_92529 | JGI IMG/M metagenome (GOLD analysis project Ga0126338, IMG submission 92529) | Coral microbial communities from Petempiche,Puerto Morelos, Mexico - Orbicella C C metagenome | ecosystem: Host-associated > Invertebrates > Cnidaria > Coral | place: Petempiche,Puerto... | reverse complement strand
CTCGCTTCCCCGTTTTCGCTTTTACACGGAGTCACGGTTCTCCTATCGTTGTATCTCAGTATCACCGCGAGCGAACATAGAAAAACACAGAGAAAATAAAGATTGTTAAAAACGTGCTGTGATTTGAATACCACTTATTAAAGTTAGCGTGCTTAAAATTTCTAGCGAAATCGGGTCTATGCAAAACTTCTGGTATTTTCTCTGATTCTTGATAAAAAAAATGCTTTGTTCTTGTAATATGTTGCCCGTATTTACAGTCAACTTTAATTGAATGGCAAACAAGTAAATCTCTTCGAATTATGTGAATACTTGTAATACCAATTAATCCGTCATAAGTATTGTTTTGGATATCAAACCACGACCATTTTAATGAAAGATTTCTACCCTGTAACTCTTTGTTATTCATGATTAGTTCAAGATCATTTCCGGGGAAAAGAGAAGTATTCCAGAAGATTAAACTCGCAGCTGTTTAGTTCTTTTGCTCGCAGAGAAGAAAATTTGAAAAATTAAACAGATCGTTTTGTTTGAGTTAGAGACTGCTTGGCAAAAACGCAGAATATTGCTTCCAAAAGGGCAAGCCATTGCGCCAAATGTTGTAGATAGTGAAGACATGTTGAATTTAAAGAGCGCGATGATGTAAACAGTGGACATAAACTGAAATCGTGGCGTACAGAAGATAGAAGCGAACACTAAGGCCGGAAAGAAAAGTTGCGGATTCCAAAATATTCGGATACGTGTGGACGGGGCCTAAGGCTGGCATAGCCAAATGAACGAAAAATCTCAAAGTCAGAGTGCAGTGCGAAGACCGCGTGAGGTAGCCTGGGCACCACTTGACCGTCATTTTGGTGATCACGACATGACCACAGAACACAGTCAACAAAACCGCAGGTCAACGGTTCGCCGCCGGGAACGCATATCAGACCCGAGCTTGTCGTCGAGAGGAGAGCAGAATTTGACAAAAAATATTCATATTGCTAAGGACTTTCATAACGGCTAGACGTCGCTTTGTCTACGCTAAGTATATATTGATTGAGAGAATGGGACTTTCATAACAACCAGCGTTTTTATCTACTCCACGCTTAACACTTCTTGTGGGAGACTGACTGCAGCAAGAAACAGGCAAAAGTAAATGACGTAAGGAGGCACTGATATGCAATTATTCTTAGCTACCAGTTAAAATTTCAGTCCATTTCTAAATTGTGCAGATCTCAGATCTGACGCGTTCGGTTAATAAACGAATTATTTCTCAGGTGACAATTAAAACTTCGGCCGTTTCCTAGTTTAAAAACCCTATCTACACCCTCAAAATGCGCAGTGTTTCATACAAAGCTGTTCGCGTGCAAACATGCATGCTTCAAAATAACGATCCAATACTTGGAATTACAGTAGTTTTGCCTCAGGATAGTCTTATAGAGCTTCCAAGGCTGGCCTCCTTACCATCTTCGTGTGCACGTAAATTTTGCCCCCTCGGTGAAGTGGTTAGCGCACAGTTGAGTGCGAGGACCAATTTGTTTTCCTTGTCTTTTGACGCCAGCGAGGTTGTGTTAGAATTTGGAAATAATCGAAAACTACAGACATTGTTCGCGCAACAAAGAGATGTAAAAGCTTTTTGTTGTTTACAAAGTGGTTCTCCGCCATTTAAGAGCTCCTCCTTATGAATACAGTTGCTTATTAGAATGGTCCACTGATGCATGAAATATTTTAGGATGGAGTGTTTGGGTTAAAAACACTTCAGATGTTGTGGGTTTCCAAAGAGCTACGCAGCTTCTTAGAGTTTTGGCATTACGCAAGGGGAACAGCAAACTCCGAGTCACTAATCAAGAGTCGATATAAAGAGATGAGACCAAATAAGCTGAAAGACTAACAGGTCGAATTTGAGTGGAAACCGAGATTTTTTTACTGAGCGAGGTGGTTTACGAGCGAGATATAAAGGTAAAGTTTACAATTTTGTTAACCCTGTGGCTGGTGGATTGTGGTTTCAGATCTTGAATTTTTATTAAGTTTGTTTGCAGCTTAAAGCCCAATGCTTTAAGTCCCTCTTATCACTATATTTCTCATCTTGTGTCTGGAGAAAGTTTTACAAAGTTTTGCAATGCAGTTAACTTCGCACGTGGGCGCGCGCTCTGTCATGTTTACAGTGGGTTGCCTCTATGCTCGAGTAAACGAAACGGTTCGCAGGGGCGGAGGCGGTTTCTTTGACGAAACCGACTCGTCTGAACGTATAAAGAAACGGAAATATAACTAAAATTACGTTTTGGTCGCGGCTTTTGGACGTGAAATCTTGCAAGATGTATCTATTGTTCAAAACAATAAAAAAAAATGGGTTGATTTGGTACACACTCTTGTTTGCTTCCTACGGGGGGGAAATTGACGCTAAGTTCAGTATATAATCTAGTTTTTTCATGCATATGAGCTGGAGTTGCGGTTTTGAATCTAAATCAACAGTAAACTTCTGATCGTTCAGTGAATAAATAGCACAGCGAAACAAAGAGCTAAAAAAAAAAAAAAAAAAACACTAAATCTCATTCACAAATTTTCATTGAAACGAGTCAAAGTGCTTTTCTTTACCGGTTCTTTAGTACAAGGTCATTGTCTCCGCATGTGCGTCGCAGTCGAACGAACATAATTGGAAACCCTTCGGGGGAATTGTTTTCATGCTCACACATAAAAGCAATTTGGGTCATGTACGTCATATATAGATGTCTCGGTAAGTTTACAATGAAATGAGGTTTGTGGCTCCACCTTGAGCGATATAATTGATTTTAAAATCACTCACAGCAGCTCAAAAAAAGCGCGCGGCCGTTAATGGCCGCCAAAATGGCGAACTCTGCGTGTGTTTAAGTGTGCACGATTCACGATTTCTACAGGTACGCCGTTAATTTAATAAACAAAGTAGCCCTTTGACACCTTGTTGAGAGGAGGTGATTAATTTACTCTGTATGACATCAGCACTCGAATAAAGTGATTCAGCTCTTTGCTAGTAAATGGGGCATGGAAAACGTTGCGTGTTGAGTCCATCTTGCATGTCTTAAAAGCTAAAATAAGCTCATAAAAACAGAAAACACTTTATATTAGCATCAGAAGAGCTAAAACGACATGGAAGGAACTTGTGTTTTTCCCGTAAGAAGAACTGTAACAGGAAAGAAGGTACAAAACACGTCAAGTGTAGAATCATTATATTTGAACTTTTGGCAATCTACCTTTGCGCTCGCCTTAACATTTCAAAGACTTTCCCACCAGCTGAAAGTTATGATAGTCAGACACTGTTCACTGTTGAGAAGAAGGCTATGTAAGAATACATTTTTTCTTTCACAACCACTTCTCATATTGAAAGTTCTCGTTAACTTACGTAAGCCATACCTTGAAATGTAACACTCAGCACTTTTAGAGTTTCAGGATAGTTTAACTTGTTTATACGTCAACAAAAAAAATAGATAAAAGCAAATTTTGACGTCAACTTTTCTCGCTCTAGAGTAAAATTATAACTTGGCTCATCGCTGCATTAGGCCATAGAGTTCGACCATTCAAATGAAAGCTATTGAGCAGTACTTTCATGTGGTACTGTTTATTATGCTGTTCAAGTTGGTTCTAACTTTGAAGTTTTGTGGATGAAACCCTACTGTGTGACCATTAAATCAAAAGCTATTACGAGTTACCTCCTGTGGTTTTACTTGTTTTCCAAGTTCAATGAACTTGTATCGCATTGGTAAGTTTCCAGATTTGCTAGGTTAAGGGTTAACTTCTCCACTACTATAAGCACCTGAAGTCGACCTTGTTTACAAACTAGATTGAATTCCTTGCAAGAATCTTTTGCAATGTTCCGAAATTCTGCACCGCGTACAAGGTCCTTAAGGAGTTAAAAACTTAATCGTTTCTTTTTTCACCCGTGGAATGTACAGTTTTGTCACTTACGATCGTGATTAATAACTTTTTATATATTCGTGCGTTGTTTAATTTTTCCACTAATTTCCGGCTATTAGTGGGAGCGCTAGAGGCGAAACCATAACAAACTTTTCAAACAACCCAATTATATTAGCCAAGTTTTCCTTCCCGTCACGCGATATTTTGACCGAAAATAAATGACAACGTCTTGAAATACTCGCACACTTGATATTGCCCTCGATACCGTGCAATAACAGTTCCATGCTTCGTTAAGAGTACATACCTGTAGGATAAAATCTATTTTCATTGAAGACAGCGAAATGCGTAGTACACATCGGAAATTTTACGGAAGAATTTGATAATCCTGTTTTGCAATTCAACGTAAACCTCCCCGCCTTCAGCAATTATCCACTTCTAAGGGCTAAAGTTAAGGGTGTTGTGTCGCTTTTATTAGCATTTTGCATTTGCAATTGTAAGGCGGTCTTAATTCAAATTGTTTTCGCCTTAGCAATCACAGTTGTTTTGAAACCGTCGACGAATGGATGACATATCTCGGCTATATTTGTAAACTTGTATCATTTTTGGGTTTAATCAACAAGGCTAAGAAAACCTTTTATGACAATATGTTTTGGACAACGTCTATTTTCCCTTTGTTTGGCCATGGAGGTAACTGAAAATTAGCTAACCACGATATTTTATTTGTAGTCAAACTGATCATCTCAGCATGGTGGTCAAACTCTATGAGGGGATGCTTTTCACCTCGACATTACGTAACATTGTAAACGCTTTTAACGTTTTAACCAGGAACAAATTATTGCCGTACTAATCAAAGATTTTCAGCAACGTGATCATTCATATTCGAAGGCTCACGATTTCGGCTCCAGGAATAGAACGATATATTACCTTGCAGAATTACTACTCAAGCGTGAAACTTGCAGCGTCACTTTGCTCAGTTGACTACATAGGATGATGAAATCAACTGAACATCGAAAGCTCTATTTTAATGACAGAGAATTAAGTCTAGCTTGTTAGATTCAATATCACGGTACATGTCTGCAGCTGTGCCCTGCATGTTGCAAAATTGTGTCCATGTGTGTTGATGCAGGACGAAAATAACCTTTGAATGAAAGTCAACCGGGTAAAGTGGGAGGGGAAGGAGGCGGGGAAGGGGGAGGGAACGGAGTAATTTTTTCCCCGTGATAGGAGATATCAGTTTACACTGGGTGCACGAGCCCTGGGGTGCTTTCAATAAAACCAAAACTCTCGTGAATATCAGTCGACGGTTCGATTCAACCGGAACATTCGGGTGCCCCTCGGGAGGTGGTCCACTTTGTTCGCCGGACCAGTCGGACCGAAATTTGCCGCTTCACTTTGACAAACCGGTTCGTTGCCCTCCTTGTTTTCAGCAGATTTCACTTATGTGGCGGATTTGGGAAAGGTTTGGAAAATAGTCTCTTGGTAAGATCTATTCCCCTCGGTTGGCCCGGTGTCATCGGAAAATATCGTTCCATTTTCCTTGGTTACTATACATAGGTCCCTCTGGTCCATGATCGGTCGGTTTTTGTCAATAATGCGTGAGCCAAGCCCGTGTCAGAAACTCTCTATAATGTAGTTGCGAAGAGGCAATCGTGCATGTTTGAGTTTGTGTCGATGTAAAAGCGTTTACGAGTTCGATTTTCCGTTACAGGGATCACTTTCTGCAAGGATCTTCGACCAGATCCGCATTCCAGAGACGCAAATGAAGTCATGGAAAAATGATCAATGTGAAGTGTGTGCCACAGACCTGAACCAACTGAAAAGAGAGGCTGTTGCCATGGTGAATACCTTGGAAGAGTCCCAGTTCCTCGCTTACTACAACATTCCCGGATACATGGTGGGACCGAACGCTGACCAGCTCATACGACGGGCGGACAAGCAGCGCCTGCAAGCCGGCGTCGCCATGGAGACGGGTGATCGTGGTGGTATGACGTATGTGAAGCCGGAAGAGGCAGCTATTGGTTCATCGTTTCTGTCAAGGTAGGCTCCCAGTCTTGTATTTGTAAGCTCACACGTTTGGTAGTCTGTCTGGAGAAATCTGCTGAGCCCGCAGTTAGCCAGAGGTGCTGCTAAGCAACATGGCGTCCCCTTAAGTACCTCGAAAGTCTTCAAGGTAACTTAGATTTGTAAAAAAACCTAGACAGCATAGTGCAGATCTCATTTGACCCCTTCTCAAGGCCGATTTGGAAGGCCGAAATTCCGATATAAATGGCACGAGAACCAGAAAAAAGTAAAAAACGAGGTTCGACACGGTCAAATGTCGTTGTGTAAACGTTTTTTTTCCTATCCGTGCAGGGGCCACTGAATAGGCAGTCAGTGCACTGATGAAATTTTCGTTAGGCATGGATGAGAAACGAAATTCCCCTGCCGGGCTATTGTTTTCAGTTATATCGGAACCGTGCAAAAATTTTCTGTCGAGTAAGTCGGCCTCAAATGTACCAATTCAAACAGTACGATCCTCGGCCCAACCGCTATTATCAATTATTGTTTGAATGAGATCTCCGCCTCACGGTGGAAAAATGTTGTCTCAGCTCCCAGTATTCTCCCTCTCTCTATGCTCAATTTAGTTTATTGAGTTACCGTACTCCCTTAGCGGAGATCATTCTAAGAAACTGAAAATAACTGGAAATTTTAAATGGTTCATTCCAACCAAACTTTATTGTTCTTTGTATAAACAAATTAGACACATCTTTTGTCATTCGGTAATCCTAACAATAAAAGTTTTAATAGCCTTATGTTGATGAAGTATCTGTCAAGTTCCGGTCTTTCTGGAATGAATGGGAAGAAATATTATGCAAGTCAAAGAATTTTTTCTGTGAAGTTTGATTTATGAATAGTCTTAGTGAAAATGACTGTTTATGAAAGGATTTTAGTAATCTGATTTCTTTGTACTTTAAACAAACTACTTTAAAATCATGCACTGATATTACTTCTAACCCTAAACCCTAGCACGAGCCGGTGAAATGGCTGTTCGAAACTGTTGCATGCTTAAAAATGCATTTGAAGTTTATTGCAATTTAGAATAATAATACAAAAACAAAGCTCTTCTTAAGATTTTGGATTTATATTCCTGTTTCCAAATGCCCCTTTCAATGAATATAGAAAGGATTAACGACAAAATGTTATTTGTTCAAGTCTTGAAATAATATTATCACTGAAGAAGGGTGGTCAGCAAATCAACACGCCCTTAACCACATCAAAACAACAGAAAACATATTAGCGCGAATATTTTAATGTCGTGTTTAGGAAAAAGACCCTTTAGTATGAATGAGCTGACTTCCGGAGAAAATGAATCCTCTCTGCGCTAGAAAGCTACTCTTTCGTCGCGTGTGGTAGATGAGACCGAAAAGAGAACTACGCAATTCCCGCTCGTCTCGACAAAAGCTCTTGCCCGGTTGAATTTTATCCTGAAGTCGCATGCTTCCTCACTAACAAGCTGTATCAGTTTCTGGCTAAGTGTTGTTTTAGTTGGAGTAGCACGCAAAGTTGAACGAGTAGTTAAATGGCACACAATTGAAAAACTATCGGAATGCACTTGACTTAATGGATGTTTTTGTTCCATATAACTTGTCATTTGCCTTTCTCTCAAAATCAACGATAAAAGACATGTCCCCGCCTACAAAACCCGCCTGTACTGTGTTTTAGTTAGTGGTTCTTTGCCTTGCTGAGTAAACAATTTTGTCAGGTTGTGCTATTGCATCCGTCCAGTGACAGCTCACAGGACGTAAAAAAAGGAATTTTTGTCCGGGTGCAGTATTCCATGTCATTACTTCGCTTCGACGCTTCGACCTAAAATGGACGCTCTTGGCAAATACGAGCAAAACTGTGCGCAAACCGCGTCCGGTTTACACTATTTATCAAGTTACCAAGCGTTAACGGCAAGCCAAGAATTGGTTAAGGCTAGAGTCAGGTAGATAACTTTCCGTATTGCATGGGTATTCATGTACTTGCATGTGACTTTTCAGTTTTACGATAACGTATATACCGTACATACTTTGAAAGGGCAAGTCTTTGTGGTTCATTTCAGTGAGGTGATACCACCTTTATTCACTTGGCCATGTGTATCACATTATAAGTACCGCATTACGGATGTAACACTGAAGTTAGTCGATCGGAGTTTCAAGTATTAGCGAAACAAAATCGTAAACTGGTGTGCGGTAGGACTCAATGTCTATTTTTCTGTTGTGTAACACTAGGCAGTGAATCAGCCCGCTTTTACTTTACGTTCTGTTGGTCAGCCATATTTATTCCTCTAGCGTAAAATTTCCCTTGTATTGATGTTCTGAGGGTTAACCCTTGTACCTTAGCTTACAAGGAATAACAACAAAGAAAACTTTAATCCACTTAATTTACCTAAAGTGAAAGTTCATGCCAACTGCACGACAGAATGTCACAAATAAAGTACGATAATTCACATGGAACGAAAACAAGATACATTATAATGAAAACTTAGTACTTTATCACCAGAGCCAAGGAGTTTAGTCTGGTTCAATTTCTCATTTACATTCCTTACGGTGGCTTCCAAATAAGAAAGCAAAGTGGCCGCTAATTAAGCTTAGAATTTCCGAACCGCGTCGAATGCAACTTACGATGTTTTGCATCCGTCATTTTCTTGTAATTATCAATATTTACATTCCATATGTCAAAGATTTTTACAGTTCTTTTGAGACTTGTGTTTAGTTGTACAGTCAATGTTTTGCATGAACTAATCAATGCTTCTTCCTGTAGAATTAAATTTTAATCCTTTGTTCTTCCCTTGACGTCAAAACCGTGTACGTTTAAACGAGCCGTACGTGAAAAGCGATTGTTTTTTTCGGGTAGACAGATTATAAGTGCATTCAAGACATCAAAATTATATTAACCATTTTAAAACTCTTCTGGGAAGAACCTGTGTTCAACAGACATGATAAAGTCCTTAATTCTATTGACTCGATAACTGTGGAATTTGCTTGCAAAGGCCATTACAAAGAAGGAGTGATAAATGAGTGATGCCGATAGACTAAGACTATAATGTCTATAATCTGTAGTCCGTCTTTGAACGACTTATGTTTTCTTAACTTGTTTTAAACAAAGATTATCTAAGACCGATCAGATCACCTACTTTAGATCACTTACTTTTCTAAGTAGTGCTTCGTTTTCAAGTTTGAAACTGATCAGATCTTCACAAGGGATTAATTAAGCTTAAGTGAATAATCGAAAAATCCTTTAGTGTGATCTGATCCCTTTCAAAGTGATTTCTGTCTTGCCGGTAACAGTTATCTTTCGACAACACAGTAATTCATAAATTGTTTTTGACAGTTTCTCGATTTTGTGGGTATCCGCAGGTTATTCCAAACCAACATTTCTAATTATTCAATCATTCGATAATAAAGTCACAGTTGTAACAGACAAAGAGCAATTCAAGACCTTGCATGTTTCTCCCCATTTTGGTTAGAGTTACGCGTGTTACTTTGAGATAATGTGCACGCGTCTCCCTAAAATACGTACTTATTTTCAACCGAAATATCGTAATTTATATCACGCCGAGCTTCTGGAACGTCTTACCATGTCATAATGACCCGTATTGCTTTCATCTCGTCCCGTTGTTTTACACAACTGGTACCTTGTCTCTAAAGACCGTGTTCATATCTATTCAGGGCTGCTCAAAAACTACTTTCCTCGAAAAAGAAGCACAAGAAAGCACACAGTCACAAACAAGACCCATCCATGTACCACCCCTCCCCTATGGTGGAGTTGACACCGTCGAGGCATGCGCAGAAGGAAATTCAGCCTTACCCTTTCCCGACAAAGTTCAAGGAAATGCTTCGGATATCGAGCCCAGCTGTACCACCTGGCCTGCTAAAGATGAACACAAAGAGAACGGATGGAAAGGTATGAGCCATATGCAAATTTGAAATTATAGTTATAACAACCTTGGGTACTTGTATAAACGTGTGTTTGCATGCAACAAACGCGTTAATAGGAGGCTGAGTTGTCTAACAAGTTAAAGAAAACCGTAAACTGCCGCTTGTAAGCCTTCATTAATTCGAGTTTTCAACCGCAGGTCAAAGTGATGCTAAGAATTTGTCCTTCATTTCCGGGAGAGACTGGGTCATTTATGAAGGTGGATCAGAAAAGAAAGCAAGTCACGTTGTATGATCCGAGTACAGTTGGTCACGTGTCACAGACACACAGAAAGATGGGCGTGGCAGCACCTAAGATGTTTGCATTTGACACGATATTTGAGTCAGATTGCTCTCAGGTGAGTTGGATGGAATCGAAGTCAAGACATACTCCACAGCATTAATAATTTGCGAGAATGCACTACTCAATAGTTTTCAACCGAATGGTCACATACTAGGGTTTCATCCACTGAATAAAAACTTAGAGCAAACTTGTACAACATAATAAACAGAACCACAAGGATCAATAGCTTTCATTTGAATGATCACACACTAGGGTTTCATCTACAGACTTTAACGTTAGAACCAACTTGTACAACATAATAAACAGTACCACATGGAAGTACTGCTCAATAGCTTTCATTTGAATGGTCACACACTAGGGTTTCATCTACAGACTTCAACGTTAGAACCAACTTGTACAGCATAATAAACAGTACCACATGGAAGTACTGCTCAATAGCTTTCATTTGAATGGTCACTCACTAGGGTTTCATCTACAGGCTTTAACGTTAGAACCACCTTGTACAACATAATAAACAGTACCACATGGAAGTACTGCTCAATAGCTTTCATTTGAATGGTCATTACACTATCCACAGACTTAACATTTAGAACGGCCTTTTACAGCTTAACGTGCACTTGATCTATAAAAGTGAATCTGGACTGTTTTGTTTTGAAGGTTGAAGTTTGTTCAGGATCTCTGGTAGATGTTCTTCAATCAGTTGTGAGTGGATCTGAAGGTTGTCTTTTTTCGTACGGCCATGCTGGTCTAGGTAGGTGTATTTTTCACGCTGTCCATAAAAAAACGAGTAGTGTCATGTAATTCCTACCAAACGATTTTATTCAAAATATTATTATTTACTTAATATTTATTATTTTCTTTCTTCCAGGTAAAACGAACACTATGGTTGGCCGAGACGAAAAAGAGCAGAGTTTGGGACTGATTCCTTGTGCGCTGTCCTGGCTGTTCAAACTGATCAGTGAACAGAAACAAAAGTAAGAGAAGCACAGTGAACCTCTCTGATAATTCAAGAGACACTCATATATTTGAACCAGATAATGAGAGTCTAAACTAAAGGCCTAAATCAACAAAATGCTTGATTTTGTAGGACAATACTTAGTAATGACAAGAAGCTGTTAAGTGAAGGGCACTAAAGATTACGAGAATTACAATGCATTACAGTGGCAGCATTTGAAGATTTTTGCCTGCATGATTACAATTTGAGAAAACAACTGGCTCTCGACACTCCTCAGTTAGTTTACTTTCAGGTAGCTGTTATCACGTAAAGAAATCTTCCTAATATTTACTGTGTTGTTTTATCGTTTCAGAACGGGTTCAAGGTTTTCCGTTCGTGTGTCGGCAGTGGAAATCGTCGGCCGTTCGGAAAAAGTTCGGGATTTACTCGCGGAGCAAGCTTCAGGTAATAAAAACAAATTCTTAATGAAAGGTAAATGTAATGTAAAAAGCTTGATCAAATTCGCTGCTGTTGATAGAAAAAGTAACCTTCTCACTTATTCTGATGTAACGCAGGCTCAGAAAATGGCACAGGCGACCCAAGCCCCAGTATTTTCCTTCGTGAAGACCGTAATGGAGCTCAGGTAACCGTAGATTTCTTTTTTCAGTTTAATCCTAAACTGCCCTGTGTCTACACTTCAATATGAGTAAGCAATCCGGTAACTCGTCTTCCTTGAATTTCCCGAAGAGTTGCCTGCTTCTAATTTGCTATTCAGAATAAGGCTCCAAAAATTGTAAGTCACGTTCCTTAGCAATCGTGGGCTCAGCTCAAGAAATCCTCAGCAGCGACGTTTCTACCAGCTTTCCAGTTCTTGAATTTGGATTTTCAAGTCCTCTTCCAAGCATGCAATCTTTCACTGTTATTTGCGTTACAGTCACGCACTTTTGCGTGACTATCCAAAAGAACTTCTGGTACACGAGACCAGGTTTGCCCAGAACACATTGTTTAAGACGATTTCTCGTTATGTTGCAGGAGATCAATCCCACAGAGCTTCGTGTGGCATCAGCTGAAAAAGCAGCTTACTATCTGGATGCGGCTATCGCCTCAAGAACAAGACCACTGAACAACAAACCTGAGGGTGAGTTACGTTTAATCTTATAACAATTTTAGAAAGGGGCGTTGGCCTCTTTACGTTTGGACCTGAGACCTATTAAAAAGAGATTTAGAATTTAATTTTGGCTGTGGTTAGTGTGTTGTGTTCTTGGGCAAGACACTACTCTCACGGTGCCTCTCTCTCCACTCAGGAGGTATTCAGTGAATTGTTGGGGCAACCTGACAGGTTGCTGGAGAGTAACCTGCGCTGGACTAGCATCCCATCCAGGGGGGAGTAGAAATACTCCTTGCCGCCTCATGCTACAGACATGTCGCCAGAGTTAAGCGTCAGTTGTGCGGACGACTCTCGAATAGTAGCAAGTTGGGTATAATACCCGTTTTTTTCTTTTACCTTTTACAGGCGAAAACAACACAGACTGGGAGGAAAGCATGAACTCGCATATGTTCTTCACTGTGCATATTTATCAGTACCGCGTGGAGAAAAATTCCAAGAACGCTGGAGGAGGTAAGACAGTGTTTTTTCTCACAACTTGATGACAGCCTCAATCTGGACATGTTAATTCTCCTTACTGACTTCCTTATTAACTCTTTTAAGGTTAGTTATGAGAATATGGCGGTATATCAAGACTTTGTCTTGATTCTGACCGTACGAACTCTGCCAAACGTGGCAGTAGCTCCTCATGTTTTAGATAAAACGGAAAAAGAAGTTGTTGAAGTGTTTAATTAAAGTGCCTCCCCTTTCGTTTACAAATGTTACCAACAGAAAAAAGCTGAAAGCGTCGTTAGTTCTATAATCCAACTAATTCTCTCGGCCATGTTTCTTCACTTCTCTCCTCAGTCCACGGAGGGCGCTCCCGGCTACATTTGATCGATCTCGCTAGCTGTGAAGGGTACACTGGGTCTAAGAATAACGGAGGGGCCAGCAGTATGTCATTGTCAGGACTTGGAAACGTCATCATTTCTCTCATAAATGGCGCCAAGCACGTGCCTCACAGGTGCGTTGAACCTATCACCTTCAAGCAAGCTGTTTAATCTCCACCGAGATCAAGTGATCGATGGCAGATTCATGTTAAATCTGCGCCAAATGTTCAACTTCTTATACTTCTTAGCTTTAAGTATATTTGAGGATTTTTTTTCTCTAGGTTTTCGAGTTAGTGCTACTGTTGAAAAATGAAACTTAGGTAGGCATTTCTGCTGTAGTCCGGCAGCCAAAGTTATAAACTGACATTTACGCTTATAAGGCTTTTACCGGATCGTCCTGCCACGACTGAAATGTTATTCTAATTTTCTGCTCTGTAATTTTAATTTAACAGAACAAGCAAAATCACGCGCATGCTCCAAGAGTCCATCGGAAATACGTCCTGTCGCACAACCATGATTGCGCATGTGTCACCCTCGCTTCCATTCTACGCCGAAACACTGGCGACGGTTCAGCTAGCGACCAGGCTTCACCGGTTGCGAAAGCGCAAGGGAAAGGTAAGTACGAGTCCCACGTTGGAGGCCACATAGATACCAGCATTGCTAATCATAAAGCAAATACTGAATTGTATTTGCGTTTTTAATTTAGCGGGTCTTGACACTTGATTAATCTTATTAAAACGCGGCCTCCGAAAACGTAAAATCAATCGAGGTCATGTTTCCCTGATAAAAATATTTGTCGTTCTTTTAGCGTTTATTACGTTTGTGGTTTCTTCTTGTCCGCCTTTTGTATGTTGCAAACAATGAGATAGGTTATCAGGTCCTACACTATAGAAAAATTTTCATACCTTTTTCATTATCTCCTCCATGCTTGATAAGCTCTTTTCATTATGAAATACCTCCCTTCGGCTAAGATGATTGGTTTACAAGGGGTCTGCCAACATACACTGCGAGCCACATATCTGCAAGGGATTATAGTCTCGTAAATCACTGTCATTTTGCTACTAAACTTTGGCGAAACGGTTGTATCTTCTGGTGAAGCTTGGTGAGTAGTTTTTCCCGCCGTTAACTAATTACCTACGATTTCTTTGGGAAGTAAAGAGCTTGGAAACAGAAATCTTAGACTGACACCGAAACCAATAGGAAAGGTGTCTGACATCAATATTGTTCGCATTTTAGGTAATATATCACATCTGCAAATCTTCTAAATTCAGCGAAAGCATTTTAGAGTCTCAATCCTAATCGAATACCTCTGTAAATTCAGCTATTGAAGAAACATGTGGTTGCTAGTTCGATAGTCGATTTATTCATCTTGGCATGTATACAAAATCGAAAAAGTTGCTTCCATATTTAGATGAAGTTAACATCAGTGTATAGCAACAAAATGCGGTTTTATGGCATAAAACATTATTTCTGACCAGCTAGTAAAGTTGTTCGAAAGTTTCCTACTTTCATGTTTCTGTTTTCACTGGCGAGCTCAAGCAGTGAACGATTCGTAAGCTATAGTTATGTTTGTGCTCAACATAAAGAATGATGCTCAAAAAACATATGATTTATTGTATCAAAGTTTCATAACTAAGGAAATTTTACTTACAGGAACTTATTAGCTGTGGTATTCTCGCTTTGAATTAAGTCAACTCAGCATGAGAAGACAGAGTTCTCAAACAATTTGCCCAAATCACTTTAAAGTTTAAAATCTGGGCACGAAGCTGTGAGCTCAGATAGGTCCAGATTCGTTCCAACTAGTTCCAGTTAAAGAAGCTTTGTTATATTTAGAGAACTGATTTGCTTTTGTTTCAGTTTTTGTTATAGTTTTCATTCTAATGTGTTAATCTAATGAAAGACATGGACTGGAGAAAACTATCTTGAAGTTTATAAGCAAATATTACAATGATTATGAAAAATAATTCATTTACATGTTGTTTAACACGAAGTCGTATCATGCAGATTTAAACAGAAACCAAATGAGAGCAAATTACATCTTGATTCTCAAGACTTATTAGGTTCCTGATAAGATACCAGTCAAATGTAGCTGCAATTATGATTTGAATAAGATATTCTGGCTCACTGCTTTTCCTTACGAGAGAGCAGGAAAGCGACCTTAGTTTACGAAGAGTGATAAAAACTGTTAAAGTAGAAATTCTTTTCACTTTCTCGACACCTTCGTTTCTTGCACAAAGAGTTAAAACTCTAAGACATGCTTAAGAAAATGTAATAAGATTTGCACGATCTTAAAATTTGCGTGCGAGAAAAGACGTCCCGTGGAGAAACGTAAAGAAAACTTTTGATAAACAAGTATTCAAAAAGCCATTTAGTCGAGATTGAAGACGACTTCGGCTTGCTTAACTCCGAAATGGAAACGAATTCTTTCCTCAGTTAGTACCCTAAGCGAACCTCCAATTCAGTTCTCCTTCTCTTGTAGACCTTTTTTTCCTCAGCTTAATGTCTGTACCAAAGTTATTTTTTTCGTGGTTTTACCCCTGGGGCGTTGAAACACTTAGTTCTCGGCATGAATTCCCGAACCCTGTTGTTTCTAAGTTTTGAAGAAATTTCTTATCGTGCTGTGAGTAAATCAAGGTTATACAACAATTTAGCTCTGCCGTTTGTCAGCAAATACCTTTCTTAAAAGGCTGTTTCTTCTTTCGAGACAAAGCTAGTAAGTTCAACATTTTCAGGCCGGTATGCAGAATATGTCAACCTAGATACAAATGATCGTGATAAGATCTACCGCTTTTAATCTGTAACACTGCTTTGAGAAGAGCCGAAAACTAGTCTAACTTAATTAGAACTATGATCAAAACCTCTGCATTTGAGCCCATGCAAGATCTTGGGGCACGTTGAACAATTAAAAGTAATCAAGGTAGATTTATAACCTATAAAAACAAACGTAGGCTTGATAACTTCATTTTCAACTTGCCCCAAGTTTACTGTGAAGAACAAATTTGCTAACCCCTTTGTTTGAATTGAAATTTTGGAACCCACACACACACATTATTGATTCAGCTCCCCACTTATGCATTCAGCTTTTGTCCAGACAAAATTGCGCACTTATTGTAAACAAGATTGGCGTTTATTTACTCGATATTATATCTTTTAATCGTACAAAAGAAGTGTAAAGTACATTATTGACGGCTGTTATTTTTTGGTGTTTTTCAGGGATCCAGCACGAGTTCGTCTGGTGGCGAAAGCTCCTGCGACGAGGCCCGAATCCGAAAACCGAGACTTCGGACAGCTGAGCCTAGACTTCGGACCACAGCGTTAAACGAAAAACTCCGCGAAGATTGTCCGATCGGTGAACCGGCTAGCTCCGACTACAACTCGAGCACGGGCGAGGAGTCGTGCGATACTGTGATCTACGTGGGTCCCGACGGGGCTATTAGTGACCGCGAGCTCACAGACAACGAGGGCCCGCCAACGAGGCTCCCTATCAGGAAATCGAGCGTGTCCGACAGTACAAGGTCCCTGGTGCGGAAACTAGAATCGATTGAGAACGAAGAAGCGGAATTTAATGAAGAAGGCGAGGACTTGAAGCGTGAAGTCGAGGGAAGTGAGGACAGTGGTAGTCTTGCAGAGGAAAAAGCGCAAGAAAAGATACTTTCCGCTCGAGAAGAAGGAGAAGGAGAAGAGTTCAGCGAAAATTACACTGAGGAATCGTCTTACGAGACCGAAATTGAAATCCTACCCGACAGCCAGAAAGCAAGTAGGAAAAGACTTCTTGAAAATAAAGGAAGCTCGTCGAGTATTGCAGAAATCGCGGGGAAGGACAAAGCCAAAAGAAGTAAGACACACCAAAACGACATCGCTAGCCCTAAAGTAAAGGAGGTGACTGAAATTTCCGCTCCAGAGCTCAGCACACTTATTCTACCGTCTAGACTAGGTCCCAACTTAGACGTTGATGAAACGATGAATTCTCGACACAGCACTGTGGTAATTCCCGTACAGTCGTTTCCAGGCGAGGAAGCGAAGCTGGGAGCGCGGGTCATGAGCCCGGAGACATCAAGTGAATCGTCGGACGCGGAGAGCATTGTGATGGCCAAGGCGCCATCGTTTTCTTTCTTGACCTGTACCGCTGTGAACGACATCCACGCTGACTCCATGGACTCTCTTAACATGGAGCAGGACTTGCACGATTACGAGATGTCTCGACGAAATGGCGACGTCGCGTACTATCGGAATGACAACGCGACCGACTCAATGAATTCACTCAATTCCGAGCAGAATCGATGCGATGAAGAGGTGTTTCGTCATTACGAGAACAGAAACAGTCGCGCTAGTAGCGAGATAACCGCGGAACTGATCAAAAACTGTCAACCACACTCCCCGACGTCGGACACACCCGATTTGTGTTACGTCCTCGAGGAGAACCGAGAGACCAGCTCCGATGATTTCTCGTATGATGACACCGAGCTAGTGTGGGGAAAACAACACGCGGAAGACGAGATCATCGCCGAAGCCTTCTGTGAAGACGAGTGCGAGGTCGAGGTGGATCACTTGGAGAGAAATTTCACTGGCAGCGAAACCGATGTTCTTTTCCCAGAGCTCGAGGAGAGATTACAAGATGTCAGCACATCCGGTGAGCCTACGGTTGAGAAAATCAGTGCGCAAAAACCCAGCCAGCGGCAAAGTTCTGATGAAAGCTCAGCGGAGTCAGACACGGATGCAATTACGCGCAGTTACACGTTTGAAACACCAATGAAAATGTTTTACCGTCTCGTACCCTCGCCCCAGTCTTCCTCGACCGAAGATGAACTGGAGGACATTCAAGTGTCAAAATCTTTCCAAAGTAAGACATTGTCTCCAATACCTGAATTCCCTTCAGTGGAGTCCAATCTGAACCAGACCTCCGCGGACATCAGAAATGGCGCGAAGAACCGCGCAAGTTGCAGCTACAGCATCGTCAGTGTTGAAATCGACGATGGCACCAACACGATTCTTGTGGAGGGTGACAAGGAAAACATTCCACTAAAAGACATGGACAACATGACAAATTCAAACAGCAAAGGAGATCTACGATCACTTCTGCAAAAATTCGTCGCCGAACAGCTGAGAGAATGCGAAGGCGAGAAGTTCTCTTCGCGGTACGCTCGGCCAGCCACTCGGCATCCCGAGCATCGCCGACCACGCCCGAGGCCAAACCGACGTATTGTTCCATTAGCTTCGTGCGATACGTCGGGTAATGATATTCTTCTACCGCCACTCGTGCCACAGAAACGCACGTCGGAAACCGCCAAACTCATTTCCAGTCCTAAGCTTCGGTATAGGGGCGAGAGAGACTGCGACAGTGACATTGCACCGTGCCACTGTAGAACGCAAGACGGCGATGAATCAAGTGATAGTTCGATGACGGCTAAGACGGAGCCGTGGTGTACGCCGCGTCGAAGTGTCATCAGATCACAGTTTGATCCAACGCCGAGGCTGTCCTCGCTCTCTGTTGGAAATATGAAAACGAGCGTTACATTTATTGGATGCGAAGACGAGAACAACAATTTCCACAAGGCAAGCAGTCTCGAAAGTGCTTGCGTTATAGAGAATGCCGAGAAAGAATTAAACAGATCGAATAGTTTGTTCAGCGCTGACCGCGTTTCTACGGATAGACTATCTCGAAAAGACAGTGAAAGAGTTGAGCATTTTGTCAAGGCAAACAACAGTCGGTCAAAAAGATGCGACCGCGCATCGATCAGCTCTATGTCAAGTGTTGTGAAACTCACATATTGTGGTTCAGAGGTTTCTGACACGGAATTCGAGAGACCTGATAAGCCGTCGAGGATGGATAAACAGTCTTCTAGAACTTTAATAACACACCCTTCCAACGCCATTTCTGTTTCTGTCGCGAGGCCCATCATCCAGTACATTCCAGTCCCGCCCGAGACGCCTTACGCTCCACAAGAGGAATTCATCGCGCGTTTCCACGATCGTTGCGCGCCACCGCGAATCGTTTACAGATTGTCGGGCGAGTTTGTGGCGACAATACCCAGCTCAGAACCAAGCGCGTCTCAAACGCAAAACACGGACAGCACTCACAGCGTCGCGAACCGTCAATACCGCTTATCCGGAGAATTTGTAGCAACTTTTACAACGGCTGCTGAAACGCAAAACGCGTCCAATATGGCGCTGGCGTCTTCCAGCGTGGAGGACAGTAGCACAAGAACTGAAAGTACCGAGGTTGTGTGGGTTGCAAATGAGCCCGTGGTGTCAGCTGGAGAGGTGACAACGGATGAAATGTCAGGGCCTTCGACGCCTGTTGCACCAAGAAATGGAAAGTTTGGAAGATTCAAATTTTTCGGGTGAGTAGCAACATTTTAAAATTTATTGTCACATATGCGCGATACTCATCTTTGCAGGTGGAAGGGGAATGCAGAAAAGGAGAAGGCGGGAAAAACTTACCCTCAACCCCCCCCCCCGACTCCCTGGGAGGAACAGCTGAACAGGACGGAATCGAGCCTAATTTTCGGCTGCATGTCGTCAATAGCCTCATTTCTATTTGACTTTTATCTCTATACATGTACTTAAGTTGTTGTTTTTTTCTAGACGAGACCGCAGTAGCTACAGCAGCGGCCATGCAAGTGACAGCAGTATTGGGGACTCCCCAGGACCTCGCGGACGAAGCCGGTCGCTAAAGAGAATGAAATCAAGTAAGCTTCTCGTAATACTTAATACTTTTTCTTGGCGAAATTGGTATCCTCTTCCATCCTTGCAGTTGTTAGTCATACTCACTTCCTAAAGACTTCCCTGTCTTTGGTCGAGTACTGTTCCACAAAATTGTTTAGTCATTAATAAAATTTTTGTTGCAGGGTTTCCTACAACTACAACATCTTTCCTTTCATTTCAAACGGGATACAAGCAAGGTAGAAACTAACTCTCTAGCACTCTTCTCTTTCAGTATCTTCGCGATCTGATGCGGCCAGCAGCAGTGGCTATGAGAGCATGCGCAACGATACAAGCCACGCCTCCAGCGACAGTTGCAGCGAGAAAGGATTGAGTCGCGGGAAAAGAAAAGGTAAGAACCGGTGCAAATATTACTGTCTATTCAAGTATTCATGCAAGCCTGCAATTTGCCCATTCTGTTAATCTTAGCTTATCGAAGGTACCTCATCTCGTAGGTGCCTATGGTAGAAGCCGTTCTGCGTCCCCTGGTTCCAGCACTAGGAAATATTCGCCCAAGCGCTGGTTTTCGAGGAAGTCTTTGGAGCCAGTTCAAATCAAGGTTTATGAAGTTGATGATATGGAAAAAGTGCAAAAGGCAATGGACCCAAGCTTTCAGGTACAAACCGAAGTATTTATCTCTTCCAGTG
>Ga0126338_10000588_pt1 | contig 20361 bp, 7 predicted proteins | sample OrbCmetagenome_2_FD_92529 | JGI IMG/M metagenome (GOLD analysis project Ga0126338, IMG submission 92529) | Coral microbial communities from Petempiche,Puerto Morelos, Mexico - Orbicella C C metagenome | ecosystem: Host-associated > Invertebrates > Cnidaria > Coral | place: Petempiche,Puerto... | reverse complement strand
TCTCAGGTATCAGCTAAGACCGGTTGACATAGAAGGCCTCAGAACTTAGCTATATGTTAAAAAAAAAAAAAAAAAAAAAAAACACAACTTTTTAAAAAAAAAAAAAAAAATTTAAAAAACTTTTTAAAAATTTTTTTTTTCTTTAAATTTAAAAAATTTTTAAAAAAAAAAAATTTTTAAAAAAAAAAAAAATTTTTTGTTTTTTTTTTAAATTTATAAATAGGAAAATTTTTAATAAAAAAAAAAAAATTTTTTTTTTTTTTTTTTTTTTTCATCCGATTAACGATGTCAAATTACGGTTTTAACTTTTTGGCATATGAAAGTGCCGCGAAACACCACCTTGCAAGCTGATATTTTTAATTGACTATGAGATCACGTATTGTTTCTGAAACAAGTCAAGCCGGTTTAATTAAGAAAGAATCTTGTTTGACTTGATTACGTAGGCGTGAAAGGAATGTTGCTGATGGTATTGTCTCCAAAGAGCGCGTGGTCTTTGAAAAGAACTATGTGCTCTCTCTTCATTTTTCTTCGCCAGGAGAAAAGCTTAATTTGCGGGATAATTTAGCAGGATACTCACAGACTTTGGCTGAACACCTGGAACCGCTTTCACGTCTTTTAACAGACACAGAATACTTGAAATTGGTGGCAGGGAATGAAAGGTAAATAACACTGACACAATGGCAGGGTGATTTTGCAATTCAAATGACCTCTCAGTCACAACACGAGGTGTTCTCATCGTAAAATCTTTAAAATTGTAACGCTCTTCAGCGTGCCCCGAGCTGCCTTGAAGAAAGCAACCTGTTACAGCGACTGTGCAGTAATTATTAAGCTTAACGCCAGAGGTAGGAGAGTGTGTGTTGTTCTTAGTCTGTTTGCTATCTAATCATGTTACTCCGAGAATGAGAGAAAATCATTTGGAAGACGTTGATCACTATAAAACTTTGGTTAAAAAAAGATGAAAACAAAGCGAAACCGCAAGAAAATCTTTGGTTTTTATTACTGAGCCAGCGGCGACTTGTGTCATTTTTTATACGTCTACCTTCGCAGGTCTGACTAACCGGTGATTTTAATTCCTCGCTTTTTCGAGGTTTATATAAATATAACGCTCGTTTCGGCAAGTACATTTTATGAATATTTGTCATTTCACTCTCACCTATGGAATATGGAATATGTCCTCTGAGGCGACCAAGCCGAAATTCATGGATTAGTCGAGAGCTTTGTTTAATCGACGTCTCTGTATATTCTATTTACTGAAACTATGTCACGCCTGCCATTGATTTAAGTTCTGATCGATCGATTCAACGACCAAATTTGTTGTGGTTCTGCGTTAGGCTTTTCATTGATAATTATGCTGGTAAAGAAGAGAACCTAAGTTGTGATCTTACGGCCATTATCGCCTTTGTATTAAATAAGTCGACGGTCAACAAACACCGACCGAACACCATTGACAGCTCTTTTTGGTGTCCACGCGTAATGAAACGCATTGACATATGTCATGTCATCGCGGGTGCCCCGCCGTATTGTATATTGACGTTATCTACCGGGCAATAAGTTTAGGTTGCATCTTATTGCTTGCCTCGTATTGTCTGTCAAATTACATTCTTTTTCCATGGCACAACCAGAATGTCATTAATAAACAATCGGGATTAACAAACCACCCTGTGTGCCCCACGCCGTCCCTCGAGGAATGAGAGACCATGACACAGGCCACCTGCATGGAGCTTCCTGCACGACTGTCCAAACGGAACAATGTCACGAAAACACGCAACCACATAGGAAATAGTTTTGATGTAATAACACAAACGGTGCGACATGCTGAGTGCCAAGCATTTCATTTTCAAGCATTTGTGTTTCGCTGCGCAAAAGTGCAACTGAGAACGAAATGGAAATTCAACGCAACGAACATCTATAAATCGACTACAGTCCAACCTTCATTTGCAGCCACCTATCTATCTACAACGTCCAACCGCGCGTCGTTGGTCTTTGCTTCGGTTTGGTTTCTGTTTTAATTTTTTATTTTGATTGTGTTACATATATAAGCATTGTTTAAAAATATAAATGTTTCAGCCCCCGAAAAAAACAACAGAGGTCATATTTACACCATTAAATAAAATTACCTCCCCATAACGGCTGCCTCTCTACCACGGCCACTTTTCTCTGTCCCCAACGTGACCACTGTGGAAAGGTTCGACTGTATTTCTAAAGAGCATGCGGTTTGCCCTTAAAGCATGTTTGTTCACGTTTTGTCCACTGAATTCTATTCAGAGAACGACGCTGTTCGAGGTCTGAATTACTTTTGATAGACGTTTTTTTTACTGTTCGGAAAAAATCCTAAAAAGACGTGAGAAAAAATTGTTGTGTTCGAGTTACGTTCCACGGCGTACAAACGTTAGATGGAAAAAGTTTTTGACACCGAAACTATACCGGGGGGACTGTGCAAGCGCCACAGCATGCAGCAGCAACAACAACAACAACAACAACATAAACAACAACAAACAATGCAATGTGATAATGGACCTTGTATGGAGTCTATACCTTGATGTGAAAATGAAAAAGTTTATGTAGTACATGTCTTTTACTATTCCAGCTGACGCAGGGTTTCGTGTTACTAGTAAAGTTCGGTTAACAGTCAGCCATAAACATATATCACCTCCACAAGGGATACGAAAAAAGAAAGATAGGCCATTTTGATTCGACTTTACCAACTGCAGGATTAAAACAAAAGATTGTATACGTTTCCTAGCGACAGAGTGCTTTATTTTGTTTTATTGCGCCGAGCCCCGGAGATAGAATTTCAATTACTACAGTTGTTATCCTTGTTCTAAAAGTTTTAATATATTATTTTTCGTGGTATTATATTACGCAAGGTAAGGCTTCATCCCTTTTGTCTAATGGCCGGAGAGTCCAAGATGCCTTTTTACAAGGTTTCCTGTCGAAGACATGATCCAATCTATGCCAAATCGCTTACAAACAAAAATCACGAATTATCCACGTTTCCGCTAATAATATAGACTGTAGGTAGTGGAAATACTACATGGTGATTTTGTTGCTGGTAAGCATTACGTTAACCTATAATAACATTTTGCTTATCAGAGAGCAGAGCTTTCAAAGCAATAACTTCTGTTCATGTCGCTATGGACACTGCACACGCTTTTCTGGAATGTATAACCAGTTTAACAAGTTTCAAAAGCTGGTTCTTCCGGTACGTGACCAAACGTATGACTGCAAGAGGAGGAGGAGCAAACTGATATCCAAAGTTCACGTGTGCCTCAATCAAGGAAGATTAACAAAAACAACAACTATAGTAGATATATCAGCTTAAGCCATTAGGTACATCTCGTGAAGGCTTTGTGTGTCACAATGTTTTTGTCGAAACTTTCGCCACTTCTTGATTTACATAACTCTGGAAAGTGCTTTTGACAATGGCATTACAACGCATGACGTGTCAGAGCATGTTATTGCATTGACTTATGATTGACATCAACAAGAAACAACTGAGATAGCATTCAGTCCCGTTCTCAGCATGCAACACTTGTGGCTGTCGGCTGTGTGAGAGTAAACGATTTGAGTGCGTTGAATCATCCACAACAGGTATGTGTTATTGTTTTCAATATGTTATCCGCCCCACAACGATAAAGATGAATATTTCATCAGTAGCCAGACTTTCTGTCTCACTTCAAGTGTTTGGATTCAATTCTTATATTTGAGAAATATCTGGCCTTCTTCTCGTGTTAAGCGTTTTAACGATATCGGAGGGCATATATTAGTCACAGCTCGTTGTGCGATATTATATAGCGTTAGACGAGCTTGCCGAAGATTATGGTTCAAGTCTTGAACTCGTTATTTTTCGAATGGTTCAAATGTTGAACATCTTTGCCCTTTAGTTTGGTTATTTTTGAGAGGGATGTTGGTCAGTGATACAAGCTGTCACGTGAGTTCTCCCAGCAGAAATAGAACCACAATCATGAAAGAACGTATGACCTAGCGCACACTGGTTCAGTGGTACAACACTCTACCGCGTTACAGCGGCACGTACAGGGGACAGGTGGAAGAGTTAGCCGTATAACTGCAACTACTAGCTTGAAATGCGATCAACTTTCGGACACAAGCTGCTTGGACCCGTTTTGTGGACAAGTGAGATGTTTGAAAGGATATGACGATAAATGTTAAAGATTTGAGAAAGTTTATTATCGTTACTGTTGTTCAAGACCAATGGTCTTTGCGTCTTGACGGTGTTGGAAAAACCTTGTTATTCCTAACATCGTCCTAATAGTATTACAGCAGGAAGTCGGAAAAGAGATTATTAAAAATATCTCATCTGACAACAAGTCGCATCTACTCGCGTTTTGCATACATTAGCATTGGAGCTCTTGGTGCAGCATTTTGCCGCTATTCAACGCTTTCTTATGCCAACAATTATCAGTTAATTGAACCATGTCATTGCATATGTTCAGGACAAAGATATGAAACGACTGCTACTGCAAACATGGTGAAAACATTAATTTCACCAGTCATTTTCTTTTTTCTTTTATCAACGAAATTCTCTTTGTGATTGCTCAAGGAAACTCTAGTTTTTTTTTTACTTCACAAGCAGAGGAAACGGTTAATATAAAATGCAGAGCCAGTGGGAGTTAGCTGGAGATTTCGTGATATAAAATGGTAACACCTTTCATAAAAACATCGCTTCTGACCCGTTGTTAAGTAGAGGAAAGACACAAGTCATCGATAGTGGCATTTTGATTTATTGCAGCACTTGAAACGCTTTCATTTTAAACTCATATGTTTCCTTACCTCAGTACAACTATCTGTTGTTGAGGAACAGCTGTCATATTGGTAAAGGTGTCGAGCAAATTGTGATCCCAGTAATATTTCAGCTTATCTGTTTTAATTTAACACATTATTGGTTGATTCGTTCATTACTATGGAAGGCTTATATTCCTAATATCGATATATCCAGTCCAAACTAAATATTTAAAGACCTTCAGATATTCCCGATTCACATGGTGATATTTTTTTGTTTATTGTCAATGACGCCGGCAAGGAAATCAAAAACAACAACGGCTTATCAGAAGAGCAGTGAGCAATTGCACACTGACACAAAGAAAACTTCGAGTGAGAAAAAAACAGAGTTTCCCACCAAACCGGTTTTTGTTTGTGGCAGGTGCCAGAACAATTAACTCATTAAAAATTGAATAGAATTGTCTCTGATGGAGTCCTGTCTTACTCTATTCTAACAACACGATGGATTTTTGACGCTAATTGAAATTATTCTTTTGGCAAATGTTCTTCAGTTCGACTGACTAAATTCGACTTCCCGAAAGTTTCACGAGGCAGAAGATCACATGACGTCATTTGATATGAGACGACCTTGTCATTTACGTTTTTAACAGTTGCCTTAATCTGTTCTCAGAAGCCAAGAAAGGAAGATGGATGGTTCAGAAAGGCCAGAGAAACGAAGGTAAATTGTGGGATTATGATCTAATTCATATCGTATTATTGACTTCGTGAAGTTGTCTTTGCTCTAAGTCCATCTCTAAGAACACATAGTTGCAATTTATTATGTTTCAATTAAAACTTTATGCTTCTTTGGATGTTTTCACTGTGCTTATTTTGCTATATATACTTGCCTTAAATTTCTTAAATTATTTATACGTGTTCACTATATTTACCTGGTCGAAAACCATCGTATGCTTCGACTCAAGCCTTAAAGGCAACGCGACCGAGAGGTCAAAGGGCTGGGTTCAAGTATAGCTCCACCCCATTCCCAAGCAGGTGTTGACCTTGGTAATCCAAGTTCAACACCTCGTTTACACCCCTAACATTACTGAATAATATTGAGATTGGCATTTCCCCTGCCACGTTACCTCTTCATTTACGTTTTCCCTGGAAAGCCCAGTTAGGAAGTTGTCCTTGACCGACTGATCGACGGTCCGATTGATTGATCCATTCATTATTTTAACAATTAAACTTCAGTTCAATTATTTCTTGAAATTGTAGTCCTAAACTAATATGTCTTTCTAATGCGGTTTTCCACAGGAAGCTTGATGAGGTCCAAGAAGTGTCTGGTAGGTAGTATTGTAGAACTCTTGAGACTCCTCCGATTAAGTCACCCTCACTCTGTGTTCCGTTCCTTGTTGATAGGGAGATTAAGTGATAGAAAACACCCATTAAATGTAGCTTTTGAAGACAATTATGTGTATTTGCAGCCGAGTCGTTTTGGTGAATTTCACCGCGTCTATCAGCTCGCGGTTCATAGCGACGGAACGATTGAGTTGCGGTATTCTATTGAATCTGGCAGTAGGGGACCATTAGGGTGTGGCTGAGCTAAGAAAGATTATGGCAAAAGCATTCGAAAACAGATGTTTCCTAGTTTCGGAAGAGTTTCGGATTTTGAAGAACTTTATAGCTTGGCCGATTTAAGTTTGCCTTGTGATACTTATGTTCCCCGCTGGAAACATAATCTACTTTTATGGGCACCCAATGCGTACAGAAGGCTTTATGTGTTGGACTACTTTGTTTTATAGTTTTTGCCAGTAAGCAGACAAAGAACCGGGTTCCAGCTAGCTGTAAGGAGATAGTCGGTAGGGTAACTAGTCTCATGGTGAATTCCGTTGACAAATCTTTGTATATAAATGTGCTTTTAGAAACCAAATGTGGCGAATCCCTCCAAGCGCCTTCGCCACAGATGACTCTGGGAGAACGCAAAAGAAAGGGACCTAGGGTGCTGGTAAACAAACTGAACGTCAATCATGACATCATCGAGAGATTGCGACGGATCACGAAAATGTGTGGAAAAGAGATGGCGGCTGGAAAAACGCAAAGTCAAACTGCTGAGATGTCCGAAGCTGGCGGATCAAATCCAGCAGAAAACAAAAAGGAGATAACAAATGGCTCTCACAGTGTTAAAGAAGAAGAGAAAAGAGCGCTGCAAGAAGGAAGTACAGAACCATCAAAACATTCAACACCAAGTAAGTGTTAACTGCACTAGGTTCAAAGTGTGAATGGCGTTTAAGAAATGTTGAGATGGTCATAAGAGATCGTGTCTTCGCAAAAACGAGCTAAATTTTCTTCTGTTTCTAGGTGTGACGCTAATTCAAAATGGTGTGAAACACGACGAAACAGTATTGACTGAGAGTGGGACACATAAATCAGAGGGTGACGACAACGAAATGAAGCCTCAGACAACCGCTGATGTTAACATCCTTAGAGAGGTAAATATGCTTATTAAAAAAAAAAGTAGTAAAGGTTTAATCTGTACCATTCCTAAGGAATGGAGGAACTAAAATAGTGATCAGTCCTGGCTTTCCTCAAATAACACGATTACAATCGAATATGGCATCTCCTTACCAACCCCCTCCCCCACCTCTACAAGACTGCCCGTCACCAGTTTTCTCCAATCATTCACTGGTACACGTTTATACACCTTGGCATAGGGAAAGGCACTGTGAATATATAATACATTCGACTGGTCGGTATGTGGGAACTTACTCCTGTTGGGAATGATGCCAACCAAAACTGTTGAGTAGCGTCTGTGACTCACTGATTGATCTCTTTACCATATATCTTCCAAGCAATTTCTTTCCCATGACTAAACATTCTGTTAAAGCTTCAAGAGGTGAAAACAGTTTTGTGATCTCGTTCTTGTTTTAGGTGCTGAAAGAAGTAATCGAGCAGCGTACCAAGATTATTGAGGAAGCCGTAGCAGAGGATTCAATTAAACTTCAAAATCGCATACGGGAGTTGGAAAGAGAAAACAGGGAACTGCAATGGAACGCTAGAAAGCTGTTTAATGCTTTTCGACAATTTCTTATCGCAAATGAAAAGGTGCGGCTATTGCACTTACGTTATGTTCAAAAAAAGTTTGCATTTCAGACACTATCATCTACTGTTTTCAATTATGATGATGATCATGCAGCCAGAGTAAAGTTATCAACAACGGGATAACGCGCACATCGCAGCCTGAAGCTGAGGAGATTATTTACATTAATTTTTGTTTTTGATTTCAGAGAAAACAATCAAAGATATCCCAGAGTGTTCAAGTTAACATTGATTCGGTAAATGTCTCTGATATTTCTCATTAATTACTACAAGTATCAACGTAACGCCAGGCTTTATGTGTAGACAGCACTTTATACCAATGTATCATTCGGTAACCCACGCTGGGTGCTTTACCAAAAACGTATATCAGCTTATATCTATACAACGGTTTCATTTTCTAATTTTACAGAGTCTTGGACGTGAAGTTCCTGCAAGTCCTGTTACACCGGTGCCTCAAACTACTTCTTTTACAAAACCCACTGGTCTAGTATCTACTGCTGCAGGAATGGCTCAAGCCATTTCTCTCACAAAACCTGATGGCCTGGTATTCACTGCTGAACGAATGGCTCAAACTACTTCTATCACAAAACCTGTTGGTCTAGTATCCATGGCTGGACGAATGGCTCAGACTACTTCTGTCACAAACCCTGCTGGCCCGGTATCCAATGCTGCACGAATGGCTCAAATTGCGTCCGTCACAAAACCTGTTGGTCTGGTATCAAATGTAGGAGGAATGGCTCAAACTACTTCTGTTACAAAACCTGTTGGCCCGGTATCCAATGCTGAACGAATGGCTCAAATTACGTCTGTCCCAAAACCTGTTGGTCTGGTATCATCTGCTGGAGGGATGGCTCAAACTACTTCTGTCACACAACCTGCTGGTCTGGTATCATCTGCTGGAGGAATGGCTCAAACTACGTCTGTCACAAAACCTACTGGCCCGGTATCCCCTGCGAGTGGAATGCCTAGCTCTGGTCCGTCAATAACACCTCGCCCAACTTCCCTTGCAACAATTGTTATCTCGGGATCGGATCCAGGATTGACTCAAAAATCGACTGCTCAACGATATTCTGTTCAAGTGGCTTCAAATGCTAATTCTCATTCACAGCGCAAGTCAACAGAACCACTCACGTCTACAGCTGTTGTCTACACGGTGAAACCCAGGCTTGCAGAACTAACAGTGCAGCACGATGCAAATGAAAAACAAAACTTTTTCCAAGCCTCCAGTTCTGATGTAATAGTCAGTAAGGCAACGTATCTACAAACGAGAAATGGACGATCTCTAGAAACGCCACTCTCCAAAACATTTCATCAGCCTCGACCACTTGAGCCGAGGAGTGCTGCTTCCGACTTACCACTTAAAACTATATCTCTTTCCCAAACAGACTCGAGGCTAGAAATGATACGTCAAAAGCAGCAAACACTACTACAGCAAAGGGAACTTCTGCGGCAGCAGGAGCAGCAACAACAACGTTTACCTGGCACTTCGGTTTCACCTGCACAACATTCAACCGAAACAACAACTTCACTTTTACAGCAGTTGCAGCGACAGCAACAACTTCAACAACAGCAGCATTACCATAGAGTGGTACACCAAGAACAAAAATCACAAGTCCGACATCTGTCAACCCCGCCAGGTCAGGAGAGTCAACCGGAGCAATACCGCAGACAATTAGAAACACCCATTTCGTCAATCTCTGCAATGGTCCAACAACAAAAGCCACAATCCAAAGCAGTGGAATCTTCTTCGATTTTGTTGCAGGAAAAGCAGCAATTAATTCGTTCTCCAATCCTATCAACACCACAGCAAAGTAATCATTCATCGAGTAATCAAGAAACCCAAGGCTCCATCTACTCTTTCGTTCAAAAACAATCTCAACCCAGCACTGCTTCAAATCTTCCTACGTCTTCAATCACTTTTAATGCAACGCATCTTGACAATGTTTTGAATCGTGTTGAAAGACCGCTAATGAGTTCTGCCGGCAAGAGTCAAATACCTGTCGTACCTTCAGGACAAGTGCAAGAGTCCCAATCTACCTTCCTGAAACAAACATCTGTTAGTAATCAAAGATCAAACTTGCTGAATTCAAACACTATAGTCCAGGATCATATAAATAAGATTGTAAATCATCCCTACAGCGGACGACTCGGATCACTCGGCAAAGCTACTGCAACAGAAATGAAAGAAATCCCAAGTACTGGAGGACAACATAGCGCCACCTTACAACGCCATGAGAGTACCTTACGTCGTTCGTCATTGTCCCAAGATGTTGCAACAGTGCAGTTTAGAAAATCGTTCCCTCGAGAAACGTTTAGCCCACGAACTGCACTGGCCACAAATCAAAGAGACAATTCTCGACCACCACCAGAACGTTTGCAACAGCGAGCACATGTACAAAATCCAAACAGTCAAATGCATCCTCAGCATGATCATACAGGCAGACAACCACAAACGTCTTTAAACAATACGCACAGCACGTTTGTAATAGCAGGAGAAAACGCTAGTAACGTGAAAGATTCGCAGTTATCTAAAGAGGCTTCTTCTACGTTGTCGACTGTGGTGGCCTCAACCTACAGACGACTTGAACCAAAACTCCAAGACAAGCAACAGAGCATTTTAGTTCCTGCTCGCAAAAAGCATACTAATGAGGAACTTCTCCCTTCAGGTTACAGATTCTCACTTCCATCCCCTGAGTATCTCCTTCAGCGACAGAAGTTACAGCAGCAGTCTACAAGCCAATCCTTTCAAAATATTTCTTCGACAGAGAGAGTCACGGTTCCTTCGGAACACACTTCTGAACAATCGAGGATGGTATATACGATGCCGTCCCCCGAAAAGGGAATGGTGACCACCCCTTCGCAACGGCGCTTCCAGAACGCACGAAACGTCCTTCCTCCATCTGGTCATCGTCCATCGTTGGAAAATTGGCCGCCCAAGTCAAAGCAGCAGGAGTTGCAAGTACAACAAATTAGGCAAACACCGCAATTGCAATCCCGTTCAAATCAGGTGCAGCGGCCGCTTCAAGGACAACATCAAGTGAATGCAGCGCCAGTGACAAATGAAAGTGGAAATCATCTTATTAACCTGCAGTCTCTTTACAGGAAACCAATCCAATCCCCGGGAATCTCTTCCAGCGATCCTCGCAGTGAAAAACATTCCCTGGATACTGAAAGGACAAGTTCATCAACGGCTACGGCAAGCAATATTTCAAATGACAAAAGAGATGCACGTAAACCACTTCCTAAGCCGTCAGCGTCAATCGCTGTGATGGACAGAGGTATCGTTCTTTCTTGGAACATGGAGCATGACGATGCCGTTATTAAAATCGATAATTACGAGCTGTTTGCCTGTCAGGATGTCACCGAAAACAAAGAGCAGCCAATCAAGTGGAAGAAGATAGGTATTGTAAAAGCTCTTCCTCTTCCTATGGCGTGTACACTGACCCAGTTCTCTTCGGGAAGCAAGTATTTCTTTTCTGTCCGTGCTGTTGACGAACAAGAGCGAGCCGGTCCTTTTAGTGATCCGTGCACCGTTGCATTAACTCCTTCATGATAATCAGTTCCGTCTACTATTTACAAATTTGGTACGAAAACTTAACACTGCGTAATGAAACATCACCTAACCCATCTGACACATCTTAAACGTCATTTTTTTTCTCGAGACGATGATATTTGAATGAAGTATGAACTTCTCTTTTGCCAATGATATTGACACTTTCTTGGCCGAAACTTTCCCCAGCTTGATTCGACGAATTGTCGAACCGTGTCATTTCCCCTCATATCTTGAGTAATATTCCGTCCATCTGGTTTCCACCAGGGAAACCGGGTTGTTGCCAGTAATATGATCTGAACAAAAATCGCAGGCGGAGTAGTTCATAACGCTGGAAAACGGTTCAAAAAAAGTGCCAATTTCATTGTTGGAAGATCGTTCTATTTTGGCCTTGGACCGACCTCTATTCCACGATCTTCATTTTACCAAACTTTTAATTCCCTTTTGTAGCTTCTGTTTTCGTCATCTCTCTATTTTGCAATTTCTGTAGACTTGGACTTATTGTTAATTAATTAATTATTTATTTATTTATTTTCTGGCCCTAAAATTACACCGTGCACGGTGGTATTCAAGTGGTTAAGAACAAGTTGGAATATTCCAAAATGATCTCGAGTACCTTAAATCCTGTACTCTTGTAACTAGAATTTCGAAGATATCCGCTATGTATTTGTCTCTTCTTTATCTGTTCATGGCTGTCGTTAGAAAAAGGCCAACAATAGCATAGAGGCGCAAACATCACATGTTATAAGTAGTAGTGATTTTATAGCACTATACACTTGTAATATTTGAAGAACGTCTTTTGTTGAATTGAATCTTGAAATCTTGTTTTACGCTCAATTCTGTTAGCTATCGGTTACGACAATCATTATTGTGTTGCTGTAGGTCGGTAACACTTGAACTGAAGAGTAAGTCGTAGGTTTTATATTTACATTATATATTAGTATTTATTGAACAGATTTACTACAGTGCATTTATTTATGAAAATCATAAAATTAAACGGAAAAAGAAACTGTTTCTTTTGTCTTTCAATTCTAGTCACTAAAGTAGCTTATGTAACCATCACCATCAGTGCTTTAATGCGCCGAAGGCAAAATATTAGAAAGTGCGGTCTTTTTAAATAAATGAGTTGTAGCTGTTCGGCAACTTTTCGAAGGATAAGAGAAAGTCACCAGACAGGATGCGACAACAGCTTAGCTGTTAGTGGCGAGGCACGAGGAAATTTCTCTTCACAGGAAAAAATGCTGCAGAAAAGCGGAAAACGAAACAAATCACGAAACCCGAAGTGGCAATCAATCTCAAGTGAAATCAATCTACAAGTGGCCATGTAATGTTCTATTTATTATATAAACACCAAAAAATCCATTTCGCTCTCGCTGCGAAAGGCGCGATTTATTATGTAACCATGGCAACTGTGATCTTTGTGAAGATAACTTGTTATTTTCACTTGTAAAGATATCATGTTTTTGCGCGAAAGCTCACCTGGTATTTTATTGGTGCTTATATAATAAATATTACCATTTCCGACAGGTTAAACATATGGTCATTCTATGCCAGTTTATTTACCAACGCTAAAAGATGACTCGTACGCGTGATGACAACAGACTAGCAATAAACAACACCAATCCTCAATTTAAAAATGCAAATTGTAAATTTCATCGTGAACAAATTCCCAAAGCAGCTCAGCAAAGATGAAAAGGATATTTACGTGAAAACAACATGAAGGTGCCTGTGGTTTGAGAAAATTTCTTAATTTGGGTATATTTGAACTATCTGATTTCACGATTTACTTCTTAGATTTAGATACAGCTCAAAAGATATATCAAACACACAACAGAGCGCTTTATCAAACGTTCAAACAGCTCTTTGAGTCCTTTTTGTAGGACGCAAAGTCAATCACGAGAGAATCACCGTCTGTCGTGACTGACTTTTTCCTGGACGTACGTTGATCGGAATAATAAAAAAAAATTGAGCCAGTTCATTTTTGAAAATTGGAGTTTGTTTTTGACTTATACAACTCGGAGTAAGTTTTTTGAAACTCAGAGTTTGTGTTATTAAACTAAAGTAGAAAAATGGTGATAACGGAATCTTAAATATATTCTCCCAATAAATATACATTACATTGCTACGTAAGACACCCTAGAAAACGGAAATATTCAGCAAAACAAGCTCATTATTCTTACATAACTTCCATTTTTAATCGAATGTATTCCGATTTCGACCATCAAACTCAATCAAAGTTCGATTGCGTTCGATTGCTCAACTTCTAATTCAAGTCTGAATGAGTCTGATTAAGTTCGCTTGATCGAACGTTCGATTTGGTTCCAGCAGTTAGATCAGAATTTTCAGAAGAACTCAGCTATCAGTTTATCTCAGATTTCATTCAAAACACGCGCCATTTCTCAATCTTGGTACAATCTTGGCCTGTAGACGGACTCGGCTAAGGTGTTGATATCCTTGTTGCCACCTAATTCAGACCATGAGATGATTTATTAGCATGGAAGGTTACAACTGATCTGTTTTTACCTACTTCCATTCAAACAATGACCAATCATCATTAACAAAGATGTAAACACCTCAGTGGAGTCCCTCTATTCTCAGCTACCATATATACACCACTCAGTCCCTCTTAACTGTATCTGTGTTCAGGGAGAAAGAGCATCCGGTACTTAATAAGCGGGACTCGCTCTCCTCTCCACTTTTCTGATATTTTCATGAGTTTCTTTCCACTGCCTTTACCTTAGACTCACTGGACAGCTTTTAATAATGAAAATGGTCGTTATACTTGCACATTCGCAAGAAATCCACCCTGTCTCTATTTCTTTTCCAAAGCTTACTGCATACGCTGATCTGCTGGCCGCTAACAGACCTCTAAAAGATCCCTGTTGACTCTATCGTGCATCGATAACATTCCTGAAAAGAAAAAGTGCAAAATCTTCTTAACCTCAATCGATAAATGATATTATTTTTGCCCTGGCCAATCAGAGAGTTTGTTACATTTCGGTTCGCTTGGTCAAGCTTGAGGCTCGATCCGGAGTGACGTCAAAGATCAAGAGCTGGTACCGCCCGCCACCTGTCATAACCAGCAAAAGAACATTTCCGCCATTCCTTCCATTTCAACGAGAGTTTTTCCTTTTGAAATCAGCTATATTAAAATACAGAGCCCAAAGGTCTCTCAATTTGTTCTTCAAATTTTCAGGAGTAGACTTGTTGAGTTAAAGAAGCGATTTTTACAAAGGAGAACGCGTTGTAAGAGAAACTACGACGATTGACCGAGGTAAGTTACCAGTTGTTAATAAATTGAAGTCGAAAATTTTATGTTTGCTTTCTGGTAGCCGAGTAAAATTTGCTTTATTTTTACGATTTGAAATTGCCTTGTACTTTACTTTCCATAACTTTTAATAGCTTTTCCTCCGAAATTGTCGCCAAGACGTCTTGACTCGAAAACAACTGAAACTATCCGTCGTCGCTGTAATTTTTGAACAAAATTTCTTGGTGCGTTGAGAGCAATTGGTGTTTCATGGTGACTTCAAAGCCTTCTTTCTCGACCACACAAGAGACTAAATTTATTACTTCAATTTTAACCTATGAGGATTCACTGGTTATCTGTAGTTATGTATAAGGAGGAAGACGTTTTTCTAGCAGGAAGATCAAGTCGTGTACTCCACCGGGCTGTCACCAGGCAATATTAAATAACTAGCCGCTATATTAAACGTAAATCCCTGCTCAACAAATTCTAATTGATAGCGTGGTTTCCTAGACACAGTTAGATCTATGTAATATTACGTCACTCTTATGGCCGCTTGTTTAACAAACTGGAACGTCTGAAGCAGTTTTTATATAAATCGCTGAAGTCTACCCAATCATAATTTTAAAACAGATATGTTAGCCATTATCATAAACTGAAGCACGAGTCGATGAACTTAACGTTAACTTCCGTTCCTTGGTAATATTGCACAGCCCAAGTTATGAGCTGAATTCCTTCCTCAGGAAGAAGTAGTGGAAATTGAAATTTTTACTACGCTTGAAGACACCTAACGCAGGAAAACAATTCCATTAATTCAAACGTAACTAATACTAAAATTGCAAGTTATACTTTGGTGTTGTGTTGTTTAAAATTATTCCAACTTGATGAGTAATCTTAAGGACACTTCATATGTAGTTAAGTTTACCGATCACAAAACACTCCCCGTAGCGGCTCCACCCTTAACAGCTTACGGCTGCGTGAGATCGATGGACCAATCCTAGCTAATCCTCTCTGACTACGTTCCACACATGTGATGTATAGATTGAAGTAAAGTGCGAAGTCTAATTTGGAAAATTTAGTTATCGATATTGGTCTTTTTATCGGTGTTAGTGATACCCATTTAAGAAAGTATCGACGATTCGTTTTACAGCATTGCACGCAAGCTCGATATGAGTCACCAAAGTCTCACCAAAGGTTAGGATTTTAATTTAGTGAATCAGTGTAGCGGTTTATTTACCTCACGGCATGCAAGCATATACAAAAGAACTAAGGAATCCCATCTGACCGACACGATATGTGTGAAAAACCTTCATTTTTGTAAGTCTGAACTTTATTAGGCATTGATAGAACTAATCTTTTCGACCTTTCGGGGTACTCGATAGATCACAGGAAATAAGTACTGAGTGTGTAAAGTAGCAAATTGAGCACTTGTAGCTTGACCTGCGATGTCATGGCAACAAACAACAGGTTACATAACTATATGCAATTTACCACCAGTCCTTGTTTATGAAAGTGTAGTTTGGGACAGACTAGCTGAGACCGTTATGAACTTCTTGAGAAACAAGGCAGTTAATGCTATCGAAAAGTAAACTCCTCGTGAAATACCGAGGCAAACAGCATGTTGGAAGTATTTAGTACTAAACCATACAGTAGGCATATATATATACAATGACATTCTGTAGTACCATCTATCTGGCTTTAGCGGTGTCGTCTTGAGTGGCTAAGATAGTATAATTGAAGCTGAATAATAGAAATATAAATTTCTATTTTTTCTTACGAACATAGTTTTGCAATGTAGACGGGACATTTCGTTTAAGTATCGATGCTTACATGTAGGCAACACAGTGCATTACAGTTATCATGAGTTACGTTCATTACTCTGCAAATCACCATATGGTAACGTACAAAGAAAATTCATTACGTGTGTCTGGCAAAGAAGATAACGTGGAGCAAGACGTTTTGTTCCCTCCTAGGCTGATTACCGATAAGAAAAAAAGGATCCCTTGATATGCTGAACCTGTCAAATTCAAATATTATTCTTTTTAACAGGTTCACCTCGCATGAGAAAGGTGAAGAAATGAGGATACGTTTCCTTGTCTCCGTGATAGTTTGCGTTGGTTTATCGGTTGATTCAGGTAAGACTCATTATTGCATTCATACCGAAATCTTGTCAAAATTTTATGGTTGGTATTCAGTGCATTTTTTATTTAACGAGCGTGCTTTGTATATGAGACGGTAGATAGCCAACGACGTGCGTGGCGCCTCGTTGGCTATAATCATCTCATATCCAACAAGCACGAGTGGAATAATTGTTCAGTATTAAAAACGCGCCCAAAATATAGAAAACTAATCTAAAATAAAAATAAAAAACGCCCCAAAAAATTACGTGTACGCTTACCTCATTTGTAGAGCATGGTATAATGGCTCATGACCTACGATGGCTGAGCCAATGAAAACTCTCGAATTGCATTATCCAATGATCCAGTTTTTATATATATTAAATTTATGGGTTGTACATCAGTGATCAAAACATACTCTCCGGTGATTTTTTTTTTGTCCCTTGTTTGCTTGGAAAAATATAAGAGAGACATGATGTTGATGACGGTTGGAAATTAGAAGAATATTTAGCGCTCAGCGCTAGAGAACCTACGCCAGAACGCAGCAGCAAGTGTGCTAATGTGTCATGTATTTTTTTGTTACTCACAGCTCCGCTCGATGTTCGTGTCGCAAAAGGTAAGATATCACCTATCTATGCTTTAATGTCTGGGGACCAAATCGAATAGACTGTTTTTCTTTCCGTAGAACGTTGATTGAAATTTTTTTTTTTTTCATCAACATTCTCAGAGGGCTATCCACTGTCGTGCATTTTCTTCATGACTCATCAGTTCTTTATTTATTCTTTGAATAATTTATTTGTTACTTAGAGCTCTCGTCAAGACTCCATAGAAGGCAGATTGCAAATCAAGGTGAGATTAAACGGGTGGTTAATCATGCGAGGGGAGGGAGAGAACCTGTTCACACGCTATTGTTAAGTTCACACTATGACTCACCACATAGAAAAAAAGACTGAAGAGTGATAGCTTAGGGCCGAGTCCCAACAAACACAACTAAATTCAGCGCTTTTCGTTCCACCTATTCACTTACATCTCTGACTGGTCCGACTTCGGCTTCTAATTGAACCTGGAATAAACATAAACCTTAGCGTTTCTCTCAGCGTTCCGTTTTACCATATTTGCTTCTTACGACCACTCGGATTCCAGAATAGAACCGGCAAGAAGCAAATTTACTTCACGAATCAGTAGTGCCACTAGTTCCGCGGGTCGCGTTTGCTACGTTGATGAATAATCACATTTAGATTTTTAATAAAATTATTTCACTTTTCAGGATACCTTGGTTACCCAGGATACTCGACATCCTCATCGCAATACACTGCAAACCAAAATGGAGCGTCACAAGTAGGCTCCATACCTTCACGTAAGTACATGATTTAAACCGGGCGGATTATAAGTTAGTGGTAACTTTAAAGATAACATAGGTTTTCGAGAAGTTTCCAAAAGATCTTCTATTGGTTTTTGATTTGTTTTTTGCTTGTGATATTTTGGACCTCAGCAACGAATTTTGAATTTCCAATAATTTCCAAGCAATACTTACTGAGAATTAAAGACAAACAAACAACTTTGCATACTTAAACAAGATAGATTTTGAAAGAATGAAAGATGCGAATGCAGCCATGACACTACTGGAAAAATGACCTGAAAAAATTTCAGGCTCTGAACGGGATTCGAACCCACGACCTTTGCGTTACCGGTGTAGTGCTCTACCAACTGAGCTATCAAAGCCACATGAGAGCGGTCGTGTGTGAGTTCGGCCCTACATGTTCAGTGGACGTAATACTCGGCTCAAGCATATGAATTCCATATAGGGCCGAACTCACACACGACCGCTCTCATATGGCTTTGATAGCTCAGATGGTAGAGCATTGCAACGGTAACGCGAAGGTCGTGGGTTCGAATCCCGTTCAGAGCCTGAAATTTTTTCAGCTCATTTTTCCAGTAGTGTCATGGCTGCATTCGCATCTTTCATTCTTTCATTTAATTGCTACTGTTGGACATCTATTACCAAGATAGATTTTACGAACTAAACTTTTGCCTGCAACACCACGCAACTCAGAAAACTATTATAACCATAACAGTCTATGAGAGTCTATCTAATGGGGGGCTATATTGACAAATCTCTTTGCCTTGTTCAAAACAGAAGCCTCGAATTCAGCTAGTTGGAACAGCAGTCCCCAAGCAACAGTTGCATCAACTACAACAACGGAAAGTGGACAACAGCAACTAGCAACCCAAAATGGTGCTCAAGTTGTCCCTGCGCAAGCCAGCTATTCTTTAGCCCAACCATCTTTAGCATCTGCTGACACAACATTCAGCAACGACAGTTCTTCCACACTAGAGTTTACCTCACAGCAATCATCAGTGAATTCTTATAACTCTACAGCTACATCTTCACAAAATTCGACCGTAAATAACGGCTATCCAGTATATTACGTGTCCAATTATGAAGAGCCCAATTCGCAACAAACAACTTCGCAGCCTATGTCAAATGCAACAGCTAATTCATCTGTTCCATCTCAAGCATCCGAAAGTAATGCAACTCAAAATGCAAATAATAACAGCTATCCAGTATTCTATGTAACCAGTCCTCCTAACGAAAAACAACAAACACCTGTTTTCAGCAACAGCTCTGTACCGCCTACTACGTCACCAGAAAGCCCATCAAGAAATAATAGTACCCACAATTATCCAATTTATTACGTTAGCAATTATAACGAGGAAGCGCAGCAGACACCAATAACTACCACCGTTAATAGCACCAATACGTTTGCGAATACCTCGAAAGGAAATAACACGTTGAATGAACAAGCCTACAGCTATCCTGTGTATAACGTGGGCGGCCCGAAATCAGAGCAGGAAAGCACAAGCCAAGAATCGAAAACCACATTTATAAATTCACCTGTTTCTTACGAAATAATCAACAGTTCATCTGTTTCTCAAAGTAATGCATCTCAACCAAATGTTGGCAGCTCCTCCTCTGCTACAACGCTATCTAACAATACTCAGCCATCAGCAATAAGTGGTAGCTATGCCTCTTCACCCGAAGCAGCAGCTCTGTCTACCTCACAAACAACGTCTGCGCCGGTATCACAGCCAGCAACCACTTCTTACAACTATCCTTCGGCCCCTCCCTCGTACCAGATGACCAATTTAACAACTTCACCATCCGCGCCACAGCAAGCATCTAACTATTACGGTTCTCCTGCAGGCGCTCCGTCTCCTGCTACATACCAAGCCTATGGAGCACCCTCGACTTCTGCATACCCAGCACCTGCGCCTGCTCCACAACCAGCACCCGGTTATTATAGCTACCCTGCTAACCAAGCATCTGCTGCTCCTTCACCGTCACCTTCACCTGCACAATCCCCTGCACAGCCCGTAGTAGCCAGCTCTTATCCTTCAACAGCTCTTTCCCCAGCTCCGACTCCATCTCCAGCGCCAGCGCCAGCACCAGCACCAGTACCACGTCCAGCTTCGGAACCTAATCGAATCTCTGGTGTATCCTCTTCTCTTCCATTCCCACCAGCATCAGCATCTTCCTCCTCTCCTGGAACTCAATCCCCGTCTAACACCCAAGCCTCTAGTTCTGCTGCCAAGCCATCGCCCCCATCATTGCCAGTTTTAAATTCGGAATA